>LSQX01301850.1_pt1 | contig 11096 bp, 9 predicted proteins | sample 654561 | NCBI WGS metagenome assembly LSQX01 (sample SAMN04489861, study PRJNA283612) | anaerobic digester metagenome | isolation source: 4 biogas reactors fed with cattle manure at either 37C or 55C with and... | place: Denmark: Kongens Lyngby | collected 2014 | reverse complement strand
AAGACGCGGCAAAGACTGTTGAGTCCGTTGTTATCCCTGAACACGTGGCATAGACTGTTGATTCCGTTGTTATCCCTGACGATGCCGCAGACGCAGCTATCGCAGTGCCGGCGGAATCTATCGTGATAGATACAGACAGTTCTGCGCCTGCAGTTGAAGTTCCGGCAGAATAAATATCCTTCTTTAATCATTGCCTCGTCTTGGAAATTTACGGGTTCAGGACGAGGCATTTTCTTTTCAATGAAGAATCCCTTTACAATAGAGATGATCTCATGAGATCATAGCCATTAGAACAATAAAAACAAGTAAAGGCAGTTTTACTTAGAGCGGAGTCAAAATCAATTGAAGGTTTCGTGTAGAAATAGCGATCAAAAAAGAGAGATGATTCGTTCCCTGGCTACGGAAGGCAATGAAAGCGTTACTGAAAATAAAGAATCGGCTTCTTTTCAGCCTGCTTCCAAGGGCGTTTCCAGTTTCATAAGGCGCGCCCCTTTACTGATCTTTTTAATAGCCTTGTGTGTGTTTTCCGGTTGCACGCCCAGCATTCATGAATCGGTCGCCCGCGGTAATGAGGCGCGTGTAAAAGATCTTCTCGACAAAGATCCTGCACTGATAGGCGCGTTAGATGCCAAGGAAAAGACGCCTCTGCACCGCGCTGTTACCTACAAACAAATGGATATGCTCAACCTGTTGTTAGAGCGTGGGGCAGACCTTAACGCGCAGGATGTTACGGGTATGACCCCGCTCCATGTGGCGGCCATGCTCGGGCGTCGCGATGAAGCGGAGTGGCTCCTTGATCACGGAGCCGACCCCGAGATCAAAGACAGTTATGGTGACTTGCCCATACATACAGCCGCTGTTTTTGGGCATGGTCAAATTATCAGTCTTTTTACAAATCGCGGAATGTCGCTTGATATAAAGAATGCGGCCGGCGAGAGCTTGGAAGAGATTGCTCATGAGTACCGTCAGGAGCGTGTAGCCGCCTACGTGGCCCACCTGAAAAAGAAGTAATCCTTTAACGGAATCGACCGAAGACGGGTGCAGCCCTCGCAGTCACTTTGCAGGGTTGCTTGTATCCATGGTCCACACCGTGAGATCTTCAAGGCTTGCTGTTCGTTTGCTTAAGATTCTGGCAAGCCCATAGCCCGTCAAGAACATGATGATATTTCCAACCAAGCCCGTGTAATAGGCTTCAAAATGAGCTTGCATAAAGTCGGAAACAGAGGAGGGGGTCCAGCCCAGCCGTGAGAGGGAGACAAGGGCGGAAAAAAGTACGGCGAAAAGAATCCCTGCGCCAACAGCACGTCCATCGCCATGAACCGTAAAAATGCCGAGCACAAATAAGCCCAGCACACCGCCGGCGATGATCGATTGAAATTCTGCCCACAAATCCTGAAGCGTTAAGGTGTCTGCCTTATAGAGGAAATAGGCACCGCCCACCATAATGCAGGAGGCTATAAAAGTAATGAACCGTGCGGCGCGCATGCAGTGTTGTTCGTCGGCGTTGCGATTCATATGGCGCTTATAAATATCGGTTACGGTTACAGCCGAAATACTGTTCAAAGCCGCGCCTAAACTTGACGTCGCTGCGCCCAATACACCTGCTACTGCCAATCCCATCGTTCCCCGCGGTAATTGGGTCGTCACAAAATAGGGCAGTATCTCTTCCGCTTTCCGGGTGCCGTTCAACATCTCTGTCACGGCGGGGTCGGGGAACACTTTGTAGAAGGCATAGAATGCAGTTCCCAAAAACATAAAATACGCCCAGCCGGGCAGACAAAAGAAACAGTTCAGCCACAAGGCGCGGCGTGCTTCTTTCAGGCTTTTTGCAGCACAATATTTTTGCACGTTTTCTTGGTTGACACAATACTCATGGAGCCACTGGAAGAAACCGACGAGCAAGAGCATGACCACCGTTTTGCTGCGAAGGGAAAAGCCCCAAGAGATGGGACTCAATTTCCCATCGACGATTTCGTTGAGCATAAATTTGCTGTCTTCAATACCGATGGCTAAAACTTGGGCAATACCGCCGGGCATCTTAAAGATAACCACAGAAAGCACCAGCAGCGCGCCTCCGACTAGGATCGCCGATTCAAAAAGGTCAGTCCAGATCACCGCACGAATACCGCCGGCAATGGTGTAATAGGCAGTAAATATACCGCCCAAAAGAATACAAACCGCCACATTCCAGCCGGTGAGGCTATGAAGAAGCAGACCTACTAAAAAGAGCACCAAGCTGACGCGGAAACATTGGGAAATAATAAAAACGCTCGCGCCATAGGCACGCGTTTTGGGGCCGAATCGGTATTCGAGATATTCAAAAACAGTGACTGTTTGACGACGCCGAAAAAGGGGTACAAGAAAACGGGAAGCGATCATAACTGAAAAGGGCAGGGCAAGGCAGATGACAAAACGCAGATAACCGGTTCGGAAGGCATCGGCAGGATAGGCGATAAAGGAAATGGAACTGATTGTAGCGCCAAAGAGAGAGATACCCAACAACCAACCGGGATAAGATCGGCCTGCAACAAAATACTGTTCTGTATCCTGTGATTTTCGTGTGGCGAACCATGAGCCAATACCTGTAATGACTGCAAAATAAAAAATAATGACTGAAATATCCAACCAGTTGGTTCGAATCATTGTTTATCCTTTCGATTCAAGACAACGCAGTGCGCTATTTTAGAATGCTTCGCAATCGATCATCCGCCCGATAACACTTTTATCTTCCTATTTCAGTATGTTATTGTACTGAATATATAGTCACAAACCTAAAGGAGAAAAGTGGAATGGAAAATATTAAAGTCGTAGGCATTATACCCGCTCGTTACGGTTCCAGTCGATGCCCCGGAAAACCATTGATTCCGATCAATGGGAAACTCATGATTCAGCGGGTCTATGAGCAATGCAGCCGCTCAACGTTGCTGCAAAGTGTTTGTGTGGCGACGGATGATACACGCATTGCAGAAGCCGTCGAATCTTTCGGAGGCAAGGTGGTGATGACGCGTGCTGATCATCCCAGCGGCACCGATCGCGTCGCCGAGGCTGCGGAAAAACTCAATGCAGACATTGTGGTCAATATCCAAGGCGACCAGCCCTTTGTGGATGTGTCTATGATTGATGAGGCGGTGAAGCCCATGATCGAGGCCGATGCTCCTGATGTTTCCACGCTCATGTTTCCTATGAAGGATGAAAAGATTTTAAGTGATTACAGCGTTGTGAAAGTGGTTGTCACACTGGCGGGTAACGCCCTTTATTTTTCTCGTGCGCGCATTCCCTATCCTCGTGAAAATATCGAGCATACCGTCTATGAACATGTGGGTATTTATGTTTATCGCAAAGACACGCTTATCAAATTAACACAGTTGCCTGCATCTATGTTGGAAAAAGTGGAGTCCTTGGAACAACTGCGTTGGCTTGAACATGGGCTGCGCATCCGTGTCACTGAATCTACCGTATCGGATACTTTTTTCCATGGCTTTAGCATAGATACCAAAGAAGATTTTGAGCGTGCTGAACAAATGCTGCGTGAACGCAGCCTATGAAGGGAGTCTTGCCATGTCTCTTGATCCTGCATTAATGACGGAGATTGAATCGCGCTTAGATGAACGGGCGCAAAAGCGAATCGAAGAATCTGTAGAGCGTATTGTGACAGCAAAAGAGCGCGGCGGAAAAGTGGTGGTCGTTACCGGGAGCGGTCCCAATCTTCACGAAGGTGTAACGACACTTATCGCGGAATTGATGCGTGTCGGGATCGTGGACGGCGTTTCCACCAGCTCCGCAGTGGTCGCCCATGAAATGGGCGGAACCCTCGACAAAGTTAAGCGTTGTTCCGGTTTAGATTTGGACTTGGCGCCGGAAATATTGCCGCGCGGCAACATCTTCGAATTATCGGTCACTGATGACGCCTTATTAGATACAATTGCCAAAGTGATGCCTTTTGATAGGGATCTCGTCGAGCGTCTGCGCAACGCCGAGGGTAAAACCATCATTAAGGCCGCCGGCAATTTGGGCTATCCTGTGGGCTTGTATTTAGAATGGCTGTCAAAGGAGATCAGCATTTTGGCGCAAAGCCGCGGGCGCACTTTTGAGGAGATTGCCGGGCTGGGCGCAGATCCCCGAACCATGATCGGTATGGGTGCGCTAAAAAAACTTCCCGTCTTGGTGACAATACCTCAACTGGTAGGCGGCGGTACCATTGGCCTGTGTATCGGTGACTCCACCAGTATTCATGAACGTGCCTATCGGCTGGCGTCTATGCTGGGCAGTGCCGATGTCATTATTGAATCGGCCGTAGCACTCACCCAAGAAGTACATGATGGGCCTTTGGAGCTCTACACGGGGCACGGTATATGGTCAGAATTTTTTGGACACTATACCTTTTCTTTAAAAGACAAAACCTTAATACGAATTGATCTTGATCCTGCTTTGAATACGGTTTGGGAGGCAGAGCGCGGCGGCGGCGGTGTACAAGAAGCTATCACGCAGGGTCTTCCCAAAACGAAACTATTTAAAGTGCCTTTCCGCATGGAAATGTCCGGGTTTGCACGACTGGAAGGCAGTGTTCCCATTATCGCAGACATTGGCGTAGTTTGGCCCCTTATGGCGCATAAAATCGCGGAACGTTTGGGAATTAGCCTGGAATTTATCTCGGCGCCTCAAGATACGGATCAAGGAAAGAAAATGCGCGAACAAATTGTTGAAGAAGTTAGACCTCTAGACCGGAAAAAAATGCTGAGTCTACTTTGATCTAAATAAGATTGATTTTGTTGCATGTTAGTACCGGTTTGGCGCTAACATGCTTTTTTATTGTAAAATTAGTTTTGACCGGATACATAGGCGATCGCTGTGCGCNNAGCGCTATGTCGATCAATAATCTTGTGTTTCGGGGGCTGTTATCAGGCGTTTTGCCGAGATCCGGGCGCCGCATTTTCGGATGAAATAGGACTGAAACACAAGGGGAAATTGAGACAGCCTTCGCTATATGGTATGATTAACCAGTTAAGGCTATATTGGGGTATCTTCTGACATAAAACTCATGTGAAAGACGTATGAATAATTTTTTGAAACACATATCACTCTGGATTGTTTTTTTCATCATTCTTGTGCTTGCCTTATCAAATTTTTCCAAATGGCAAAATAATAAGCGGCCCTTAAGCGAGTCGGATTTCGTTGCACAGTTGACTGTTGCTAATATTGAATCTGTATCCGTGAAAGAGGTCAGTTCCAAACTTTTCCATATAAAGGCATTGTTCAAGAATCAAGTGGACGGTAATGTATCTGTTGAATTCAACACGGACAGTTTCCGAGACGAATGGCGCGCCCAATTGCAGGAGCAGGAAGTGCCCTTTGAATTTAAAGTGGGCAGCTTATGGCCGAGCGTATTGCTGAATTTCCTGCCTATTATCCTGATTGGCGGGCTCCTGTGGTTCTTTATGTTCCGCCAAATGCAGGGGGGCTACAACAAGGCGCAGTCTTTTGGTAAGAGCCGCGCGCGCATGGCAGATCAAAACGAGAAAACCGTCACCTTTAAGGATGTGGCAGGTGTTGATGAAGCGAAGGAAGAGCTTCAGGAAATCGTAGCCTTTTTGAAAGAGCCCAAACGTTTTTCACGCCTTGGAGGAAAGATCCCGCGGGGTGTGTTGCTGGTAGGCGCCCCCGGGTCCGGAAAAACCTTGCTCGCTAAGGCAGTTGCCGGCGAGGCGGACGTGCCCTTTTTCAGTGTGAGCGGTTCTGACTTCGTGGAAATGTTTGTCGGTGTCGGAGCCAGCCGTGTCCGTGATCTGTTCCAACAGGGATACAAACACGCGCCGTGCATCATTTTCGTTGATGAAATTGATGCCGTCGGGCGACAACGCGGCGCAGGGCTTGGCGGCGGCCATGATGAACGGGAGCAGACCCTGAATCAGCTGCTTGTTGAAATGGACGGATTCAACGTCAACGACGGCGTGATCCTCATGGCGGCAACCAACCGCCCTGACGTTTTAGACCAAGCGCTGTTGCGGCCGGGCCGATTTGACCGACAGATTGTCGTGCCGAATCCGGACATTAAAGGGCGTCAGGAGATTTTGAATATCCATGTGCGCAACCAAAAAGTGCCGTTAGCGGAAGATGTGGATATGTCCATCGTTGCCCGCGGTACACCGGGATTTTCCGGGGCGGATCTTGCCAATCTGCTCAATGAAGCGGCATTAATCGCTGCGCGAGAAAACGCAAAATCCGTGTTAATGAAGCACATGGAAGATGCGAAGGATCGCGTTCTCATGGGACCGGCGCGGCATAGCATGGTCTTGAATCCCAAAGACAAACTTATGACCGCTTATCATGAAGCGGGGCATACGCTTATTGGTAAATTGCTCAAAGACAGTGATCCTGTTCACAAGGTGACCATTATTCCGCGCGGTATGGCATTGGGCGTTACAGCCTCGTTGCCGGAAGAAGACCGGCACAATGTGAATCGTTCCTACTGCCTTGCCATGCTTCGCGTATTGATGGCGGGACGGGCCGCTGAAGAAATCATTTATAACGAGTATACCAGCGGCGCTTCCAACGACCTGAAACGCTGTACCCAACTGGCGCATAAAATGGTCTGTGAGTGGGGGATGAGCGATCTCGGCCCGCTGACTTTCGGCGGCGAAGAAGAAGTGTTCTTGGGCCGCGACTTCACCAAAATGAGAACCTTCAGTGAAGAGACGGCAGCGGCTGTTGATCGTGAGATCCATCGCTTATGTGAAGATGCGTATAAAGACTCGCGCGACATGCTCGCCACCCATGAAGAGGTGCTGCGCAAAATTGCCGAAGTCTTAGTTGAAAAAGAGACCTTGCTTTCCGCCGAGATCGACGAGATCATTATCGCAACTGCCGGAAAAGAGGTGTTGCCTGAGCGCGAAGTGATAGCGCCTGCGGAACCGCCCTTAGCCGAGCCGCCGCCCCTACCGGCGGAAGAAAGCCCTGTCATTGCCGAGGCGCCCATAGACATCAGCCCTGAAGGTCCCGTTCCCGAGACCGCTTAAATGATATTAAATTTGGCGACCGGTTATTGTACACCGATCTTAGATCTTGCCTGGGATTCTCGTCCGTGCATAAAACGCTTTTCTTGCAATTGAACAGCACGCAACAGACCCAAGTCATGGGTGTTGTGAACACTACTCCCGATTCTTTTTTCGACGGCGGTCACTATAACGCTGTGGAAAAAATAGCTCCCCATATTCGGGCGTTGGTCGACCATGGCGCGGATATCTTGGACATAGGCGCCGAATCCTCCAGACCCGGAGCACGGTCTGTCTCCGAGCAAGAAGAAATTGAACGGCTTGCACCGGCCCTAGAAATCGCCGGCGATACAGGCTGTCCCTTTTCTGTTGACACTTGCAAATCAACCGTCGCACGCTATGCCATTGAGCATGGCGCTATCATGGTTAATGATATTACCGCTTTTAGAAATGATCCGAATATGGGGGAGCTGGTCGCGGAAAAGCAAGTTCTATGTGTTCTCATGCATATGCTTGGGACACCGCAAACGATGCAAATTAATCCTCATTATGAGGATGTGGTACAAGAGGTATACGATTTTTTGGAAGAGCGCGTTGCCTATGCACTTTCGAAAGGCATTCGCGAAGATCATATTTGGATTGATCCGGGATTTGGTTTTGGCAAGACCGTAAAACAAAACTTGATGCTCCTGCGCAATCTGGATGTGTTTGCGAGGCTCGGCAGGCCGATCCTTTTGGGAACTTCCAATAAATCAACCATCGGTGCCGTATTAGGACTCGATGCACAAGAACGTTTGGAAGGTACAGCGGCGACTGTAGCATTCGCTATAAACAAAGGGGTACACTGTGTACGTGTTCATGATGTTAAAGCCATGAAGCGGGTGGCGCATATGTGCGATGCCATTCTTGGCAACTATGATGAGACTTTCGATTAAAATTTTGGACGGTCAAACCATGCGCGTTATGCGCGCTCTCGACTTGATTGAAAAACAAAGTCCAAACAATCGTTTCGTTTCATCAAATCATGAATAGGAATACGCTGCCAACAACAGGTTGTGTCAGTGATCTTGGTCTGTACTAGCGCGAAACACAGAAGGATTAGACTTATGATAGAACTTGGAGTAAACATTGATCACGTTGCGACATTACGGCAAGCCCGGGGCGGTAAACGGCCCGATATCATTGCAGCGGCAAAAATATGCGAAATCGCCGGCGCACACCAAATTACCGTACATCTGCGTAAAGATAGACGCCACATCCAAGACAGGGATGTATATCTCTTAAAAGAAACACTCTTGACGCGTATGAATTTAGAAATGGCCGTGGATCCCGAAATCGTAGACATTGCTTTAGGCATAGAACCTTATACAGTCTGCTTGGTTCCCGAACGAGATGAGGAGATTACCACCGAGGGCGGATTGGATGTAGCGGCAAATCGGAGCCGATGCGAGGAAGTTGTTCAGGCAATGCACGAAAAAGATATTAAGGTCAGCCTCTTCATTGATCCGGAGATTAAACAGGTAGATGCGGCTGCTGAAATCGGCGCTGATGCTGTTGAATTCCATACGGGACCCTATGCTGCTGCGACGGGGCCGGAAGTGAATAAGGAATTGCAGCGCCTCCTTATCTGCGCCAACTATTTGTTGGATTTTGATCTGGATTTACATGCAGGGCACGGATTGAATATTCATAATTTGCTGCCTTTAGCCTGTCTGCCTTTCCTATCTGAAGTAAATATTGGCCATGATATTATTGCGCGTGCCGTCTTTATCGGTCTTGAAAAGGCTGTAAAGGAAATTTTGGATATCCTTGATTCCGTTGAGGACGAAGCTGATCTATAACCACCTATTGTGTTTTGTTTTACGTGATTGGTAGTCACAGAGTTTTTATCAGGAAAAAAAGTATATGAAAAGTATCCGGAAACCACTCATTATTAATGGAAAACAAATCGCCGCCGAAATTTTGGAGGAGCTGAAACTTGAAGTCGCCGCATTGGCAGGGAAAAAGTTGATACCCGGATTGGCGGTCGTCTTGGTTGGCAAAGATCCCGCCAGCGAGGTCTACGTTCGAAATAAAAGACGAACCTGTGAAGAATTGGGCATCAAGTCTTTTTCTTATGATTTGCCTGAAACCTGTACCGAGAAGCGCTTGATGAATCTGATTGAAAAACTAAACGGCGATCCCTCGGTTCATGGTATTCTCGTACAGATGCCGCTGCCTCGACACATCAATGAAAAGCGTGTGTTAGAGGCGATCCTTCCTGAAAAAGATGTGGACGGCTTCCATCTGATCAATGCCGGCAAGCTGTTTACCGGCCAGGACGGCGTAACCCCCTGCACCCCCAAGGGTGTGATGTACATGCTCAAACAGGCTGGAATCGATCTGACCGGGAAGGAAGCCGTTGTGATCGGCCGGTCCAACATTGTGGGCAAGCCGGCTGCCATGCTGTTGCTCAATGAGCATTGCACCGTCACGATCCTCCATTCCAGAACCAAGAACCTGGCTGAACACACCCGGCGGGCAGACGTTCTGGTGGCTGCCATCGGGAAGGCAAACTTTGTTACTGCAGACATGGTGAAGCCAGGAGCCGTAGTGATTGACGTGGGCATCAACCGCGTTGACGGCAAGGTTGTGGGCGATGTGGACTATGAAAACGTGGAAAAAGTCGCCGGTTACATCACGCCTGTCCCCGGCGGCGTGGGCAAAATGACCATCAGCATGCTGATGGAAAACACCATTGAGGCAGCATGCGCGCAGGCCCGCTAAGCATCACGGAAATCAATGAATACGTGCGGCGATCCCTGGCTTCGGACCCCATGCTGCAGGGCATTGCCATCCACGGGGAAATCAGCAATTTCAAGCGCCACACCTCCGGACACTGCTATTTCACCCTGAAAGACGAGAACAGCAGGCTGTCCTGTGTCATGTTCCGCCAGTATGCCCAGATGCTGCGGTTTTCCCCGGCAGACGGCATGCGGGTGGTGCTCAGCGGTTCGGCGGGGCTGTACCCCGTCTCCGGCACCTACCAGTTTTACGGGGAAGCCATGACGGCGGATGGCTCAGGCGCCCTGTATGAGCTGTTCCTGAAAACCAAAGAGCGGCTTCAGAAGGAAGGCCTCTTTGATGCCGCCAGCAAAAAACCATTGCCCTTGATGCCCAGGGGGGTGGGCATTGTCACCGCCAGGGGCGGTGCCGTGTTGCATGATATCCTCACCGTCACCAGGCGGCGTTTCCCGGACATGCCGCTGTACCTGCGGTCAAGCCAGGTGCAGGGCGCCGGTGCAGCGGAGGACCTGGCCCAGGGCTTGCAGGAAATAGCCAGCTTGCCTGAGGTGGACGTGATCATCATCGGCCGCGGCGGCGGCTCGCTGGAAGACCTGTGGGCCTTCAACGAAGAAGTGCTGGTCCGGGCGGTGGCAGCTTGCAAAAAGCCGGTTATTTCAGCCGTGGGCCATGAGACCGATGTGAGCCTGACCGACCATGCTGCGGATGTCCGCGCCGCCACCCCCTCTGCTGCCGCAGAAATGGCGGTGCCGTCAAAAGTTGACTTGGCGCAGCAGATCATGCACCTGAATAACCGCCTTCATGCCGCTGCCCTGGTAGCCTTGGAAACAAAACGCACCAGCCTGCAGCTGCTTGCAGCATCCCTGCAGATGTTAAACCCAGCCCAGCGCATCAACCTGCTTCAGGTCAAACTGGTGTCAATCAACCGGCAGATGCATCAGGAGACCAACAAATTATTCGCGCTGAAAGCGGCAGAGGTCAAAGGCTTGATTGAACGCTTTGAGCAATCCGGCCCCATGCAGACGCTCAAACGCGGCTACACCATTGCCCTGGATGCGTCTGACAGGCCCCTGACCAGCGTGCTGGACGTGCAGGAGGTGGTGCACCTGCAGTTCCACGACGGGCGCGCGAAACTGAAAACCATCAGCACCGTACAGGAGACAAGATCATGAACGAAAAACCGGCATCCCCGCGCTTTGAAGACCGGCTGGAGCAGTTGGAAGCGCTGACTAAGCAGATGGAAGAAGGCAAGCTGGGGCTTGAAGAACTGCTGAAACTGTATGAAGAGGGGACCAAGCTGTCCAAGGGCCTGCAGGAGGAATT
>LSQX01014503.1_pt1 | contig 11096 bp, 11 predicted proteins | sample 654561 | NCBI WGS metagenome assembly LSQX01 (sample SAMN04489861, study PRJNA283612) | anaerobic digester metagenome | isolation source: 4 biogas reactors fed with cattle manure at either 37C or 55C with and... | place: Denmark: Kongens Lyngby | collected 2014 | reverse complement strand
CCATTTTGCGTGCAATAGAATGTGATGCTAATGCATACAAGCAGCAAATCCATCGGCCGGGCGCTCGGCTTCGCGCACGAACTTCGAGTATTTTAGCATTCCGGATCATGGCCCGATTGGCCGCAGGAAAACGGCAACGGAGTGATCGCGGACCGGTTTTCTGTTCACTTTTCACGGAAACAGGGGAAGAGCCAGATTGTTAGAAGCGATGCTAATTGACAAGTAAAATTCCAAAATATAGAGTTATGAATAATGGCGGAGCGGAATGGGGGTATTGTTATGAAGTGTACATCTTGCGGATGTGACATGGGAAACAGTAAGGTTTGTGTTTCTTGCGGGTATGAGTATCCGGAAAATATAACCGAATCGGCAAATCACATTCCGGAAAGCATGGGGACAAGCCCGGAAGACGGGAAACAGATCGTTGAAGACACTTCGACTGTCCGTAGGGCGGAGAAATATTCATTTCTGAGAAAAAGGCTCCCCCTTCTATTTTGGCTGATCATGCCGCAAACCATTGGCTTCGTATTATCGAATCTTCGTTGGTTGAATATGCTGCCGCAAATCACTGACTCCGTGATGGCGAAATACGTAGCATCCATCGCATTTTGGGGCAACATAATCATGATCGCGACGTCTCTGGCGTATGGTTTAATCTTATTAATATTTTCAAAGGTCGAAGCAAATTATCGCAAATCCGGAATGTTAAATTTGATCCGCGTTTTATCCTTTACAGGTTTTTTCGCACCTTCTCTTGCACTCATCATCTGGATCGTTGAGTTGATCATAGCCGTTTTTGCTATGTACTACGAATATCAAGCTCACTCGGATTTGGTGTTCGGTGTCGATAAAGCTTTGTCGGAGTCTTGGGACAGATTATGGAAATGGACGATCCGTATATGTGCTGCTCTCGCCTGCGCAATCTGTTTGACTTTTGCTCCGTCAGTCATTTCACTGCTCATTGCCGGTCTTGTTCTTGTTGTTGGTCTGATCGGCGTGATCATCACAGGCATCGTCCGGATCGTGCTCCTCTATAGAACCTCCCGATCGTTCCGGTAGCGGGGAGTGGCCGCGAAGCTCTGCGGTTACTGACGAAACACCGTATTTTTTAGAGAATATCGGGTCTGCACCCGGGACGTTCCGAGCCGGAAATAAATGTTAAAATGGTCGTAATGAATCTTCCGGCTTTCACATATGCGGTTCTCCCGCGAAAGGAAATCAGCATGGATACGACCGACCGCTCTCTTCTTCGGGAACAGAAAAACGAGATCACCTCACATTTGATCTACGCCAAGCTCGCCGCCAATACGCGCGACGACAAGAACGCCGACATCTTGAGGCGCATGAGCGATGACGAACTCCGGCACTATAACGAGCTCAAAGAGATCACCGGGCGGGAGGTGAAGCCTTCCGGGGGCAAGATCATTTTCTTCTATCTGATCAGCCGGATTCTCGGGCTGACCTTCGGCCTCAAACTTCTCGAAAAGGCGGAGGACAGCGCGGTCGACATTTACGGCGCGATGGTCGACAAATACCCTCAACTTAAAAATTTCGTGGAGGACGAGCAGACGCATGAGCTCCTGCTGATCGATATGATCGACGAAGAGAAGCTGAATTACATGGGCTCGGTTGTTTTGGGCTTAAATGACGCGCTCGTGGAACTGACTGGTGCTTTGGCGGGCTTCACGTTCGCGTTTCAGAACACGCGCATGATCGCGATGACCGGCCTCATTACCGGGATCAGCGCCTCGTTTTCGATGGCGGCGAGCGAATACCTCTCGACCCGCCAGGAGAAGGGAGAGAAGGGCAAAGCGATCAAGGCCGCGATCTATACCGGCGTCGCATACGTCTTTACCGTCGTGGTTTTAATCCTGCCGTACTTTCTTTTCGCGAATCCGTTCGTCTGCCTCGGCGTCAGCCTCTTTTTGGCGGTCACGGTGATCTTTGTGTTCAACTACTATATCTCGGTCGTCAAGGAGACGCCGTTCCGCCGCCGCTTCCTCGAGATGGCCGCGATCAGCCTCGGCGTATCGGGGATCTCGTTCCTGATCGGCATGCTGGTCAAGAGCGCTTTCGGGATCGAAGTGTAAGGGTCAAAGCGCCCGGTACAACAAACCGGATCATTGGAATTTATATAGGGGGATATTTCATGAAAAAATTCAGTCGACTAACATGTTTCGCGGTCGCTTTACTGATGGCCGTCTCCGCTTTAGCGCTGCTTTCCGGATGCAATTCGGAAGATGATCGCGATTCTCGCCGGACTTCCGATGAACCCACCTCGACAACCCGTGAAGCCGAAGAAGAGACAAGCACCAACGAGCACGAAATTGAGGCCCCGAACGATCCGGTGACTTCGGCTTCAGAAACGGAGGACACCGAGCTGATGAGTCAAGAGACGACCCGGGAGGATGTGGACGGACCCGGCGGGATGACGCCATTCGGACCGGAGCAGGACGTGCTTTTCGACATGTATACGATCCCGGCGGATTGGCCGCGCGTGGTCCCGATCATGAGCGAGTTTAAGGTAACGATCTACGAGCGTACGGACGACGGCATGTACACCGCGGGGTACGGGAACGTCAGCATGTCAAGAGCAAACAACTATTACACGAATGCTCAAAAGATCCATGTCAGCAGTAACATCTGGGAGCAGGATCCGGAAGTTGCGTCCGTCACAGAAGGGGTGAATCAAACCTTCGTCTATATCGCGGACGGTCACAGCATGACGGTGAACCTCATCGAAAGCGGCGATACGAGCCTGTATTTTGAGATCTATTACACCTCTTGAAAATGATGGATTCGATCGAAAAACAGATGATCCCGGCGCGTATCCGCTCATCACCGTACTGCCGGAGAGCGAATCCGACCCTGTTATAATTTGTGCAGGGGATATGTACACGGACTCATCGCCGAACTGTCGGAGCAAGAATCAGAACTCCTCAATCACGCCGTCGTATTGATCCGCGGCCTCCAATAGCCGGCCCTTGGCGCCCATCGAGAACGCGATGTCGCTGCTGCGGATCGACAGGAGCTTCATTCCGACCCGAAGGTCCAGAAAAGACATCATCTCCGGGGTAAGCCGAATCAAGCCTTCGCTGTCGATCGGAAGCCAGCAGTAGGAGCGGCCTTTATAGCGAACGAACTTGCCCGGCGCGATCGAATGATCGAAAAGCTCCGGGTTGTCGGTGAGGATCATCTTAAGTTTGGAAGGCGCCAGTAAGCCCTTACGCGTGACACAAAATCCCCCGGTCGATTTACTTCCGGTCATCAGGTAGACCCGTTGGTCCGCGGTGATATCATATTCGCGGACCGCTTGCGGCGGAAAGCGCACCGATAAATCTTCACGAATCAGTGACTGCCCGAAAACGAATTTTCCGCCCTTGGCAATCTGCGGCATAAGCGGTGTCCTCCCTATATTGAAGCAAGAAGTGGTCGATATTGAAGAAGGACTTCGAATTTTATCGCGAAACGTCCATGTCGTCAACAACTTTTTCGATATGTTGACGGCGGACCCGATCGATCGACTCGGGACTACATCGAATCCAGGACTTCGACGACAGCCTCACCGAATTCAGTCGCCGCAGAAGGGCCGTTTCCCGTTACCGCATTGCCGTCGATCGTGACCGCTTGTCCGGAATTTTCGCACCCCGCCTCACTCATGGCGGCGTTCGTGTTCGGCCCGTTGTACCAACTGGCGGATTTTCCGACGAGCACGCCCGCGTTACCGAGCACCCCCGGCCCCGCGCAGATGCCGGCGACCAGAAGTCCCCGTTCGTTTGCGCCGCGGACCAGCTCGAGCAACACCTCGTCATCCCAAATATCGACGACTCCGCTTCCGCCGGCGATAAAGATGCCGAGACCGACGTCCTCGATCTCGTCGATCGCGATTTCGATCTCGACACAACCGCCGTTCATGCCTTTTGCGGTGCCGGTCCGAGTACTGGTGATCACCGCGCGGTATCCGGCTTTATCCAGCGCGTCGGTGATGCCCGCGAGCTCACCCTCGTGGTAGTTTGTAAACGCTACGAAAACCGTCACCCAATCCGGCATCGGCGTCGGCGAGGGAGTCGGTGACGGGGTCGGTGTCGGAGTCGGAATGGCGGTCGGAGTCGGAGAAACGGTTTCGACTGCGGCTGCGGCAGAAGTCGTCTCAACCTGATTGCCCGCGAATGGAGGATGATCGGCGACGCACGCAACCGAAAAAGCCAGTAAAAGAAGAATGAAGAGTAATAATACAGGCTTTTTCAATGGGTTTCCTCCGCTTCAGATTCTATGCAACCAGAATACAATATCGGGCAAGTTAAGTAAATTTCCTCGCAGGCAGATGGTTGACATATTTCACAAGTGGAATAAGTTCGGACGCGTGATTCGCGATACATCACTCGGAAGAAAGGAGTCCCCATGCTCAAGCACTATATTCTCGAGCTGATCCGAATCGATATGATTCGATCACGATTCTTGTTTGTTTTACCTAAGCTGAGTGCAGTCGGACTCGGAGCATGGATTGATGTCTATAACAGATCAGAGATGATTCTAATATCTTTTTGATGTAAAATACATTGAAGGTCAGAGCGTTCGGGCGAGAGGCATTTGTTTCGCGCCCGTACGTTATTACGGAGATTATGATGAAGAAATTTGCGGCAGTTATCCTTGTCGGAACGATTCTGGCAACGGCTTCGTGCGGTTCCTCCGGGACCGGGTCTTCAAAAGGGAGCTCGGATAACGGAACCGGTACTTCTTATTCAAAACTCGAATTTGAAACAACCGAAGAGTCTGATATTCGCATTTCACCGGAGAATCTGGTTATTGATAATTTCCAAATAGATCGGTCGGATGTGCTCAACCAACATGTGACGGGGCGTATTTCCGATCGGATTATCATCGATGCTACGCTTATGTGTTCGGTGGACCCGGAAAGTCCCGGGGAGGCATCGGTTTTTTCGGGCTCCATTTTGGATTTTACCGAGACACAGCGATACATGTTCCGGCAGGATGATTGGACAATGGTCGAAAGCGAGCCGCTTTGGGCGACGATGGAAACAGCAGAACTTGAACACTATGGCGATAGGGACCGATATGTTGATCCCGACGGCCAGGAGTACGAGTGTGCAACGACGCCCTGGAGTTCTCTTTGCCATACTGAACGTGGCCGGATGATATATCAACTCGCACTCGGAATGTCCTCTGAGTATTATTCGGAGACAGACTTTGAATTTGCCGATTCGCAGACTGCCTATGAAATAGCCCGGTCTTATCTGGAAAAAACCGGGCTCGTGGTTAATGATTATTATAAAATACGAAGGCTCCCGTACAATGAGCTGGAAACAGAAGTCAGGCTGTTTAATTCTGACGCAGGGGAAACGGAAAGATTTGATGTCGACTCAATCCTTCCGGATGGCTGGACGAAGGAGGAAGACTCTTATTGGATTACGCTTTATCCGGATATTAACGAATTACCGGTGGATAGTTTTTCCGGATTTTTTTTCACGGAAGAAGGGAAAGCAGGAGAAGCGATCAGCTTGCCTATATCAATTGAAGTGATTGTTAATGCTCACGGTGTGGATTATGTTAGTTTGATTTATCAATTCGATTCGTTGGGTGTTCTTTCATCCGGTTCTATGCTCGGCATTCAAGATGCATTGATGCTATGTGTTCAAAAGTTGTATTCGTTATCCGGGAATGGTCTATCCGAAGATGCGATAATGAATGATCGGACACCGAAAGTGACACTCGATAGTCCCGAAACGATTTTCATTGATGAAATTGCCCTGGTATACATAGCGTTACCCGATCCGCACGGATCGGGGGAGCTCATCCTCCGACCGTATTGGATTATTGTTTGTGCTCAGATCGGAAAGAGCCTGTCACCGGATGGGGATTTTCGTTATAGCAGTCCTTTATTTTATGACGCGATTACCGGTGAGTACATGGAGCATAGCGAGAGTGGCGGAGGAGAGGTATGAGCGAAACTACACGAAAGAAAATTCTCTCCCTTTTAATTTGCGTATCTCTGTTTCTTGTTCCCGTTGGATGTAAACACGCACAGGAACAGGCACTTCCGTCAGAGACGGGCAGGTGTAATGCTTTTACGGGTACCGAGATCAGTCTTCAGGTCAATGGGAAAAGCGTAATGGAGGCAAGGTATGTAACAGCGACAGAAGAACATTTTGTTTTTATTGCCGGAGATATTGCAACTCCGGATCTTATATGGACGGACAAAACGGGGAATATTGCAGCGACATACACGGTAGCCGGCTTCGGTGCCCAAACTCTTTGCGCAACCGCGGATACGGTTTTCGCTGTCGGACCGGGTGAATTCGGGGGCTGGAAGGCGCGCGAGTACGGCTTGTCCGGTGCGGTCGGCGAGGAGATCGAGTTCAATGTGCAATATATCGAGGATGCGGTTTATATCGGGGATACATGGGCGTTCATATATCCAGGAGGGGGAGTCGAGCTTTTTCGCAACGGAGAGTCGGTATACACGCGAAAGGGTTATCAGGACGAAATGTTGGATAGCAAACTGACGGTTCAAAACAATAAAATTGTATGGCTTTCATTGAATCAGAATCAGGAAGGCGAATGGGTGGTTTTGGATCCGGACTCGCTCTCCGAAGAGATTATTCCGACAGGTAAGTCTTTCAACTTTCCGGGTGTACAATGCAACTCTTCTTTCGGTTTTTTTTACGAGGATATGTATAAGGGAATCAGTCGATACAATCCCTCGTCGTCGACCATCGAGACGTTTATGTCTGCACAGGATACGGATATTCCTCCCTCTCGGTATGTTTATACCATGAATATGCTTCCGTTTGTAACGGACGAGGATCACATTATCTATCTGAACAATCCGGTGACGCATGATCCTTCAGACCTGGATCCCGTCGAAGTTATACTGCTGACGCGCTTGGAAAAGAATCCGCATGAAGGCAAAACAGTGTTGACTTTGGGCGGATGGGGGGTTACGAACGCGCGCGAAATTCAGACTGGGGTTTACCAGTTTAACATATCGAATTCGGAATACCGGATTCATTTAAGAGAGTACACTGTGGAATATCTCGTTGAAAACGGAGAATCATTTGACCGGATACTTGCGACGCTGATCAGCGATCTTTCATCCGGGAAAGGCGACGACATTTTATATGAAGAGATGTTTTTCAATTTTTCCGTGATGGGGCGAAACGGCGCTCTTGTCGATATGATGCCGTATCTCGAAAATGATCCCGATCTAAGTACGGAGGCATGGCTTCCGAGTATTTTTGAACTTATGAAAACAGATGATTCGCTGTATCGATTTTTCACGGGATTTACTTTTTACGGATATGTCGGAAACGCTTCTTTTCTCAGCGCATCAGATTCGTTCTCCGCACAAAGACTGACCGAGCTTTCCGATACGCTGGCTCCGGGCGTCACGATGTTCCCGGAAGTAAGTGCCGAAAAATTGTTTGTCAACGCAATTCTCTATGGGATGGAGGATTATATCGATGCAAACGGAACCTTCTATATTTCCCCCGAGCAGACACAGGATTTACTGGACTATGCGCTGACCTGCGGTATTCCGGGAGGATCGGATGTCGGTTACGGCCAGGATCAATATGTCAGGGAAAAGCAGGTTCTTTTTTATTCAGAGATAGGCAACGCACAGATGTATAACCAAATTGAACGGATGATTCCGGGTGAGACGCTGTTTATCGGTTCGCCAACGCTGACCGACACTGCTAGGATTTGTTCTCCGGGCACCTCCGTTGCGATATCGGATGCAACGGAACATCCCGAAGCGTGCTGGGAATTTGTAAAAAGCCTGATGTTGCCGGAAGTTCAGCAGTCGATTATTGAAATCGGCTATTTCCCCGTAGGCAAGGATGCTTTTGAATCTTTTATGGATCAGGCCATTCATCCCGAGCTCAGAACCGCGGCGGAGGACACGGGATTGGATACATATGATAAATCTGCCGTTCCCGAGGATTGTGTTGAGCGGCTGAAGGGAATCGTCGACTCGCTGAATACAACCGATGAGGTCGACTACCTGCTGAGCCAAATAATCCTTGAGGAATGTTTGCCGGCGCTTCATGGCGAAAAGTCCGCGAAAGATACAGCAGAGGTCCTGAATGACAGGGTAAATATTTACCTGCAAAGCTATTGATTGCATATTTGCATTTAAAATAACCGCCGGTAGATTTTTTCGGTTATTGAATACGCGCATCCGGGGTGTTACAGATTTAACAGTTGCTTTTTTATCAGCGAAAACTCTTCCGGGGTGATTGCGCCGTCATCAAGTAAGGCCTTGAACTCTTTGATTTTCTGAATGCTTTCAAATTCAGTCTTCCTCAACAGTCTCTGAAGCATCTGGCGCTTTATCATCTCGGCTTCCTTGCGAACGGCACGGCTGAACGCGGAGTAATCCTCCCAGCCAGTCAAAATCGCCAATTGCCGTCCGTATTTGATTGATGAGCCAATTGATATTCCTCAAGCGAATGGAAAGGCACGCGAAAAGAAAGTCGATCGCGAACCCCAGCGAGATGCAAAGCAGAAGGCTTAAGAAGAATGCCGGGGACGCCGGGATCAGTCGAACGCCCAGAAGCGGTGCCAGAAAAAGAACCGGCATGGAGTACATCAAGAGCATCGGAACCCAGCCGCCCACGGTCTGCGCCATCAGCTGACCGAGAACGGAAAACGGCCTTCCGTAAAGTTTCAAGAGTACACCCTCCGACAGCCACCCCGTCGCAGCGGTTTTCACCACAAGCATGTCCGCTGAATTATCGCGCCGCGAAAAGGATAAGTCAACGAGGGGGCATAAGCCGTAGGTACTCCGGATCGATCGCCGATCTTGTCGTGACTTTGAGCGAAAAACCCTCCGGATTCGACCGGTCATACTAAAAAATAGACCGAACGTCAAAAAACGGTGGCGGTCTATTTCTGATTTTTGTACTCTTAACACAGAAGGAGGAACGCGACATGCAAATCGAAATCATCACGGATGCTTTGTGCAAACAAATGAGGGTCGTCATTTACACCGATGAAGTGAACGACGAAGTCAATGAGTTGGTCAAGCGTTTATCCGACGATGCTCCAAAGGTCCTGGCCGGCTTCAGGGATAATTCGTTCGAGCTTCTCGACCTGTCGGAGATCATTCGGGTATTCGCTTCATCCGGAAAAGTGTTCGCCGTGACGCGCGACGGCGAATATTCACTCCGACTCCGTCTCTACGAGATCGGGGAGCGACTCAAAAAATCCGACTTTGTTCGCATTTCGAATTCCGAGATCATCAATCTGCGTAAAGTGAAAAGCTTTGACTTAAGCTTCACGGGTACGATCTGCGTGACGTTTTCCGACTCTTCGAAAAGTTACGTGTCCCGTCGATACGTATCCGAAATCAAAAAAGTATTGGGAATATGAGGTGAACGATATGAAAAAGAAAATGTTACTCCGGGGCCTTCTGGGCTTCCCGCTCGGCATCGCGATTGGCTATGTCATTACCATTTTTATCTCTTTATCGATCGGCAAAGGCGGTTATTCTCCCTGCGTTCCGGAACTGATCGAAACAACCGGAAGCGAGATCGGGGCCGTCGTCCTTCAAGCAGTGCTGAGCGGTTTACTCGGTACTATATTCGCTGCAAGCTCCGCGATCTGGGAAATCGAGAACTGGAGCATCGTCAAGCAGACCGGGATCTATTTCACGGTCACCGCGCTCGGGATGATGCCAATTGCCTACTTCACAAACTGGATGGAACATTCAGTCGGCGGGTTTCTCCTATACTTCGGGATCTTCGTCGGGATCTTCATCGTCATCTGGATCATCCAGTACTTGTTTTGGAAAGCCAGAATCAACCGGATGAACGAAAAGGTGGAAAATCGCTGAGGCGATGTGACCGATCCATGCGGAGCCTTAACAAGGACAAACAGCATTGCGGTATACATGTTATCTTTTTAGCAAGAGCACGATATTCAAGATCGTGCTCTTACTATTTACTTCTCCAATATCGGGATTCGATCACAATCTTCGCGTGATCATTACTCGGTATTTCGGTACGGCTCTTCACCTATTTCCGTGAAAAGTGAACAGGAAACCGGTCCGGGATCACTCCGTTACCGTTTTCCTACGGCCAACTGAGTCACGATCCGGAATTCTTCAAATATTCGAAGTGCGTTCGCGAAGCGGAGTGCCCGACCGATGGATTTTCTGCATGCTTGACATTAGCAGTACATTCTAATGCATACAAAGAGCGCGATTGACGGATTTCTGTCGGTAGTAATCAGCACGAAAGGACAGAGCTACGGACGAAACCAATCGAAAAACCTTGTTTCGTACGCACATGAAGCCGTTTCGAGCTCCCAAATGAGACGAAACTACGGACGAAACCACTCGAAAAGCCTCGTTTCGTACGCACATGAAGCCGTCTCGAGCTTCTAAATGAGATGAAACTACGGACGAAACCACTCGAAAAACCTCGTTTCGTCCGCACACGAAGCCGTCTCGAGCTCACAAATGAGACGAAACTACGGACAAAACGCTTCTATCCTCGGGGTATCGTACGCATCGTCGCTCTCGTTGCAGAAAATCACTGATTCTGTTTTTCACGGAAATAGGTGAAGAGCCTCCGGTCAAACCACTGTGGAGATTGCCGGGCGATTATGGTAATATTATCGCTGTATGCGATACGCACCGGAGGTGCCAAAATGAGACAATCCCAATATGTACGGTATGACAATCAATTCCATCGGCCCAGAAGAAAAAAGCCGGATTACGCATTGCGTTTTATGATCGGAATGACAGCTGTGCTGACCTGTGCCGTGCTGGTGCTTGTTTTGGTGACCGTCTTAAAGCAGGATCCGAAGGAAACGTCTCCTGTCGTCAACAGCTCCTCGACAACCCCGGTTGCCACAGACAATAATTCCACGAGCGGCATCGTAATCGCCTCGCCGACTCCGACTCCGGAGTCGAGTCGGCAGCCCTACCAGAACGAGGTCCTGTTTCCCGCCAAATCCAAAATGGATGTCGCGATCGGCCAACCCGCCTCCGATGTTTCGCCGTCCGGACGCGGAGTCAGTCAGGATGTTATGAGAGGTGATTCAAAGATATCTTCGTTTGAAAGAGACCC
>LSQX01269772.1_pt3 | contig 11097 bp, 12 predicted proteins | sample 654561 | NCBI WGS metagenome assembly LSQX01 (sample SAMN04489861, study PRJNA283612) | anaerobic digester metagenome | isolation source: 4 biogas reactors fed with cattle manure at either 37C or 55C with and... | place: Denmark: Kongens Lyngby | collected 2014 | reverse complement strand
ATTTTTTCTTTTGATACTAAATGATTACTCATTATTGATTCCTATTTCTTATCAGTATCTTTGCTAAACCTTGATATATTTTTACCAATAAGTTTCCCGCTTGTTTCAATATTAATTTCCCAATGTATTAAGAATGTAAGAGCAGCTCTTAATAAAATTACAGCACCAAGTATCAAAAGCTCGCTTAATTCTCTTACAACGACTGTACGCAGTAATTCGCCGCCTATCTTAAATTCTAAAGCTAAAGCTATACCTTCGGCTAAATCCAGACGCAGCCTGTCATTCCTGCGAAACAAATCAATTATGGCTTTGATTACAGTCCAGACAAGAATTGCAACACCAACTCCTTCAATAAAAAGAACTGTGTAATTAACTACTTCAAAGAAAATATTTTCAATAACAGCGTACAATTTGCTACCCCCCGTTGCTTATTCTTAATTTAACAATCCTATTATATAGCCACAAAATAAGAGTATGCAAACTTTTATTTAAATCAAGCTATCTATTTGTCCTTATAACACCTTATTTTCTAACATATCCTGTTATTGGTGCAGAATAGTAATCATATCCATCATCAGGTACTCTTTGAAGACCCTGGTTACTGTATTCATCTCTGTTGGAGTTGTATTCATCAAAGAAACCTATTTCAGCTCTGTAAACTTCGCCTGTAGAAGAGTCGTAAACTCTTTCATAACCTAGAGTGGTATCACTTCTTTTCTGTGAAATTGTATCATTAACTTTATCACGATTATACCAAGCATCATTATATGCCTTGGCTGACTGAGACATAGCCTGACCGACATCTAGCGCTAATTGCGTACCCTGGTTTATAAGGTCAACTCCCTGTTGAATATAAGAGGAAGTAAAACTGAAACTGCCAATTGATTTTGTCAATGTTTCCTGAAGGTGAATAAACTCATCAGCTGGTGCAGATATTCCAGTTATAACATAAACAGTATAATAACCAGCATCAGCATTATACATATAAGCTGTCATAGTATTCGATACTCCAGCTGCAAATAAACCTTCACATGGACCTGATTCAGAGTCAAATATAACCCTTAATATTGAATCTTCAATACAGTTGGATGAAATTGGAGAATTTCTTGGTGTTTTTTCTAATACCTGAAGATTATCAAATTCAGGGAAATTATGGCTAATACCATATTTTGCTGCATATACAGTATATTCATCAAAAGTATTAAAGAACTGTTCAGTAGTAGCAGGATTTAAAACTGGAGCATCAGCATATACAGCAGCATCGGAATAGCCTCCAAATTGCATATATGTCTGCCAAGCAGCTTTTCCTTCCTCGCTTTTCATAAAATATCTCATATTTCCATAAAAGAATATCGATCTAGAAGTATTTTGAGGATCATATGCATGAAAGCCGAAATTCTGGTATTCCCCTGTTGTTTCAATAACCCAATTTGAAGGAAGGTCGATACTGAAAAACCCGCCATTATATTTCACAAGTTCCAACTCTAGTTTTTCAGCAGGTTGAATATCTATCTTAAGTTTGTCATCTTCAGCATCGGTTTCAATACTTGACTGACTGGTTTCAGAATATTCAGCCTGGTGTTCCTGACCGGTACTGTCACTATTTAGTGAAGACGAACTAGAACTTGGATATACAAGCTTTTGCTTTGTAACACAGCCTGAAAATAGAGCAAATAAAACAGTTACGATAAAAAGAATACAAATAAATTTTCCTATGCCTCTCATCACAAAGAACCCCCGTTTTTTGTTTTAAAATAATCTTACATCTATACTAATTTTATACTGAATCAACAGAAAAATAAAGAGAGTTACCTTAAGTTAAGTACTATATTATTTATACAACTCAGCTTCTTCCTTAATAAGTTTATCCTTCCACAAATCTAAAAGCATCTCAAGTTCTTTTTTGTAATCCTTATCCGGGTTTTCTTCATCATACTCAAGCTCATCAAGCATCTTTATTGTAAAGTGTTCTTTTCCATATTTGTTCCAGTCTTTTTGAAGCTCTTTGTTTATATGACTTCCTAAATCAAGAGTGAAAATACTCTTATTTATAGCTCCCTTTATACGCCTAGTAGCTTCAAGATAGCATTTATTGCTAACATCTGATTTTATTATGATAATCCCCATATCAGGTTTTGTATTCTTATACTGCTCTTTAAGTTCTCTTTTCCTATCCATATCATTTTCCTTTTTATATTTATTTTAACCAGTATTCATTGCAGTCAGTTGTTCTTTCCATAAATCCATACTCTATGAGATATCTTCTTAAAGTGACATAATCGTCAAAATTAGTTTTTAATAACTGATTCACTTCTTTTTCTGTATATCTTCTATTGTTCTCAAACTGTTCCGCTATCTTTGCCAAAACAACTATTTTCTTTTTTTCCTTTACCGGGAAATGCTTAAGAATCAAAGGTTCAAGGCTGGAGAAAGAGTTTTTGACTATATTCTCTTTTTCTTTTTCAGTTGTCACATATCTGTCATCTATCATAGTAGCTTCGCTGTGTATAGGTATTATTCTTTCCTGTTGTGATGTATATTTTTCATTAACAAGTTCATATATAGCCAGATACATTTTTGCCTGCTTTGCTTTCTCCCTGAGCATAAAACGCATGTGACGGACAGTTGAAGAAGAAATTTCAAGCTTAGCGGCTATCTGTTTATCTGTACTATTTGCATACATCATTCTTAAGAGATCTTTTTGATTATCAGTAAGAGTATTGTATTTCGTGTCCTTGTTCAAAAGATTATCAAAAACCTCATCATGTTCTTTATCTATATGTACTGCTACAGCTCTTGATGCTTCATAAAATCTGTCATCAAATCTGTATATTTCCTTTTCAAAATATGATTTCCCACAAAAATTACAAGTATATTCTCCTGTGACTAAATCATGTCTGTAACCTTTTTTCATTTCTTCTATTGTTAATTTATCAATATCCAATGCAATCTCCTTATGTTTATGAATATTATAAACATATTTTATTTATGTTTAATATAATTGTCAACATATAAATTTAATATAAATCACTGCAATGTGATATTTTAATAAAAATAAATGCAGGTAAGTAAGCCTGCATTCATATATGCATACTGTTATGTATATCTCAACACTGTTTATTGATTTATGAGTTTGTTTTACTGTTTGATATCGTATCGTGCAATTCTTTGAAGAATTCGCTATAACGCATCTGATCAGGCACTATTGTCATTCCGCAGTGAAGGTACAGAGGAATTTTACGCTCTTCAAAAAAAACAGGCTGCCCATTCTTGGCTATAACCTTATTAGCCAGCTTATGAGCCGAATCCTCATCATTTAACCCTGTAATCAAAGCAAACTCATCTCCTCCGATTCTTAATAAAAGCATATCATCTGTTGCTTCTTTATCTATCCTTGAAGCAGTTTCTAGTATAACAAGATCTCCGGCTTTTCTGGAAATCTCATTTACCTGCGTTAAATTTTTAACATCGAAACATAGCACGTAACTACCTTTCTTGCTGCGAAGGTAATCATATGCTTCGCTTATATCTACTCTTTTTCTCGCCATATACAAATCGTCTCCTTTCTTGTATTGATAATCGATTTTAGGGTAGATACCTGTAAACTTCCAGTTGTCCTTAAACTGCGAAGGATTCACATACCACACTCTTTTAAATGAACGGGTAAATACTTCTACTGAGGAATACTGATACTTCATTGCAATATCAGTAATAGAATACTCAGAACTAATGATATCCTTTGCTGCTTTTGTCATTATACGTTTATCAATATATGACTTAATGCTTGTATGCAATGCATAACTGAACAGTTTCTCAAGACATGAAAGTGACACATAACAGTACTTTGCGATATCTTCTCTTTTCAAAGGTTCTGTGAGGTTCTGTTCTATATATTCAATTGCTCTTGTAAGGATTATGAAGTTTTTCAAAATTAACCCCTTATATCATCATAATACATTCACTAATGCGATTATATCAGCCATACAGATTCTGGCTTGATGATTTGAGCATAATTTACTTCTAGTTAAAGGAATCAGCTATTTCTCCATTTATCATAAACCCTTTGATAAGTTTCATCCGGAATGACCGGATTACCTTTTGAATATGAAGGAACAAGCTGATCTTTTGCAACTACAGAGTCAGTACACCAGGTGTCATTTCGCCATTTATCTCTTTGTGCAGCTATTCTTAAGTCTGGTATACTCATTGGTTTCCCCCCTGCAAGAACAGATCTATATGCGAACATTCCTGAAAGAAACATGTCTAGCGCTTCATATATATCAATTATCTCAGCATCTTTATTCCCTCGAATACGATCAATGAAGTTATACATAGTATAGTAATCGGAACCGCCATGCTCCCATTTTCCAGAAGAAGAAGGTTCATCTGCTCCAGGACAGTAAGTATTTGGACGGTTAAAACATTCACCTTCATATCTGTCAAGGTTTGTGAATATACGGTTGTAAGCGCCATACTGCGCATCCTCCCTTGAACTTTCAATCCTTCCAAGCGAGCCATATATGCTATACCAGACAGAATTTTTCGAACACCCTACTCCATGAAGGCTTTTTATTACAGCACCGTTCTCAAGTGTGATCATCTCTATAGCCGCACTCCCGGATTTAGCACCCATTCTTTCCATTCTTGAGTTGAAAGGCAGTTCAAATCCGACTACCGATATTGGCTTAAGCCCTGTTATATGAATCAGAGGCCCGATAGAATGGGTACAGTAAAAGTTAGCATACATATTATTCCGCCAGTGATCTTTATTCCCATGTGTTATCCTAGGCCAAACAGATTCGCAATTATGCATGTACTCACCTTCACCATATTCAAAAACTCCAAGTTTACCCTCACGATAAAGCTTACGCATCTCCCGCGGTGCTGACATATAGCAGTAATTTTCTGCATATGAATAGATTTTACCGCTTTTTTTAATGGTCTCAACAAGCAACACAGCTTCTGCCATTGTCTGACACGGCAGTACCTCGCTAAGGACATGCATTCCTCTTTCAAGAATACGGCTACTTGTGATTCGACATCAGTGATTAAAGGACTTATTCTCTGTTTATAAATACCATACTTTCCATTAAAGACTCCATAACGCTTAATATTGTACCCTTCTGGTGTATCAATACTGTCTCCAATAAGATCAATTTTCTGATTAAAAACCGAATCAAAAACATTAGTAATTACCTTATCCAATGACTCATTTTCGTTGTTTGCAATCCAGAATAAGTCCTTAGGATGAATACCTCTTGTAATGTCAGCTATACGTAAAACATCATAATGAGTTAACCCGCAACGAAACAATATTTTTTCTATATCCCTGCGGTCACGACTTACAATGCGTTCTGACAAAAACTCAGAAAATTGCTCAGGTGACCACTTTTTTGAACCTTTTGTATAAATTGAAACAACTTTATTATATTCCGGTTTAGTAAAAGTAACTAGATTCATGTTATCAATCGTTCCGATAATGTCATTCTCCCATTTTAAAAATCTCAAAGCAGAATTCGGTATTTTCTTCGCCCTTCCATCTGCAGGTTTTTCAGCATTAAACGGTATCTTATATGATTTTCCATCTTTGATAACACCCAAAATCTTACCCTCACTGCAAAGAACACGTACACGACGATCTGTTATATTCCATTTATCTGCTGCTTGCTGAGCAGTTATATATCCGTCTTCCATGAAATTCACTCCCAAAAGACAATAAATCACTCAATCGGAATAATGTCAATTCATATCATTCCGGATAACTTTTTTATATTGCAATTACAGTTAATGCTTTTATTTCACTGTAAACAATTTACACGCTATTGTCAAAAAGGTATCTTTACTTTCCCTAAATCCGTTCTTTTTATAATATCCAGATATTTGATTTGATGTCTGAACTAACCATTCAGAATTTGGATAATGCTCTATACATCTTTTAAGCAGTTCTTTACCTATTTTCTGATTCTGATATGCTGGAAGTATAACAAGATCATATATCACGGACCTGAACATTTTATCACTTAAGACACGAACAACCCCGACAAGCAGCTCATTATCCCAGGCAGAAATAACCAAAGTTGAGTTAATAAACGGAATGTTATATTTCTCAATCATTTCTTTGCTTTCTGATCCATCTGACCAGCCGGCAGATATGAATAAATCATGCAATTGTCCAACAGGTAAATCTTTTTTTGTGTCATTGTAAGTTATATCCATACTATTATTCCTTCACTATTTATAATTATGATTTTATGTGTATGCATTTTCTATTTATATAATTTAATTTTCTTTAAAAGAAACATTTTTATCAAAAGTCCTGAATTTTTTTGGTGTCTCTCCAGTTTGCGCTCTAAACAGTTTGCAGAAGTGACTAAGACTTGAGTAACCAAGCTCTTCAGATATTTCCAAAACAGTTTTATCTGTTGTCTGTAAAAGGATAATTGCCCAGTCAATTTTCAATTTAACCAGATATGACTGCACAGTCTGCCCGGTATACTGCTTGAACTTTTTAATTACTACTGGAGGCGAATATCCAGAAAGTTTATAGACATCTTCTGCAGTACAGCTCATCATATCGGGAGAATGAAGCTGCTTTAATAACGTGGACAGCCACTTAGGGTTATCATCAATACGCATTGGATGTCGTTTATATAGAATTGAAATAGCATGAATAAGCATTTCACATACAGTCAGCTGGAATAAGCTGCAGTCTGTGTCATCATCTCTCATCTGAAGATTTAGCTGCTGTGCTCGATGCATAAAGAAATCCATTTCATTTGTGCTTAATTCAAAACGTAACGGACAGTTTCCATTTAACAGCTGGTCAATACTTATACCCAAAGCGTTGCAAAGTTTTTCAAATCGCTCGCAGGTAGCAGAAATATTTATATGAGTACTTTTACAGCCTTCAAGTTGAGAAAACTGATGAACATCATCCGGCCGTATCAGCTGCAATGTGTTTTCTGCAAGAATTTCAGTGTTTCCATTAAGAGTGTGCTGGATGTGACCAGCAGTTATGATAAAAAATTCGTAGTGGTCATGCTTATGTAGTGAAGTATATGTTTCAGCCCACCAGTGAAACGAGACCTGCATCTTCGAAAGGTTGCGATTTGCCTGATAACGCACAGTTAACACAGTTTTTTTGTCAGAACTAATGTAATTATTGATATTTCCGTCAAGCATTATTGAAACCTCTCATATGCCAAGCGTAACAGTAAAAGAAAGTTTTTACAATAGTAAACAGTTGTAACTTCGCAATATAGTTAAAAAAATCGCTCATATTATTCAACTAATCAATAGACAGGTAAATTACAGCGGGATATAATTCATATAAGGGATATAATCGAAAGGAGAATATGATGAGAAAGGACTCAAAGTTAACGGCTCGTCCTACAAAGCCTATTAATTATGCAATAGGAATGTTTGGTACATCCATTCCTATTAATATGTTCAAAACTTTTGCTTTTGTTTTTTATGTAGATCATCTTGCAGTTCTGACTGCTGAAAAATTCGCGCTTATAATTGCAGCTTATACGATTTTAGATGCGATAGATAATCCTGTTTATGGATTTTTGTCAGACAGTACCCGATCGCGTTGGGGCCGTCGTCGGCCATGGCTGGTTATCGGTGCACCGCTTTTGGCATTATCATTCATAATGTTTTTCTCTGTACCTGCAGGTTTGTCAGAGGGCTCCGTGTTCTGGTATGCGCTTATAATGTATATGTTTACAGGCACATTGGATTCAATGATAAATTCCAATTATGGCGCACTGTTTCCAGAGTTATTTAAAACTGAGACGCAAAGAGCAAAAACCAATGCTCTTCGACAGGTATTCCAGCTTGTAGCCATGATAGTAAGTATAGCATTAACACCTATTGTTACTGAAAAGATAGGTTACAGAAACACTTCCATTGTCTACAGTATACTGGCTGTGGTAGTAATTCTGTATATGGCTTTGAATTCTCATGAAACACCAGAAGCTCAGAAAATGCCTAAACCAAATCTTTTCAAAACTGTATGGGATATATTGCGTAATCCCAAGTTCTGGATATATGGGCTTAGCAATGCTGCATTCTTCGCAGCCTTAGCGATTTTACAGCAATCTGTTTCTCTATATTCAAAATATGTACTTAATGAGGGCGGACTTGCATCTACTATTATGCTTGCATCTGTAATAGTTTGCGCGATTTTAGGTATACCTGTCTGGGTTAAAATAATGAAAAAACTCAAACTGATGAAAACATGGAGGCTTTCCATGGTATTCGTTGCAGTTTCACTCATACCTCTATTCTTTGTAAATACTCTTGTTGCAACCATAGTTTCACTTGTTGTACTTGGCTTTGGCTATGGAGGCTCATGCGTAACAATGGATATTGTTGCCTCTCGAATTCTTGATGAAGATACCTTACGACACGGAGTCAAGCGTGAAGGAACTTTTTCCAGTCTTATCGGAGTACTGAACAAAACAAGCAATCTTTTTGTTGCAGGAGGGTTTTTGATTGTGTCTAGAGTTTATGGCTATCAAAATGGTGATTTTCCCGGACCCGACCCTTCCAGTGCAGCACGTTTCTTGCTAAGCTTGTTCCCTTTCACAGTAATGATTTTCTGTGTCATAATGTCATTATTCTTAAATTTCAAGAATTTACCTGAATCACAAACAGTTGTTGTTGAAGAATCTGAAACTAAAAAGGAGCAGTAATGGCAGTTATAACTTTGAATTTCCGATCAATCGCATTGAAAATGAGTACCACAGTTACAGTAGTACTTCCAGATTCAGTTCGTATTGGAGATACACCTATATCTGAACGTAAGTGTTTGTATTTACTGCATGGCTTATCCGATGATTCATCTTCCTGTTTAAGATTATCAAAAATTGAACTTTATGCTCAGGAAGCAGGAATTGTAATCATAATGCCAAGCGCAGGTCGAAGTATGTACTGCGATAATATTTATGGGCAGAACTATTTTAGCTATATTGCTCATGAACTGCCTGAATATATGAATCTTGTATTTGGTATAAAAGCAGATAAAGATAAGATATTTATCGCAGGCATATCTATGGGCGGTCTTGGAGCATCGCGTATTGCTCTAAGTTATCCAGAACGGTTTTCTGCTGTAGGATTGTTTTCAGGTCTTTTAAACCTTAAATACATGCTGCCAGTAATGACCGATGAACAGAAGAACGATTTTTCATTCATGCTTTCTGAAGTTAAGGATATTGATACTTCCCCACTTAACCCTGTAAACCTTCTGGATGCCAAAAAGCATGCTAACCTGAAATTCTATATCTACTGCGGAAAACAGGATGATCTTTTCCCTTTAAGTATAAGCTTCATTGAAAAAGCAAAAGCATTGGGATTGAATGTATCCTCTTGTATTGAAGACGGCATACATGACTGGTATTTCTGGGATAAGCATCTTAAAACATTTATAGAGGATATTTCACAGAACAAAGATGAATAAGCATAATATATTGCATCATATTCCTAAAACCAAGGAAGGCACATACTATACCATAGATTTTCCAATGCCTCATGGAATGGAAATTGTAACTGTTGCATATAGCTATAAACGGTTCAGAGGAAAATCCTTACGTTTAAGTAAAATGGTTAATATTGTTGACATTGGCCTTATTGATGCTGATAACCGATTTATCGGCTGGTCAGGAAGTGCTAAAAGCAGTGTTTTTACAGGACAATATACTGCAACACAGGGTTACGCCATGGTACCTTTAAAACCTGGTGTATGGAAGATAATTGTTGGAGCATACAAAATACCCGATGAAGGATTGGATGTATCCTATGAAATATCTTACAAAAAAAGCGAAGCAAGATGGTTTATAGGTGATTTGCACATGCATTCCAATGCATCTGACGGCAAACATGATATTTTCACGCTCACACAGATGGCTTCAAAAAAGAAGCTGGATTTTATAGCAGTTTCAAACCACAATAATTACAGTGAAAATATGCATCTTCCAGTTATACCCGGCCTTACTTTAATTCCCGCTGTGGAATGGACTCATTACCTTGGTCATATGAACTTTTTTGGAGTAAAAGCTCCTTTTATCAATTCATTCATTGCTAATAATGAAGAAGAAATGAGAAATCTTGTTTCTGATGCAAAGAGCTTGGGTGCAAAAATATCAGTTAATCATCCAAAATGCAACATATGCCCATATTTATGGAAAAGTGATGATGTTTTTGACATTATAGAAGTATGGAATGGCCCTATGCGCAAAGTTAATATGGATGCCATAAAGTGGTGGCATGAAATGCTTTTAAGCGGGAAAAAAATTCCAATAATCGGTGGAAGTGATTTTCACAAGAAACACCATATAGTTCGAATGGCAAATCCTGTTACTTATGTGTATGCTGATTCACCTTCTAAAGAAGATATACTAAATGCAATTAGTAATGGACACAGCTATATCACATCATCAGTAAAAGGTGTGAGTTTAAAGCTATCTTATAATGAAGCAATGATGGGAGATACAGCAAAATACCAATCAGAGCAAAAAATTTCAGTTTCAGCGGATAATTTAAAAGCAGGCATATCTGTCAGACTAGTTTCAAATCATGGGACTATATCCGAATGGAAGCATTTTAAAAAAGGAAAACTAAAAGCAGAAATCCATATTCCTGAAAAATGCAGTTTTGTGTACCTCATAGCGCAACGTAATATTTTAGGACAGATTTTTTGTTGTGCAATTTCAAATCCTATTTATTTTGAATAAGAAATAATATAATATATCAATATCAGATGGTTATATAAAAATATCTTTTAGGTGCTTAAGGGAGAATTGAAAATTGGAATCAGTGAAAAGTCTTAAAAAGGAAACACTGCATTTAGCAAGGTTAAGAAATATCCGTAAGGCAATATATATTAAAATAGCTACTCTTGATGTAGCAGTTCATACAAGCAAAGAACCAATTCCACCTGGAACACAAAAAACCTTAAATTACACTGCTGTTTCAAAAAAAAGAGTCTGGGCAGGAGTATATGGCTGCGCATGGTTTCGAATAAAAGGTACTGTACCGAAAAAAGCTGCAGGTTGTCATTTAGTGATTAAGATATGCATAGGAGGAGAAGGTGCA
>LSQX01261260.1_pt2 | contig 11098 bp, 8 predicted proteins | sample 654561 | NCBI WGS metagenome assembly LSQX01 (sample SAMN04489861, study PRJNA283612) | anaerobic digester metagenome | isolation source: 4 biogas reactors fed with cattle manure at either 37C or 55C with and... | place: Denmark: Kongens Lyngby | collected 2014 | reverse complement strand
GGATCAGTTTCTGGGGGGAAGGTCAGCCCCTCTGTATTGGCACAATTGACCTTCTGTCCCCCACCTGGGATTTCAATCCAAAGGGGGGATGACAATTTATCCCCACTCTATGGATAACCCATCGTCCCGCCTACGTATTTTCTTGATATAGTTTCCGCTGTTTGTTGACCCAGTTAATGCTTCGTCGACATCCGAAACAGAAAACCACCACTCGTTATTATGAATAGTTTTCCGGATTTCCCTTCCCCTGAAAATGGCGATGTTGGTTTTCACTCCTGACACCTCCAATGATAAGTAAGGGGTCAACTATCAGCTTCTTCTCAAACCTTATTGATAAATATGCGCATGATATTTCTACATATCCATCTCAGAACCCATCAATCTCTTGGGGTTTAAGTCCATCCAGATTATTCAGCGAGTAACTTCCATCTGTATTTACAGTGAGTGTTTTGTGTACTTTGGCAGATGAATATTGACCTGCTTTGCTGTTATGTTCCCACCAGATGACTTTCTGCACAGCCATACTGCCTTCCGGGCGGGCAGAGGAGGCGTCATTTTCAAAGAGTTTGGGAAGAATGGACTTTATAACCCCGGCGTCCTCATCAGAAAATTTTGTGCGGTCGGCAAGCTGGGGATTCATACTTCCGTACGTGACGTAAATCCCGTTGTCCACACGGTGTTTCATGCCCATGGTATCGGAACTTCGTTTCCCGTCCTTCGTTTCCTCCGCATTAACACTCTTGGTGATTTGCGTGCTGGAGACACTTACCGGTTCAACGCTAAAAGCGGATTGAATTGTTACCGGGCCACGAATACCAATGGATATACCGGTATCTCCTTCATTCTTCCCTTTTTTCGCTGACTTAAAAGCAAACAACTGTCCGAAAGCGCGAACATCAATCCATTCTTCACACGCCCTCTTTACCGTATCTGTTCCGCCAATATCTTTGCCGAGTGCCGCCTCGGCTCGGGTCCTGAGGCTTTTGAATTCATCGCACTTGCGATCATCAGACTGTACAAAAACAGCTTGCCCTTTCTCTTGTCCCTCTTTTTTCAGAGAAACAAACCTTTCAACCAGGCGATCCCGGATTTTTCTTTTAATGCAAACATCGGTCATTTCACCCAGACCTTCGTAATCAGTGCGAGGACGATTCCCATTTAACGGGTCACCGTTTGGATTGGCATTCTTTACGCTCATGATCATTGCAAAATCGATTTTCTTGCTCAGAGTAGCCATAGTTTATTTCTCCTTTTGTATTTATTCTTCAGAATCCGTTTCTTGATTGTCTTTGTCTGCTGCTGTTTTTGAGACCCATTGGCCTTTTTCGCGTCTGTGTTCACGGAACCATTGCCGTTGACAGTGGTAGCCAAGCAGATATTCACCTGTTAGCCTTGCGTCTGTAATATAATTGGCGGAAATAATTTTTGAATGAATAACATCAAGCAGCTCTTTATAGCCGTCAAGCAGACCGGAATACCTTGCCCGTATTCTGTCTTCGTAAGGCTTTAAGGCTTCCTCAATATTCTTCCAAGTTGAGAAAGGCCTATCAGAAAAACGCTGCATAAGGCGAGATGCTGTTGTTCCCCGATTTTCATTCGCAAGCTGCAACGCTTTTGATTCAATCTGGTCCGCCACCGCAAGCAATCTGCCGTAAAGATAATCTCGTGAACATCTTTCTTCTTCCAGTGCCATCTTGTACCCCCTTTCATTATAAAATCCTTTATATAACGCACAGGTTATTCCTAAGCATTTTTCAAACTCCCACGGTTCAAGAGCGACCCTGTTTGAAGCGCGGCGCACACATTGTTCAACCAAATCGCGAGGAACCGGCCTGCCGTCGATGATTGAGGGCATCAATCGCTCAACCGTGGCATTGAGAAGTTTGATCCCGTTTTTCCCCTCCACCTTGTTGCCGTATGCGCACCATGCGATGTCTTTCGGCGCCGGCGCTCCTTCAAAGATAATTCTTGTTTTCTCTTTCGTGCCCTTATCCTGTTTTGTACCAAAGTCCTGTAACCAGGCAAAATCGGTATGCCATTTTTCTATGCGCTCAAGAAATTCAGAACCGGTTAGTTCGCGATAGAAAGTAATTGCCATGCGTCCCGGTGTCGCAGAATCTAAACCCAGTACGACAATGTTTTCCGTATCGTTAATGTTGAGTTTGTATCCTTTGAGTTTTGTTTTGAATCGCAACGCAAAAGATTGCCCAACATCACCAGTTTGTGAGGCAGAAGTATCAGTAGTTTGAAAATCATCACCGAGAAAATCCCAGGAATTGGCGCAAGGGTCGGGGATTGATTTCCCTGTTGTTGCCCACGAGACAAAAACCTGGTCACCGCTGCGAAATGCCTGACGGCGAATGAGCCATTGCAAAGCACTATGAGCCTCTTGCGTAACCTCAAAAGAGACCCCGGCTGCTTGTCCCGCAGACAAGAACTTCCCTCTAAATGTATATCCAGTCAAATCGTTTGACGAAATGAGTTTAGCCTTGTCTGCATCATGTCGCAGTTTTGCCGGATGATTTAGTGCAAGTTTCACCTTTTCTTGCCCTGTAACTAGACAAAACCCTTCCTCTTTGAGAATACTGTTATGGAAGGATATCCAACACTCTCTCAGTGATGAAGATTTCCAAATAGCAGATTCAACAAAATCACCTTCGACCTGGAAGCGAACAAAGGCATCTATCGGTATCTGTCCCTGCGGCAAAGCCCGAAATATTGGAGGTGCAGTTTTCTTATCTCCCTCAAACGTTTCCGTAACTGTAATTGTGGTTCCATTTTGAATGGTCGGCAATACTCCTTCTGAAATGAGGTCTGCGATAACGGTCCCTTTTTTCAGATAATCGTAAATTGCAGCAACCATTGGATGATCAAACTCTGATTTCTTCCATCTTCCTAGTATATCCAAAAAATCGTCATAAGGTTCCGACGGCTTACCTGCAAATCCGCTTGTTACTTTTCCCCCATATTCGATGAAATCACCGGCAATATACTGAAGTTTGTCGCATAGTGGATGAGCCTTCGGCTTTATCCCTGCACGTCCTCCAGATTCTTCGGTGCAGGGGATCAGGGTTTTTTGTTCCTCTTTATTTTCTATGACTTTAGCTCGGCGAAAGTTACCCTGACCATCTATAATGATCTCAATATGTGCCATCTGGGTTGTGTGCGATATCGGATTTGGGATGTCAGGAGGCGGCCTCGTTGAACAATGTTCATAAGTCTCGTACAGTCTTTGTATCCAGCTCATCCAATCACCTCCAGTTCCTCGGCTTCCATCTCAACCGATTTGACATTTTCGGCACCAAAGATCTTCGATTTCATGTTTCTCACGAACTTTCGATGTATACAATCTTCCGGTCGTTCAAAAGTCAGCACACCATTCTTAAGCGTCGGATACCAAAAGCGGGCGTATAATTTGTCGGAGCCCGTTTCATCGGGATAGTCAAACCCATGAAACATCAGCCCATAGCCAATTTCATTGTCTCTGTCATAAGCCCCTTCCCCTTCAGCGAAGGTACATGGTTCGACATATCCTTGGCAGTCGCGCGTGCCGAGAAAGATGTCCTGCCTGCCGCCTCTTTCAAGCATCCGCTTCGCAATGGCAAAATGTTTGCCATCGATCTGATCTCTCTCAAGGTTATTATGGTGCCGGTTCCAGAGAAAATGAGCGCGCACCTGGTACTCGACATCGGAGAGGAATGTGTAAATCGCCAGCGTGTTCCCTCCACTGAACTCAAGTGGCTTCGTGCCCTTTGTTTGTGTACGGATGCGTTTCATCACTCTTACCTGGTCAACCACCCAGATGAACGTGGGCTTCCAGTAGATTGACTTGCAGACGCCCTTCAGGGCCTCATAAGTCGGAAGATGATAGGAGCATTTCTCACCGCCGATTTTGGTCAGCGGGTCGGTGAAGAGCGCATATCGGCCCCAGAGCCTGAATTCAATGCTGTTCTTAGGTAATGAATTCATCTTTGAATTGTTCCTCCTTTCTTACGGGATCAAATGAAATGCCGGTTATTTTGCTATAATACTGATTATCAAGATAAAAAATTTCCGTCCCTTTCTGAACGGGATAAATGGCATTCTGCTTTTTTAACTTTTCAAATTCATGAGGATACAAATTAACCGAATATTGCTGCGCCTTTCTGATTAGGGCATATTGCTTTTCAATTTCAAATGCTGCACAAAGCTGGTCGATCAGATCTTTTCCCTCTTTGCAGTATTTTACAATCACACTTTGCGTCGGCGCATCGATTGATTTGAATAGTTTCGCTGCCGTCATAAATGATTGGCGCAAGACATTCTTTTTCAAATCTTCCCTTGTCAGCGCTAAAGTATTATTTGATAGAAGGCTAAGCAAAGTGTCATCTCGACCACACTCTTTGGCTGATACTCTGTAGTCCATTTCTTCTTTCTGTTTGTAGAAGTAATTTCGGTAGTACCATTCAAGCATCTTCGGACCGATGATATCGCTGTCGTATTTCAGCGGACCATCTTTGTAGTCATCAAGAACACGATTCGATTTTTCTCTGCCGGATGCAATGTCCTCCAGATAATCGAGATTCTCTTCAAGGGGATTTACAATAAACACATTGCCGATTTCCGAATCGCCGTGGCGATTGCACCGGCCCGCCGCCTGGGCAATGGAGTCAAGCCCGGCAAGCAGACGGATAACNNAAACTAATGTCTACCCCAGCCTCGATTAACTGTGTGCTGACACAGAGAAGCGGCTCTTTATGATCGAGTTTCTGACGAATCGTTTCGAGCGCCCGCTTCCGGTGTGCGGGACACATTCCCGTGCTTAAATGGAAGATCTCTATTTCACTTTTCCCTGCTTCCTCAAAAATGATTCGGGCGGCTTTCTTCACGTTGACCACAACAAGACAACTTCCGTTTATCTTGACCTGTTCAACCGCAAGCACCGCAATCTCCGGATAAGTCCAGCCGGGCGATCTCCGGCAATCATGAACTTCAACCCTTTGCAGGTCTTCAAAAAGTTTGCCGACATTGGGTATCAGTTCATTTTCTTCTGAAAGTCTCAAGGCGCCTTTCTTTTCATCAACAGCACCTAAAAGTGGCTGTGTAGCGGTGCAGAGAACAACGGTGCTACCGCAATGATCAACGAGAAAGTTGATCGCGTTATTGAAAAGATGGACACATCTTACCGGCAGTGTCTGAATCTCGTCAAAAACAATGACCGCTTTAGCCAACTGGTGCATCCTTCTTGCGCCGCGTGTTCCGGCCCCGAAGAGCGCCTCCAGGAATTGAACCATTGTGGTAAAGATAATGGGCGCATCCCAATTCTCCGTCAGGAGCTTCTCCTTCCAGGACTGAACATCGGCTCCGATGTTTGAATGGTGTTCAAGAACAATTTTACCGGCATCTTCAGGACACTCTTTCGGTTCAAGGATTTCCCGCACCACCCGCGCATTTTGATCAATGATCGAGGTAAACGGTATCACATAGATAATTCTCTTGATGTCCCGCTGTTCTTTCTGGTGCTCAGCATGGTGCAAGGCGAAGCGAAGACTGGCCAGAGTTTTCCCGCCACCGGTCGGCACAGTCAGAGTAAACAAACCCCTTGGACACTTCGCGACATGAAGACAATGTTCGGATACGTCTTTCCGAATTTCATCCACACGGTTTTTTGTCTCAAAAGTTTTGTATTTATTTTCGAGGCGTTCAACCAGTTCATTCCACGACCGGTAATTCCCCTGTTGGCGATGCTTGGCCGCCTTTGGTTTTCCAGAGTCTGCCGTATCCTGCCGGTCGGCATCAATGAGTGCACTGAATAGAAACCGAACCAGCAACCCCAATTGGAATTGTGCGACTGTTGAGAAGGGATTCTTTTCCGGAGAAGCCCGCACAATATCCCGGCAAATCTCTTCAAACGGCTTTGTAAAGGACTCATCTGTAAGAATGGTGTTTATCCTTTCGAGGACGTACTTATCAATGTTCTCCGAACATTCATTTTCGTGAGTTTTGTGGTCACTTTTTAAGAGCCTCTTCGCATAAGAGTCCCAAGTACCGCTATTGTCAGTCGTTAAACAATTTATGAGGCCGGAATGATGCGACACCAGACAAAGGGCCAAAAACTGAACGAGGATTTTATGGGCATTGGAAGAAGCGATCTTACGGCAAAGCAACTGGGCTCCGGCTGTTGAATGATCGATTTTACCTTTTTTCCCCGTTGGATCTTCGAACTCCTCGTCTTCGTCCGGATCGAACTCGGGGTCGTTTTTCTTAATTGCATCCGTAATGTACTTTTGAAATTCAGTGCTGTATTTTCCGAAATCATGGAGAAGCCCCAGCAGTTCACCATAAGGCCCCAACCCTATTTTTTCAGCATGCATTTTAGCAAGTTCAGCAACATTATTAAGGTGTTCATGAAGAAGTTGATCTTTGTGGGCTATGTAAACAGTCATGAGTTGTGCTCCATTTTTCAATCCCTCCTGCATCCTTTCTTGTTAATATTTATTTCCCCAGATCGTACCACAACCCGGCAAGATACCCCCACTCACCGGCGCCGAACTCAGCGGCAAAGGTGCCCGCAAGCTTCGCCGTTTCAAGTAAATGATCTTCCAGACGATGCCATTCCCGGCAGGGTTTACCCGCCATTGAATGAGCGTATTTTTGTCTCCTCATGTCCCACCTTGTGAAAACAAGTAAACTGCAACCCCGGAATCGGGGACTCTTGCCGGCTTGCCTGCGCAGCTCCTCTTGCATGTCAGGGTAAAATGCATCTTCGCTATCATCTTCTGTGGCAACATCTTTGCGACCCAACCATCCACCCGCTCTCCCAATTCCTTACCAACTTTGAAGAACGGCAATATGTTCGGTTTTACGGTTACGCTTTTCCCTGATTTGGGATTCCTTCCCGTGTAACCGTCATAATTTTTGGCCGTAAAGCCTCCAATAGAGAGAAAGAGAATAGGAATACGTGGACATGACTGTATATTTGGGTAAGGGGCTTAGACCCGCAAACAATCCCAGGCCGGGATCGAAAGCATGTTTTTCCATATGGGCGTACCGCTCCGTCCCAATGAGTTATAGTCAGAAAGGACATCAGATAGCCGACAGGTGGACTTACCTTGCTGCCGGGGAGTTCCGCAGCTCGAACAAGTTTGGGTATATTGAAGCTCTTTAAGGAAGGCGCAAACAAGAAAACGCCTGCCGACCCGCAGGGTAGATGCTGTCCATCCATTTGAGCTACCGAAACCCTTTCCGACCTTTTGGGAGTCTTCACTTCTTTGACGGTCAGGCCGATCTTCAAGCGGCTTGGACGGGAAAGCTCGGGAAATCCTTCTTCCGCAAGACCCATTCCACCCTATAAGCTATGACGGTAATAATGCCAATTTACATATTGTAATAAAAGAAATACACCAATTGCTTTTCTATGGCAACCCTTTGGGGTACAGAGAAAATTTACTTGTAATGATTGGATGTTAGGTGGCTATAAAGAATCATCTTATGATTCTATGCTGCAAGAGCTTGTCAATGATAACTGTGACGATTTTCCTTAGTATCACGTCATATTTTAAGGGTATTTTTTGTTTGTGCCAATTATCTACGATTGTAACCTGCTTGTATTATTATGCTATCTGTGATTTAGCTTCATGAGTGGTTGATGAAAATCTTGTGTCAAATAAGTCTGCGAAAATCGGTGTTCAAGGAAATTTTCACTGACGTCTGTCCGCTTTCGTCCAAAGATTCGGGTCTAAACATAGTAACCATTTGAATATGTTATTGAACAACCTCTTTTCCAATGGTCCGTGGATGAACTGTTACCGGTATAACCAGTCCCGACAGCCGTGATCTATGTCGGCGGTGCAGGCTGTGGCCGTCTCGGTCAGGCCTTTTCAACAGGGCACGAATAATTTTCGTTCTTATTGTACTAGACGGGAGGGGAAGTAATCATCGGCATTTGGATAAAGCCGCGTAACATATGCCGCCTGTAGGATGCTATGCAACTCGACCTGTAAAGGTCATCTGTTTTGTGCTGAAGCCGAAAAAGTTACTCGATCCCCGCGAAATACTTCATGAACTGCACACGTTCATAGGCCGCGGGATTGGGGATGTTTTTATAGCTCATTGTCCCCTTAAAATCATCGATCGATTCAAAATTGTTTTTCTTCATCCAGTCTGCAATGAAAGCGTTGATTTCAGCAATGGCGGAGAATTTCTTTTTGTACAGGACACTGCACACTTGAACGGCCGAAGCGCCTGCAAGAATGAGTTTTACGGCGGCTTCGCCCGTGTGAACCCCTGTTGAGCCCGCGAGATCGCAATGTGTTCTGTCGGACAACAGGGCGATCCAGCGCATAGGGAGAGCGGATTCCTCGGGAGAGCTGAAAACGTGGGGAGGGCTGATCTGCATGGTTTCGATGTTTATGTCAGGGGAATACGCCCTGTTAAACAAAACGATACCCTTAATCCCGGTCCATGACAAGGTGACAACTGTTTTGGCAAGGCTCGTGAAATAGTAACCAATTTTGACTGATATAGGGATGGACGTCTGTTTTTTTACGTTTTCAACGATCTCGAAGTATGTTTTTTCAGTATCGTCGGCACTTTTTGTCAAGTCTGACGGTAGAATGAAAATATTCAATTCGAGGGCGTCAGCGCCGGCATCCTCGAATCTTTTCGCATATTCAATCCAGTCAGTTCCCGAAACACAATTGATACTGGCAATGACCGGAATGGATATCGATTTTTTAGCCTCTCCGATCAGGGTAAGATACTCGTCAACGACACCGGCCTTCGTGAAATTGCTGATATAATCAAAAGCCTCCGGATATGCGTACGTATCATGAGAATCCGCAATATTTCTCTTTATATCGTTCCGGATTTGTTCTTCGAACAGTGATTTGAGTACCACCGCACCGGCACCGTTTTTTTCGATTTCCTCCAGATTTCTCAGTGATTTGGTCATGCCCGAACTTCCGGCAATGATCGGTGATCGCAGCGTAAACCCCATGTAAGTCGTTTGTAATAGCTTCATAATCTTTTAATCAATTGTTAGAGTTCAAATTCAAAACAGCCGAGGGTTTTCAAACCTGCTTTCCCCCGCTTCCTTTTGCCTGTCATTGCAAAGAAACTTCGGTATGACAACCCCTCTCCTTACCGCGAAAATTAAGATGCAGAACGCGGCGGTGAAAGAGAAAAATATTAAGTGATTGATTAGGATACCGTTTTTCGGCGCGCAGACTATAGGACATAAGGCGCGGGCGTGTCAATAGTAAATTGTGAAAGAGCTGGGGCCCCTACCGCAATTGGATTCGTAAAAAAACTGGCGGTCGGTCCTCTTTTCACGTAAGATACATCAGATCGTAAAGTGAGCCTCATCCCGAGGGTCAAGCGATGGCGGTTTCGGTCGCTTTAGGTGCTGTGGAAGACGGTTTCCAGGCTCCACGGTCAGAGGATTCCTTTCAGAGGTCGATGCATGAAGTACCGGGTATTGTTATCAGTTTTGCTGGGCTGTTTTTTGCTTGCCTGCTCAATGACGCCAGGAAAAACTCTTTCTCCGCCGCAAGCATCCGGAGTAAAAATCGGGCTGGCGCTGGGTGGGGGTGCCGCCAAGGGATACGCCCATATCGGTGTCATAAAAATGCTGGAATCTCAGGGCCTCGCGCCGGATGTCGTTTCCGGAACAAGTGCCGGCAGTATTGTCGGGAGCCTCTATTGCAGCGGCATGAACGCTTTCACCCTTCAGGAGAAGGCCTTTGACCTGGATGAGTCAAAAATCCGGGACTTTAGCCTTCTTTCAGGAGGTCTGCTGAAAGGACTGAGACTTCAGAATTACGTAAACAGCCTGGTTGGCCAGCGGCCTCTCGAAAAACTGGGAAAGCCGTTTGCCGCTGTAGCCACGGAGTTGGGTACAGGGCAGAGAATTCATTTCGTGCGCGGTAATACCGGCTTGGCCGTCCGCGCATCCTGTAGCATACCGGGGGTTTTCGAACCTGCTGAGATACTGGGCAAAAAATATGTCGATGGCGGTGTCGTAAGCCCGGTACCCGTGGATGCCGCTCGGGAATTGGGTGGAACCTTGGTTATCGCCGTGGATATTTCCCGAAAAGCAAAAGACAGCAGCGCCGGCCGCAGCCCGCTGGGCGTGGTCGGGCAATCGATCGTCATTATGGGACAAAAACTGGGGGAACAGGAACTGGCCCGGGCCGATGTGATCATCCGGCCGAAGGTCGGTCAAATCGGGGCGACCGATTTTGATCAGAAAAACCTTGCCATTATGGAAGGAGAGAAAGCCGCCTTGGCTGCGATTCCGGAAATAAGAAAGAAACTTGCGGAAAAAGAGAAAATGCTCCAGGGGACGAAATAATCATTTCAGGCGTTGCTTCAGGTTTACGAGGCGTAAGGAAAAGAAGATGTGGCTTGTGCCGACGATATGAGGAGAATACGATGAAAAAAAGGTGGCATTATGATTTTCCCATCGGAAAACTCTGGATTGTTGAAGAAGAACACGCAATTATACACATAGGCTTTGCTGGGGAGGACCGTTCCTTGGCCGGATATGACAATGCGGAGACGCCCTTGATCAAGGAGACGGGCCGTCAGCTGTCCGAATATTTCAGCGGGAGCAGAAAAGATTTTACCGTTCCCCTTTTATTGAAGGGCACGGTATTTCAGCAATCGGTATGGCAGGCTTTACGGGAAATCCCATATGGCGAAACACGCAGCTACAAAGAAATTGCCGTCGGGGTTGGCAATCCGAAGGCGTGCAGAGCGGTAGGAATGGCCAACAACCGCAACCCCATCGCGATCGTTGTCCCCTGCCATCGTGTCGTGGGGTATGACGGCAGCTTAACCGGTTATGCCGGGGGGCTTCCCATCAAGCAGTACCTGCTGGACCTGGAAAAATCAAACCTCCAAAGAAATTATTTCTTTTACGGGGAAAAAGAAATTGAACACCTGAAATCACGTGATCCGATTTTAGGGGAGGCGATTGATCGCATCGGCAAGATTAATCGTGAAATTACCTCCGATATATTCGCGGCTCTCGTTAAATCGATCGTGGGCCAGCAGATATCCACAAAAGCCCAAACGTCAATCTGGAACAGGATGCGAAACGGGATCCGTCCGATGG
>LSQX01144526.1_pt1 | contig 11099 bp, 14 predicted proteins | sample 654561 | NCBI WGS metagenome assembly LSQX01 (sample SAMN04489861, study PRJNA283612) | anaerobic digester metagenome | isolation source: 4 biogas reactors fed with cattle manure at either 37C or 55C with and... | place: Denmark: Kongens Lyngby | collected 2014 | reverse complement strand
GGCAAGAAGTTGCAAATATTCGCGGCCTGTAATTTTAGAAAAGAAAAAAGGTTCGGTCATCAAAAACCCCAGATGATTTTTGAGCTTGTCGAAATGGGTGGTGATGTTTCCGTGGTATTTTTCAAGTCCGGCAATGCATCGGAACAGCGTGGTCTTCCCGCTGCCATTTTCGCCCACGATGCCATAAACCCGTCCATCCATAAAATTCAAATTGACATCCTTGAGCACCTGATGGCTGCCATAAAACTTGGATACGTTTTCGATTTTTATCATACCAAAATATCGCTTAGCCTCCTGACGGACTGCAGGTAAAACATCGGGATTACTACGATAAGAATCGGCGGAAACATGAGGCTGATGCCCAAAACTATCCCTTGTGGCAAACTCATCTCGCGGGGATAGGCTGCATATTTCCCCAAAACCATGGCCACCAGATAAATGTAGCCCGCCGACTGAAAAAGCAAAAGCATTTCTATCTGATTAAAAAAGAAAACGGCTAAGCTAACAAAGATGGGCGCAGCAGAAAGCGTGGCATACCACAAAGCAGTTCTGACTTTACGCAATAGAAAACCACGGGGCGTATCGCTAAATGACCAGACATAAAATTCGTTTTCGGGCGCTGAATAAAAGGAGAGTATGGTGAGAAAAATCAGCAGCAATGCCAAGATGCCCAGGTTGAAGTTGGAGACCGAGAGCGCCATAAAGGTGAGAAAGTAAGCCAGCAGGAAGAGGAACCAGGTTTTCCGGAATCCGACGGTGAACTCAAAAGGCTTTCGGTAAAACGGCGTGGGAACGGTAAGGTGGAAGTTGCTGCGGAAACTCACCGTAGCCATCAGCAATGCCAGAAACATCAAAATGACAGCCGCCGCAAACGATTGCCTGGCGCACAGTACGGCGATGAAAGGCAGTGCCGCACTGCTGTTTTCGATCAGCCGCAATTTGCGATAAGCGCGATTATTAAAGCTCAGTTTCAGAAAATCGTTTCTTGTGCGTTCGCTGAGTTTGGAAACCAGGATCAAAGCAAGCAAAGCCAGGATGTGTGCAGCAAACTCCGTTTTTGAAAACAAATAAACCGAAAGCCCAACAAACGCAGCTATCAGCAGCATGATGCCAATTACCGGATTCATCCCGAAGCCGCGTAGCTTCCGGCAGAACATTATTAGCTGAAGTTTAAAATAGGAAACCAACATATTTCTTAGGGTAGCCGCCGGTGTATTGTCTTTGGAATGGTAAGTGGCAGGTTGGTTAATTTAGCTCAAAGCTATCAAACGATTTGCTCCGAAAACGGTTTGCCGTGTCTTTCCCTGTATTGATTAATCACCTGATTGTAATTCAACTCCGCAAAATCATCATCCTCAAATTGCTTGCCTGTATCTTCGCATTTGTAGGCATGAAACAACATTTTGAATTCTTCATTGCGAAAACGCACTGTTCGCCATTCTTTTACAATCTTTGCTTCTTTACCTGTAAATGGGCTTTTCATAACATACTTAGTTTGTAATAGCTGCTTTCGTCACCGAATATTGTCTGCACAAAAATACTAATCCTCCAAATACCCAAACTTCCCGGCATTGAAATCGTTGAAAGCCTCTATTAGCTCTTCCCGCGTGTTCATCACAAAAGGGCCGTGCGCAGCAATAGGCTCATAGATGGGCTGGCCGCTCAAAACCAACACCAAAGCATCGTCGGTGGCTTCTATCGTAAAGTTTTCGCCGTCGTTGGCCATCAGCACGAGATGATCTGTAGGCGCTTTTTCTTTTCCATTTACAACTATATTTCCTTCTATCACAAGCAGCGCTGTGGCCCAATCGGCCGGGAACGCAAAATCGGCTTTGGCGCCCTGCTTCAACCGGGCATTGAACATGTGGATGGGTGTAAAAGTAAATGCAACTCCTTTGACGCCTTTGTACCGACCGGCTATCACTTCAATTTCTCCTCGGTCGCCGTCCAGTTTGTAGCGGCTGATGTCGCTGTTTTTTATCGCCTGATATTTGGGAGCGCTTTTTTTGTCTTTTGCGGGCAGGTTAACCCAAAGCTGCACCATTTGAAAATCGCCACCTTGTTTGCTCCACTGCTCCTCGTGGTATTCTTTGTGAAGGATGCCGCTTGCAGCCGTCATCCACTGGATGTCGCCCTGGCCAATCACGCCGCCACCGCCGCTGCTGTCGTGGTGTGCCACCCGGCCTTTGTAGGCTATGGTTACGGTTTCGAAACCTTTGTGCGGATGCACGCCCACACCTCTGGGTTTGTCGGCAGGCGGGAAATAAAATTTGGAATTATAATCCAACAAGATAAATGGATTCATCCGTTGCATGTCGAGCCGAAAGCCGCCCGGGATAAAATTATGCACCCTAAAGCCGTCGCCGACAAAATGTGGTTCCGGAGGACGTGCTACCAATTCTACACTTCTCATGATTAAATCTTTTTTAGTTTTCGATTATTAAAAAGGAGATAACAAAAAAGATTGGGAATTGATTGATTCGATCTTAGGAGAACGCTTCGTGCGCGGCGAAAGGAGTTGTGATCTTTTTAGCATCAATTGCTGTTGAGGGCTTCATTTTTGAAATCTTCCTGAGGATCTCCCGAATCGTATCCGGATCAGAACCTTGATTTAATATTTCTATCAACTACTGACCGACTAAAAATTATAGATTCTTCGCTACGCTACCAATGACAACTTTTTGTAAAAGTCTAATTGTGTAGGATAAACAGACCTTTCAGTCGCAAGCTCCTTCAAGGTGACAATGGCGTTGTGGCTATGGGGGAGAAGGAAAAAAATCGCTTCGCGATTTTTTTCCTTCTCCCCACCCNNAACCTAAACCTTTGTCATTCTGAACCAAACGCAGTGGAGTGAAGAATCTAAAACCAATATTATTAATTTAATCGGACAGTAGTGATTCCTATCATAAAAAATAAATTTAGATGCAAATTTAATAAAATCTCATTCATCCTATAGAAGTTTTGGGTTTGTTTGGTCGCTGAACCTGATCCCACTAATGTGCTCCTATTAATTCCATGTGTTTCTCTTTTGGTTTGGTATTCATTTTAAGATTAAACCCAATTGTGGCTGAGTAGAGGTTGATTTTGTGCTCAAATTCGTGTGTAAAACCTAAGCCAATAAAGGGATAAATAGGGCCTCTGGCAAACAGTCCCTGCGTAAAATGGATTCCTGCTACGGGTCGTAACTTGTTTAACTCCTCATTATTGTTACCGAGAGCTGTATGCGCTGAGGCACTACCTGTAACCGAAAACGGGAAATTGCCTTTAGGAAAAAAGGTTCTGAATACCCCAACGCCTAACCCCATAGCATGATAATAATGTGGTTTGGTGCTGTAATATGTAACGTAAGATTCTTTTATGTTGCGGGAATAAGTCGCGCCAATGTACCATCTAACGATCGACTCATCGGGTTTGCTGAAATATGCCAATCCGGCCACAGGAGGGTGTATCCATCATTGGATACAAAGCCAACATTGATGGCGATGCTCTTTTTTACCAAAGCGTTGAATCCGAGACCAAAGGCCGGCTCGGCGTCTTCGTAAAAAGCTTGCAGGTAGGCCAGCGAAATACCGCTGTTGTCGCCAAAAAGCTCTTCTTGTGCTGAAGAAGCAAGCGAGAACAATAAGAGGATAAGAAAAAGTAGTCTTTTCATAATATTTATTCATTCGGATTTTTCACTGGCGTGCTGTCGGTAAGCACTATGAGCAGATCGTCGTCGTGGTCGAGATGATAGAGTTCTTCTGTTTCGAGATAAATCGACTGGCTGTTGGCCTGCATCACAAAACGGATTTTGTTGCTTTCGGGCACATCGGAAACCTTTTGCTTGCTTGAAGTTTCGCCCGGCAGCAGTTCGTACGCAAGGTATGTGTCGCCCCACTGCACGTTGGTAATTACAACCTGCGAAATGTTGTTTTGCACCCTTATTTTGCCGGGCTTGCACGACTGCATGAGCGCCACCAACAATATGACTATTACAATTTTTGTTGTTTTCATAGTTTAATAAATGGCTATTTCGATTTCTCCAAGAAAAATGCTTTTGAGGTTTTGTTCGATTCTGAAGGTGGAATATTGCATCGGGTAGTATTTGTGTGCGGTGTTGTCGTGGAGCGTAACCTGCAGCGACTCGATAAAGCAGGCGTACTCGCCAGGAGGCAGCTCATAGGCAGCATTGAGATATTGCGCAAACTCACCGGCGGTGTTGTAATCAGGCTCCTCGATATCCTGATCAGCAATTATCAGATAGTTCAATTTGCTGCTGGCCACCGACGTGTTGCCGATATTGGTTTTAGCAACTTTGGAAGTGTCGATGGGTTGTGAGTTGGTTTTAGTCCAATAGTGTTCGTTGATGAAAATCTTCACCGAATCCACGGAGCTAACCACCAGCCAGGTGCTGTCGGAGGTTTTGATGTTGATCAGCAACAGCAGCTCTTCAAAAGGGATTTTTTCCTCGTCGGAAATAACATTACGCTGGGGTGGACTTAGTCCGTCGTCTTTTTCGCAACTTGCTGTCAGCAGGCCGATCATCAAAAGGTAAATCAGTTTTTTCATAGGTTTAAAAATTGAATTTATAATATTGAAGCTATCGTCTTGGTTGGGACTGTAATATTAAACTTTCCTACTCACATTTCTGGGTTTTAAAAATCTCGTCAAGGTCAAGGGAATTTAATGTCTTGTCGTTATAGTTCCAAATGATAAAGTTGAACCAGCAATCACATTCCGCCCGGCTCTTGCCGTATTGTTCTTCACAAATTTTAAAAAATCTTTTCTCTCCCTTTTTATGCCAGTACTTCGACATTTCAGGTAGGCTTTCATTTTTACTTTGAGAAAAATCAAAATGTATTGGCATTGTAAATTGACATCTTACCGGTTTTCCCCATTGCTTACCAGGAATCCAGTCGGGCATCCGGTTTACTAAATCCAGGCTTACACTATCAAGATCAGGATGCAATCCTCGAACAATTGTTGCATCTTCGATCGACCCATCCGGCTCAACAATGAACGAGACATACATGATTCCCCTAACATTTGCATCTTTTGCGGCCTGGGAATAAACTGCATTTATGTTTAGATATTCCGATAAAGCTTGCTTTCCTCCAATAAACTGTGGCATTTTTTCGACGACCTGGTAAATCTCCATTTCTTGCTGATCGGTTGTGTCGCTCTGCGCATGAGCCAAAGCTGAAATCGTTAACACAAAGATTATTAAGAAAAACCTTTTGAACAGAAAGGCGTGCGAGCTGCCTGCTCCGTTGCTCACGGTATTCTTACCCGTGGTTTTGTTTGTTTTCATTTCTGTTTTGATATTAAAATTAAAACTTACCAAAGGCAAATATAAAACTTTTGAGTTTTCAAAGCAGCCACAAATCCGGGCATCTGCATCACTTGTAATGAATCCTTTTGAAATCAACAGCATATTTTGCAGGGACGAAACTCACCAGCAAGATCATCGGGATCATTAATAACAATAGCCAATGATTTTTTTAATTCTCATATTATCAATATTTTGTCATTAGTCTCACCCGCCCCTCGCTGGAATTTCCTCGGGCAATTCCAACGAGGGGCGGGGTGTTGACAACCCTTCATTTCAAACCCAGGCATAAATGCCTGGGCTACGGATTTGCCAAATGCCCGGGCTATAGAGTTCCTTAATAAAACTTGCTTTAAAGCCAGACACTAATTAAATCGTCGATAGCAGATAGAATATCAAAAGCACGCCACCGACGATGAGTACCAGCGTAGTAAAAAATAAGAGTATCGTAGAGGGATAAAACGAATTGTCTCTCAATTGCGCTTCGTGCTTTCGGTACTGAACGAAGGCCATCAGCGCAAGCAATATCCCGATCGCTACCATCACCACTCCCACCACCGACGAATGCGACTGCGAAGGATAGTCGGCGGTTTTGAACAACAGCGTGATCTGCTTGAGGAATAGCCCAAACCTTACGATTACGAATCCAAAGCCCATCAGGGCTATGCTGGTGCGTATCCAGGATAGGAAAGTCCGCTCGTTGGCAAGGTGCTCGCGCGACTTGTCAAACATATTTGTGCCTTTTGGTTGTTTCATTTTCGCCGTGTTTTTGGCCAAAGCAAATTTTTCTCTGTGTGACGCATCAGTCTATTCAATCGGTTCTTTGGGAAGCCGTTTCAGGTTTTTGATGTAACGCACTTCATCGAAAGGCTTATCTGATTTGAAAACTCCAAAAATTTCCACAGCAACACATTGTGCAATCACGGCTTTGGCCTGGGTATCATTATAACCTTCATTTTTCAATCTGTTGTAAGTTGTCTTTGTTTCAGGAGTGTCGTTGTCGTTAAGTTGGTTTTCGATGATCCCGAAAAGATGCTCTTTTAAATTTCCGTTTACTTCCATGATTGTAAAAACGTTTTGTATGGTTAACGGTTTAGGTTATTTATTTTTCATCACACAAGATTTCATGTTTAATATTCTGATCATCCTTAAAATTTACTTTTGTTGCGATTGTTCCAATAATCAAAAATATGGTCTCTTTGTCTCCTGGCTGTTTGATCCCAAAATACCGTTAACTCATCCATTTAGCATCTTCTTTTTTCAAATCAGTTTCTGATATCAGATTCCCTTGTTGTATCATTCTCACTCATCATAAGCATTTCGATTTGATGAGAATCTAAAGAAAGTTTGTCTTTTGTTTGAGTTGAATTGAAAATTGTATCAATAGCATTGAGCAATTGCTCATTGTTTGTGGCCATTATCTTGTCAATCAGAACTACGGAGATGAAATCGAAGAACGATGAACTTTGATGAATTAACCGAATTTAAAAAGGATTTGAAAAACCTTTTAAAAAAATACAGAACCCTGACATCACGACATTTCAACAGCCTGGCCATTTACCAAAACGCTGAAGCTTACTTTCGACGTCTTGCGCAGCATATAGGTCAAGCCGCAGTACTTGTCTTCGCTCATGGTTACGGCCTTTTTTATCGCGTTCACATCGGTGTTTCCATCAATACGATACACCACATCGATGGTTTCAAAATACATGGGGTGCTCTGTGGTGAGCTTTCCTGAAACATCTACCACGAACCTTGTGGGCATCTCGGCCCTCATTTTTTCTAACAGAAAAAGCACAGCACCACCTGTACATCCGGCAAATCCCTGCAAGAATAGGTGCTTTGGTCCTGTAGTGTTATTCTCCGTGGCTGCGGCGCCGCTTTGTACTGCAATGGCCACTTTAGCATCTGTTTTGTCGTTGGTTGCAGTGAACTGCATTTTTTCTGTCCAATCGACGGAAATGTTTAACGGGTCTCTCATTTTTTATCCTTTTAGTTTATAATAAGATTATTAATTTTTTCTTTTCAGTAAGTCGGGCAAATCACTTTGTTATTTACCGCAATGTCGTCCTACTTATCCGACGGAGTGGTGTCGAATCTTTCGTTTGGCAAACCAAACAGCCCCCGCAGGAATCCATGAAGAATTGCTATTGGCAAAAGCAGAAAGCCAACGATTTCCATCCCCAACTCATAAAACATCGTGCTGTCTTTGTAGGGTTTGCCTTTGAGCCGCGACTGGAAAGCGCTCAGCGGGATTCCGTACATGTTGCCGGCAATCATCACCTGCGCGGCCGAAAGGATGATGCGGGCTTCTTTTTCGCCATATTCTTTTACAATAACATCGTAAGCGTACTTGGTGGGATACCCCCGTGTATCGGCAAAATGCTGCGCAAACATGATGGCTTTGGCTTCTTCAGGTCTGATAAAATCGCCCCCGCCGCTTAGGAAACTGCTAATCTCTTCGTTGCTCATGCCCTGGCTCAAAGCCATTTTGGTGTGCTGATAAGAACAGGCGGCACACCCGTTTACCTCCGTAACGGCCAGTTGCAAGCGCTCCACAAAATGTGGATCCACCAGGTTGCTTTTTCTGTTGCCCATCAGCTTCGATACAGCTCTGGGCGCAAAAACAAACGACCGGTACAATTCCCACAACGTAAATTTTCGTTTAAACGTTACCCTTTCGCTTATCGTTTCAGGGATTTTTATCTCCTTTTTCATCTCATTATTTTTAACGAACATCTCAACGCCAATGGCTGAAGTTGATCTGTTTTTGAATTGGCTTAACGCCAATGGTGCCTTTTTAGTCTTATTTTAGTTCATCATTGCAGAAGGCACTGATAACTTTTGAGAAAACAGATTAATTTTTAGCAGAACCCATCACAAGCAAATTGCAGGGTTCAACTAACCAATAAATCAGATGGGCAGGGGGTTTTGAAATTTGTTTTTTGGGATTTATTTGTCATTGTTTACACCGGCTACCGACGGTTGGGATTTGTCCTCTGGAGCTTTGCCCAAGCGAAATCCCAAGAGCTTTGCGATTCGGGAAACGAACATCGAATACCGAACACCGAACACCGAACAACCTGATTCTAAACTATCCGCTCTCCCGAGATTTTCTCTTCGTCATCCAGCGCTTCGTTTAGCTCCCTGAATTCGTTGAAGGTTTCGAGCGTGGCTGCGGCTTCTTCGGCATCAATTTTCTGAAGGGCAAAGCCTGTGTGCAGCAGGATGTAGTCGCCCACCACCACATCATCCACCAGGCTCAGGTTGGCGCTGAGCAGCGTGCCGCCCACGCTCACTTCGGCAGTGTCGCCTTCTATTTTCATCACTTGTGCCGGTACGCTTAAACACATAATATTTTTGATTTTTTGAATTATTAAAAACGATTTGAATCACAAAAATAATCTTCTGTCAACGTTGGCATCCAAAAAAAAAGCTGATTGGATTTTTTTTATTATCCGCGCAAGCGTTTGGCGGCTATGGCAAGCTGCCCCAGCGCGATGCCGCCGTCGTTGGCCGGGATGAGCTGGTGCCAGAAAACCTCAAAGCCTTTGGCCTGCAGTTTTTCTATCGATCTTTCCAATAGAATTTCATTTTGAAAGCTGCCTCCGGAAAGCACTACCTTTTGCAACTTGCTTTGCTGCCGCAGTTGCACAGCGGTTTGTACGATAGCTCCCACCACCGTATTATGAAAACGCGCTGCAATTAAACCTAAAGCACTCTTTTTCTCGAGATCATCAACTATAGCGCGAATCATCGGGCTGAAATCAATAATTTTTTCATTAATAAAAGGATAGCTTTCGCTGATATTTTCCTGCACCGCGTCTTGCAGTCGCATGGGGGCTTCGGCGTGAAAACCTGCATGTGTGCAAATTCCCGTGAGGGCGCTCACCGCATCGAACAAGCGACCGCAACTGCTGCTCAGCGGTGCGTTGATGTTTTTGATGATGGCTTCACGCACCCATTCAATTTCTGCGGAAGCAACATTTTTTAAAAATTTAAAACCCGACAAATCAACGTCGTGACCAAAGGCGGCCATCAGGTACGACAGTGCGCTGCGCCAGGGAGCTTTGGTAACCAGATCGCCGCCCGGCATGGGCACATAGGCGAAATGGCTAAAGCGCTGGTAATTTTTTAGATCACATATCAAAAATTCGCCACCCCAAATGTTGCCGTCGTCGCCATAGCCTGTGCCATCCATGCTGACGCCGATTACAAGTTCGTCGAGTTTGTGCCCGGCCATACACGAAGCGATGTGCGCATGGTGATGCTGAACCTCAACAACCGGAATGCCCAGGCTTTTGCCGTAGCGCGTCGAGAGGTAATCGGGATGCATATCTACAGCTACGGCCTCCGGTTTTACATGGAAGAGTTTTTGAAATTTTGTAATCGTCTCCTCAAAAAATTCGTTGGTTTCGTAATTTTTCAAGTCGCCGATATGCTGGCTCATAATGGCCAGTTTGTCTTTGCCCACAGCAAAACAATTCACCAATTCGGCGCCTGTTGCCAAAAGACCATCTGTGTTAAGATTGGTTCGGACAGGCGTCGGCGCAAATCCGCGTGAGCGGCGCAAAAGCATAGGCTTTTCGCGCACCACCAGCCCCACCGAGTCGTCGGTGCGGTTGATAATGTCGCGGTTGTAAACCAGGAATGCATCAGCAATGGTTTTTAGGCGGCTTATCGCAATGTCATTATCCAGAATAATGGGTTCGTCGGACAGGTTGCCGCTGGTGAGTACCACTGCCGGAGTTTGCAATTTTTCGAACAGTTGGTGATGGACGGGCATGTAGGGCAGCATCACCCCCAGGCGGCTGAAGCCGTTGGAAACCGAGGGCGCCAGCGGCTGCCGGGTCGCCAGCAGCACAATGGGGCGCTGCCAGGAAGTGAGCAACAGTTCTTCGGCTGGCGAAACGTCAGCATAATGGCGCAACGCATCCAGCCCGCCAAACATCACGGCAAAAGGTTTTCCTTCGCGGAGTTTGCGTCGTCGCAAATTGGCCACTGCTGTTTCGTTGGTGGCGTCGCACATCAGATGAAAACCGCCCATACCTTTTACAGCTACAATTTTTCCTTGTTGCACCAACTCCGTTGTGCGTCTCAGAATATCGTGTATGCCTGTGGTGCTGCGGCCGTTTTCGATAAGTTGGTATTCCGGGCCGCAGTGGTTGCAGGCTACCGGCTGTGCATGGAAGCGGCGGTTGAGCACGTCGGTGTATTCGCTGTGGCATTGCCGACACATTTCGAAAGGCTGCATGGCCGTTTTCTCGCGGTCGTAGGGCAGATCGCCGATGATGGAAAAGCGGGGGCCGCAGTTGGTGCAGTTGGTAAAAGGATAATCGAGGCGGTGCGCCTGGTGCTTCATGTCGTGCAGGCAGTCGTCGCAAACGGCTATGTCGGGGCTTACCTCGGTGATGCCGCTGCTGTTGTCGCTGCTGCGATGGATTTTAAAATCATCAAAATTCTCAACCGGCACCTCTGTCACGTCGATATTATCAATAGCAGCAGCCGGTGGTGCCTGTTGGCGAATGTCGACCACGAAAGCGATGAGCTGCTCCTGCGTTCCTTCGGCACGGATGGTCACCCCACGCAGATTGTTCGACACATAGCCGCGCAACTGATGCCGGTGCGCCAGCCGATAAACAAACGGGCGGAAACCCACGCCCTGCACAAGCCCTGTTATGCTGATGATTTGAGATAGAATAGCAGACGGTACAGGTTTCATAAATATAGGATCAGCAGCCGTTTTGTTGGTTACAGGCGAGCATTTATGAGTCCGGTCTAATAACTCCCA
>LSQX01024510.1_pt1 | contig 11099 bp, 7 predicted proteins | sample 654561 | NCBI WGS metagenome assembly LSQX01 (sample SAMN04489861, study PRJNA283612) | anaerobic digester metagenome | isolation source: 4 biogas reactors fed with cattle manure at either 37C or 55C with and... | place: Denmark: Kongens Lyngby | collected 2014 | reverse complement strand
AGATGTGTATAAGAGACAGTCGGTACTCAGTCCCACTATAGCGAGTACCACTTCGAGTCAGTGTTCACCCGTCAAGGTCCGCAGTGCTGCACTTCAATGCCACTGTGCGGCCGAACCGACACAACCAAACTTACTTCAGTCTCGATTCATTTGATCTATAGTTGTCTTTAGCTGCTCCCTACTAAAGGTCCCCCTAGAAAATGTTACCAAATTACGCAAAGGCATAGAATGTATTAAAGCCTCATACATTCGCCTACTCACAGGATCGCTTGAGGGAGACTCTAGTCCTAGACCAATCATCAATTTCTCTGCTAAAATGTTCCCGTATTTTGCTGCATATGGATCCTGGATCACATCAAGAAGGATAGAATCCTCCGTAAACTTCTGTTTTAGCTGGCTCGGGTCTTTCGTGCCAAGAACAAAGATACTATCCTCCAATACAATATCACGACTGTTACGGCCGATTTCGATAGTGAATTCCCCTGTTTCCACACACCAGTCGTGAATCTGTTCGTTCCAATAAGCAAATGAGCGTTTATCGAGGGTGAACCGGACTGTCTTTCTCTCTCCAGGCTTGAGCCCCGCTTTTCGGAAACCTTTTAGCTCCCGCACAGGACGTAACACCGTGCTTTCGGCATCTCCTACGTATAGTTGAACAACCTCTTTTCCAAACACGTCCCCTATATTGATTACGTCAACCGATACAGTGACAGTATCGGTATCTTTTATTTCATAATCACTAATTTTTAGATTCTCATAGACGAACTCTGTATAACTGAGTCCGTAACCAAATGGAAACAGAACATCCATTTTCTTCTTGTCATAGTACCGGTATCCAACAAAAATGCCTTCGCCGTAAAGAACGCGATCCTCCTCACCACCATAAGACAGATATGATGGGTTTTCTTCCAGGCGGTGTGGAAATGTTTCTGGTAACCGACCGCTCGGATTTACGATCCCGAACAAAACATCATGCGTTGCCCCACCAACGGCTTGTCCGCCGAGATAAGCCTCTACTACCGCCGTCACTTTAGAGAGCCAGGGCATTTCAATCGGAGAACCATTGTATAATACAACAACAGTGCGCGGATTGACCGCCGCGATCCTCTCAATCAAGTTCTCTTGATTGAGAGGAAGGCGCATGTGCGTTCTATCATAACCTTCACTTTCTATTATGTCAGGTAAACCCACCACCACCACCGCAACCTTGGTCCTTTTTGCCAGGGAAACTGCCTCCTGCACCAATTCCTCATCAGTTGTCTCCGTGCTGACATCATAACCCTGCGCATAAGTGTATTGCTTCCCCTCCAATACATCGAGCAAACTCTCTACCTTATGAGAATTTACATGTGAGCTGCCACCACCTTGAAAACGGGGATTTTTTGCAAATAGACCAATTACAGCAATTTCCTCATCTTTTCCAATGGGCAACACTTGGCCTTCATTTTTTAATAAAACAATGCAGTCTGCCGCTGCTTTTCGGGCGAATGCATGTTGCTCGTCCAAATCCATCGGTGTATCTGGCTTTGCATTTTCAAAGTAGCGATAAAGAACTGTCAGGATTCGCTCAACCGTTTGGTCGAGTTTCTTTTCATCCAATAAATCCCCCTTTACAGCTTCAACGATCTTCTTATCATTTACACCTCCACTACTGGGCATCTCGAGATCCATACCTGCCTCAATCCCTTTAACCCGATCTACGGTTGCTCCCCAATCGCTTATAACGAAACCGTCAAATCCCCATTCATCCCGCAAAATGTCAGTTAAGTATTGTTTATTTTCTGATGCATAGACACCGTTTACGCGGTTATATGAACACATGATCGTCCAGGGCTGTCCGCCTTTCACAACTGCCTCAAATGCTGGTAGATAGATTTCACGCATGGTTCTTTCTTCCACCAATGAATCAGAGGACATTCGACGATGCTCCTGATTGTTCGCAACGAAATGCTTTACACTGGTTCCAACATTTAGACTTTGCACTCCCCGAACCATCGCTGTGGCCATTTCCCCTGTCAAGTAGGGATCTTCGCTGAAATACTCAAAGTTTCTGCCGCACAAAGGCGAGCGTTTAATATTTATACCTGGACCAAGCAAGATTGCTACTTTTTCATGTTGACAACTTTGCCCCAGCGCTTCACCCATTTGCTTAACAAGGCCAGTATCAAAGCTGGCTGCCGTAGCGCACGCGGCAGGAAAACAGGTTGCCTTAACACTGGTTGCAAGCCCAACGTGATCGCCTCCTTCTTCCTGTTTCCGAAGTCCATGCGGCCCATCACTGACCATTGCAGAAGGAATATTTAACCTTTCAATTGCCTGTGTTGTCCAAAAACCCGCACCTGAACACAGCGATGCCTTTTCTTCGAGCGTCATTTTCGCCACGAGTATTTTTATGTCCATATCATTCTCCATTTCGATGCGGTAATCGAAAAAATAATGTGGAACACAGATGCCGCAAAATTATCTGTCTTCGCCAAGTCTGATTACAGGAATATGCAGTAAGTCATGCCTAACCAGAGACTTGGTATGGTATTCCTCTCTCAAACAGAGTGTGGTAGGTAACGCGGGTCTCCAGCAGACTGATTAAAGCAGGTGGTATATCTCTATAGCTTAGGAACTGTACAGTAAAGCAGCTACTAGACCCGGCTTTGGTAAAACAATATAAGGATACTCAAAAAGGCCAAAAGAAGGTGACCCCTATTTATTAATTTTACACACTTTCCTCCAACTCCCATTCCTCATTCAATTTAGGAACATCTGCTACCAACTGCTTTGTATAAGAATTAATTGGATTAAAAATAACTTGATCAGCAGGACCGCTCTCAACAATCCTCCCGTGTTCCATAATATAAAGGGTATCGCTGACGTAATAGGCAAGGCCCAAGTCATGAGTGATGAAAAGGATTGTCATGCCCTTTTCGTCTCGTAGCTTTAATAGCATGTCTAAGATGGTTGAGCGTGAGCACGCATCAATCATAGAGGTTGGCTCGTCCGCAATCAGTACATTAGGCTGCAGCATGAAAATTCGTGCAATCATTAAACGCTGCATTTGACCCCCTGATAATTCAAATGGGTACTTATTATAAAGCTCATCATACTTCAAATTTACAAATTCGCAAGCAATTTCCATTTTGTCCCGTTTCTGTTGGGGCGCTAAATGCTTCAGATTCTGCAAAGCCAGACAATCGTTTAAAATCTTTTCGACTCTAAAAAACTGATTGAATGTCGAGAAGGGATCTTGAAAAATAGCTTGGATATTCTGCCAATAACGGCGCCTCTCCCTTTGGCTGCGAAGTGAACGCTGTTTCCCCCCATAGAGAATTTCTCCATCGGTTTCCTTAAGTAAACCGAGCAATATTTTCGCCAATGTCGTCTTTCCAGATCCTGATTCGCCGACAATAGATATGATTTCGGAGTGATGCATTTCAAAATTAACGTTATTAACAGCATGGACCCGCCTCTTACCACCTGAGAAAATTTTATTGACATTGCGAGTCTCAAGCAATATGCTGTCTTCCTCAAATGATTTCTTAAACAAGTTCATCTTTCCCTTCTGGTGTTTCACCACGATAATATGTCCGAAGTACTTCTTTAGAATGCAGACAGCGGCTATAGCGAGCCTCGCCAAGACATCTTACCGGTATTTTTTCGCTTCTACAAAGGTCAAATGCGTAGGAACACCGATTCACAAAGCGACATCCGGGAGAAACTTCCTTTAAGTTGGGAGGGGATCCCGGAATCGCCGTAAGTTCTTGTGTTTTCATTCCCTCCTCAGGAACAATAATAGAACCCATTAAAGCACGGGAATATGGATGCACAGGATCGAAAATAACCTGAGAACTAGTACCATATTCAACTAGTTCCCCGGCATACATGACAGCAATATTATCCGCCACGTGGCGCAAAAGGGGGAGTTCGTGCGTGATGAAAATCATTGATTTCACATGTCCCTCCGTCATCATTTTGCGTAATAAAGAAATAACTATCTTTTGGCTGGAGACATCCAATGCAGATGTCGGTTCGTCAGCAATAAGCACTTTTGGATTCAACAGTGTAGATAGGGCAATAACAGTCCGTTGCTTCATTCCCCCCGAGAGCTCTGTTGGATAGGCGTTTAGCACTCGTTCTGGTAAATTGAGGAATGCAAATTTCTCCTTTGCTAAATTCAGCATCTGCTTCTCTGAAAGATCCGGCCGGTGTTCCTGCAAAATATCAACGACAAACTTTGCTATGCGCAGCGTTGGGTTAAGGCAATTCATAGCAGCCTGTGGAATGTAAGCAATCTTCGTACCCAAATACTTGGTGCGAAGCTCCTCATATTGAAGTTTCATTATATCGATGCTATCAATTTCAATGGACCCACCACCATAATGAAGAGGAGGAAAATAGTACCCCATAAGGCTAAGTGCAAGAGTAGATTTTCCGCATCCGGATTCTCCAGCAATACCTAGAACACGTCCTTCGTGCAAATCCAGATCCACACCGTCCACAGCGTATACATTTTCCTTAAGACGGGTTCTATAATAGGTTTTTAAACCTCTGACCTTCAGAATTGTTTTCGCCATCCTCTTAACTCCTTATCTTCGGGTTAAACACTTCGTCCATCCCACTATTCATCATATACAAGCCAAAAGTTATCATTGCTATACAACACGCCACGGGAACAAACTGCCACCAGCGACCGTTGACAATAGACTCGTACTGTTGAGCCCAGGAAATCATTCTCCCCAGTGAAATTGCAGTAGGATCCCCCAACCCTAGGATTGCCAGTGTTGCTTCCGACATAATCCCAGATGTAACTTGAAGAATAAATGCCATAACCATATAGGAAGCAAGGTAAGGAATTATTTCTGTAACGATGATGCGTCCTGAACTATAACCCGTAATACGTGCCATATTCACATGATCACGATAGCGCAGGCTAGTTGTTTGGGCGCGAACGGCCTTTGCTGTCCATGGCCAGGATGTTAAACCGATTACCAGACCGGTCACCCAAGCCTCTCGAATTTGTCCTAAAGCTACCGCGATCAGAATAAGAATGACGAAGGATGGGATAACAAGAAACAGATTGGTCAATGTGGAAAGAATATTATCAAGAATACCCCCCATATAACCTGCAAACAGACCTACCAATAAGCCGACAATTGTCGCAACGACGCCAGCAATTAATCCGACTAACAAAGAGACCCGCGCTCCATACGCCATCTCCAACAGAATATCACGGGAAAACATATCTGTTCCTAGCAGGGAATTCTTGTGGGGTGGCCGATCCTTTTCAATCAGAAAAGACTGGGGCACATAGGAATTTAGCAATTTTCTTGCATTTCTATAATCAAGCGTTTCTCCAGCTAAACGCGATTTAATTTTTGCTAACCATTCACTATTAGCTTGGTGCCCCTCCGCTAGTAATTCACAGGCCATAGGTAGATCAGCCTCCTCCGCTATAGCTGCAAACTCGAACCTAACCGCGACATCTTCAATCTCAGCAATGGCTTCAGCACCGCCTGATTTTACCTTTTCGGTCGCCGCAACTACATTACTGATATGTAACTCTAGCCTTTCTACTTCAAGCAAGCCCGCAGTCTTGGCTTCCATTATTTTCTTTTCGCTGATATTTGTTTCATCTAGAGTCAAAATCTCCAGAAGAACAGCCAGTTCTTCCCGCATCGGATATTTGCGTCCTTTGACCTGTTTGGCTCCGGAAAGCGCACCCTCTACCGAAGCTAACTGCATTTTGAGGTTCACATCCTCAAGGTCTTTACGCAGATATTCAGGGACTTCCACAAGCAGCCGAGCAATCTCTTCCAAAGCCTGTGGATCGTTTTCCAGCAAAAAATTGTCAAGAGTAGCTACCAGAGCGTAATCAGGGTTCTCCCTTCTGTTTTGTTTTGGGTCATTCGTATTGATCATCGGATAAACAAGTGCATAAATAACAACCGCTAATACAAGAATGAATCCGGTAACAAATCGTGAGGATTTAAACATAGTTTTTAAATTATGCATGTTTAACCCTCCTCCGTCTGCGCAGAACGTACACGCGGATCTATCAAACCATAAACAACATCGATTAACAGATTAGCAAGCAACATCGTAACGGAAATTACCAGGGTACATCCGGAGATTAGAGGATAGTCCACGTTTCGAATCGCCATCATGAGCTGCTGTCCCAGTCCAGGATAACTAAAAACAATCTCAATTAACGTGGAACCCGCCACCATGCTCCCTATAGATAAAGCCAGTCCAGAGATCTGTGGCAACATTGCGTTTCTAAAAACATACTTCGTTATTTTCCTATCTTCTATACCCAGCAACTTTGAATACAGTACATAATCCGCATTAAGTTCATACAATGCCATCGAGCGCATGCCGATAGCCTGGCCGCCGATATTGATGAGCGTCTGAGACATAAAAGGAAGGGCCCAATGAGTGATAATAGACGAATAAAAGGTCAAACTTTTCGTGTCAATAATCTGCGAATCGAAGCCCCCTATGACGGGAAACCAATGCCAACTTACACCGAGCCACAGAAGCATAATCATCGAGAATATGAAGGAGGGTATCGACGATAGAAAAAGCGAGACCGGAAAGATTATTCTCTCAAATGTTCCCTTTGCATAAGCGGCTTTCGCCCCCAATAGATTCCCCAAAATCCACCCCATTAAAACTGAGGGAAGCATAATACCTACAGACCAGGGAATTTTGGCTAATAGGATCTCCGAAACCGGCCGAGAAAGAGAGAAAGATACGCCCAAATCCCCTTTAAAAAGATTCGCCACATAAGTCAGAAATTGTTCAAAAATGCTTTTATCAAGCCCTAACGTTTTAATATATTGCGCCTTAATTTCGGCGACTTTTGAGGCATCCGAAATCCCCGCTACCACATCTTGTAAAATGATATCAACGGGGTTGCCGGGAATCAAGCGCGGAAGGATAAAATTTAATGCTAAGGCAACGATAAACGTGAATAGGTACCAACCGATCTTTTTGCTGAAATATTTCATGTAAGCCGGCACATGTGCCCCCCCTTGCAAACGCGGTGGGGATGGAATACTTCATCCCCACCGTGCATCAGTTTGTTATTTACGACCCGTAGGAACCAACATGAATAATTCTCGAATACCGGCCCCGTCCATGCAGACTAGTGGAGGTATATCAGATTCGCCGCCACCCTTGGCAAAGTTAGTCCAATAGTAGCCATAGGTTGTCTGCCACCACTGCGGACGATACATCAGCGGAACAGTAGGCAGTTCATTCAGCCAAATCTTGTTAATTTCCGAGTAATACTCGGTCAGGATTTCTTGATCCGTTTCCGTCATTGACAACTCGATTAATTCATCAATTTGATCATTTTTGTATCGATTAGTGTTGCGAGAAGAGTACGCACCGATAGGGGCTACGCCTTTGCTATACAATTGAGCAAAGGCGGCTTGCCAAGGCATTGCTACAGAAGGGGCAGGAGTGATTGCCCACATACCAATATCAAAGGTTCCATAATAGTAATCATTGAAGTAGGAGGCCATTTCGGGGAAGTGTGTCACAACATTCAGCCCGATTTTCTTTGCGCCTTCAGCCAAGGTTTCCAAGGACGCATTCCAATCGGACCAACCAGCGGGCGCCTGAGCCTTCCATTCAATTTTAGAACCATCAGGCATTTCCCGCATGCCATCGCCGTCCACATCTAAATAGCCGGCCTCATCCAACATGGCATTGGCAAGTGCAATGTTGTTATCCAAATCAGTGGTATCCCACATCAAGTCCCGCAGTTCCTCGTCATCCATATCGATATACTCACCAAAAAGGTTTACATTATAGAAGCACATAACCATTTCGGAGGTGTAACCACTCATAGCGTTCGTAGCAATTGCTTCATAATCCAGCGATAAGGCTAAGGCTTTCCGAACAGTATAATCGCTTAATCCCGGGCGATTTAGGTTGAAAACAAGAGAGGGCATACCCCAACCGAGCTGGTACGGCGCTTCTTCATAATAGGTATTCACCAAGGATTTTCCGTTTTCATCTTTCATCTTTTCTTTATATTCCCAAACACTTGGTAGAAACTGCTGGGAAACATCCACTCGCCCTTCGCCAAAGGCAATATTACCGGCATTATTGTCTTGAAACAGCTCGTGCATAAGATACTTGGGTGCAGGAAGCTTTCCAAACATGTTTTCAGCTTGTCCCCAATAATTGTCGTTGCGGATCATCACTTGGCGAGCATCATCGGCAATATAGAGTCTATACGGTCCGGTCCCTATAGTGTCTTCGTTATATACAGTAGTGATCCCAGGCCCTTCTGCTTGCCAACGGGGGGCCCAAACATGCTCGGGCAGGATCAACGTAACCGCCATAATGGACTGAGCCATCAACGGATTGTAGTTGTCCTCTCTAAGGGTAAAAATGATAGTGTGATCCCCACGGGCTTCCACTTCAGCGATGTACGTAAATACATCACCATTGTTAGTTAAAATACCGGGGTACTTTTCCGTGTTATGGATCTCGTAGCTGAAAACAACATCTTGGGCCGTCAAAGCCACGCCGTCGTTGAAAGTCACATTATGTTTGAGTTCTACAACCAGTTGCATTCCGTCATCGGAAAGCTCGGGTTCTGAAGCAGCCAAATAAGGCTCGTTTTGGCCGGTCATCATGTTATACATATACAAAGATTCATAGACGAGAAAACGACCCAATCCTATGGCAAAGCCTGGGTTGCCGCCGGCCTCCAGAGGATTGAAGCTAGAAGCTGCACCCCAGACAAGGCCATTGAAAGTCAACGTCTGCTCCCTGGGCAAGATCACGTCCTCAGCAGCTTCTGCACAGGTGATAGACAAAGCAAGAACCACGACCAAGAAAAAAGAAAGCAAGCGATTCTTCATAAAAATAATCCTCCCTTTTTTATTGCTTCCACGCATTATTGCATGGTTAAGCACTTAGAGATATGTATCCCATTTTCCACAAAAGGCATCGACCGGGCTAATACCTTTGAAACTATCTCTCCCGCACAATTTATTGATCACGGCATCCAGCACTGCTTCTGTATAACTGTAGGCGTTGATTACAACAGGTACCCGGGGGACATCCACAAGGTGGTAAGGGTTAGCAAAAGAAACAAACACCGTTGGAATCACCGCAGTATAGTTTGGACAATTGGCCCCCATGGGCTGAGCCCACTCGATGCGGACAACTGTTTGATTAGACCTTGTGGAAAGGTATGCCGCGTAAAGAATCAGGTCAAAGCGATCGACAGTATCTGAATAAGGTGTAGCCCTACCTTCCATACCATCACCAGACGCAAATATTTCGACCTCAAAACCCTCCAGTTCCAAACGCTTCTTAATGTCCTCCCCAATATCCTCCATACCACCCCCGCCATAGAATTCCTCCTTGCTCTTCAAAATCACGAGCTGAATGCAGCGATATTTTTCAGGTGAGATAGGCAAGATATCTCTTTTGTTTTTAACCAAGGTGACGGATTGCTCCGCACTATCTTTTTCCCACTTTCGGTGTTCGTCACAACCAACGATGCTCTTTGCCACTTCCATATCCGGAATATTTGTTTTTTCATGAAGTTTTAAGGTAGCTTTCAGGGCTATGATGCGTGTCACAGCCTCGTCTAGTCTTTCGGGGGTAATCACGCCTTGTTCATATCCTTGGCGCATATAAGCAATATCTTCTTCCATGTTTCTGGTAAACAAAAAGACATCACAACCTGCGGCAATGCAAGCCGGAACGGCCTTTTCCCGCCCCATTGGTATACAAAATCCTGCCATAGTGGTAGCATCGGAAACAATTAGGCCGTTAAAGCCTAGTTTGCCCCGCAACAATCCTTGAAGGAGTTCGGAGGCAAGGGACGCCGGAAGTATATCCTCATCTGCAATCCCGGGCACCAGCGCTTTGGAATAAGATGGCTGCATGATGTGTCCTGCCATCACCGTCAGCACCCCAGCTTCTATGCAACCCTTATAGGCGGCACCGTATGTTTCATCCCATTCGTCGCATGACAAATCGTTAATAGAGATAACAAGATGGTGATCCCGCTCATCGTGCCCATCGCCGGGAAAATGCTTAATAGTAGCCGCCATACCTTCGGCTTGAACCGCACGAACATAGGCTTGCCCAAATTCACACACACGTTGGGAAGACGAGCCAAAAGTACGCAGGTTTGTGATAGGATTACGCCAGTTGTAATCAATATCGATAATCGGGGCGAAGGTCCAATTTCCACCCACAGCCCTCCCCTCTCGTCCGCAGATTATTCCAAGCCTTTCCGCGAATTCAACTTTATCGGTTGCCGCCAACTGGAGGGGATAACCCAGTTGTGTCCCATCTGTTGCAATGCCGTTACCGCCTCTTTCAAGATTTGCAGCGATCAGTAGTGGTATATCCGAATTTTCTTGGAGAGTTTTTGCTGCCGCAACAGCCTCCGTGCTTGTGAAAGGTCGGAACATAACACCGCACGGTTTCACCTCCCGGGCCATGCGCTCTAACTCCGCTTTATCGTTGTCATAAACAATCATACAGAATAAATGTCGAAGTTTCTCCTCTGTGGACATTCCGTATAAGGTATTTTTCACCCACGAAATGTCCTCATCAGTTTAGAAAAAGGGATTCCCACGCAAATCAATCTTCAATTAACAATCACCTCTGGTCATTTTTCTGGTATCTTGCGTTATGGATGTAGCGATAGATGCTACTTAGCCTTTTATTTACTTGCGTTATCAACTTTACAGACCCTTGACGACACAACAGAAGATGATGTATGTATATTGTCGCACGTTCATATGGAAAAAACCAGTGCATATCCTATGCTTTTGTAGTACACATCTTATCCGTACTTTTACAGTTGACTAGGAATTCAGGTTGCCAAATTTGCCCATTGGAACGCCACTCTTGGCGCTTTTTTTGTGTCAAATTTGATACATTTTGATGTTGTGCATTGTTATGGATTATGATATAATAAAAGTAATGAAAAGGAGGTGTACAACGTGTTTCTCAAGGTTACGAAACAAAAAAACGGACGAGTTAATTTGTCTTTTGTACATGGCTTTAGAGAACCCGAAACAAAGAAGGTAAAACAAAGAGTCATTGAAAATTTGGGTTAT
>LSQX01000943.1_pt1 | contig 11099 bp, 8 predicted proteins | sample 654561 | NCBI WGS metagenome assembly LSQX01 (sample SAMN04489861, study PRJNA283612) | anaerobic digester metagenome | isolation source: 4 biogas reactors fed with cattle manure at either 37C or 55C with and... | place: Denmark: Kongens Lyngby | collected 2014 | reverse complement strand
ACGAAGGACCACCACGACAGGGCAACCTCTATGACATAACTGCCGAAGAAGGTCAGCGTGGCGACACCCGCCAGAAAGAGGCCGGCTCCCACGAGGGGCGGCAACCCGAAGGCTTGCTTGAAGACGCTGCCCGAAGTGGCGCCGACGACGCCGAGGATAATAAGGAGAAGGATGATGTAACAAACCTCGTAGACCATCCAGCCGGGTCCAATAAGCTCCTTGAAAAAGCTACGGTAGTCATATACCTTGAAAGTCCGGGCAAATTCGAAACTTACGGCGTAGACTATAGCCCACAGGGTCGTGGTCACCAGCACCATGCCCAGGATACCGCCTAGACTGCCGAAGTTCCCGAAGTACTCGACTAGTTCGCGGCCCGTGCCGTAGCCCCCGGCGATGACGACGGACTGGGAAATAAGGCCGGGAAGTATGAATTTCTTGTAAAAGGAAGAACCCATCATCCTGCTGAAAAAACCCCGATCCGCAACTTGATCGCTCATTACGTTCGACACCTCCTGTGTCCAATCTTTCCACCCGTCCCGCTTCAGGACGGCCCTTTCCGCTTACGGACTCTTTCATCGCCTTCCCTTGCACCACCTCCTCGAAAAAAGAAAGGGACCCCTTTAAAGGGGTCCCTTTATCCCGGTTCGTTGCGGAAGAGTACGGCTCAACCGCGCCAGGAGGGGAACCCCAAGGCGAAGTAAAAGTAATAGCCGTAAAAATAGCAGTCGAAGAGTTCTTGCTTCATGCGCACAGGGTTCCCTCCCTTACAAAGCATTCAACGCATTCTATACCAGCGGCTACTTCTTGTCAAAAGACGAAGGCCAGACTCGACATGTACCTTTCACTTTGATTCTTACGGGAGGCAACGGACATGGACCGGGCTCGATCTACTGCGCAAAATGACCGAAATCCACAATTTTCAGAGAATCGGCGGAAGGAGGTAGTTTTCCGGGATTTCCTCGGGGATGTCGATTTTAAGGTTCGTCTCTTCCCCTTCCCTCTCAACAACTAAGTCGATGGTCCTTCCCAAACTTTCCATGATCAGGGCCTTGAGGTCCTCCAGGGAGTCATCGACATCGAACTTAGCCCCCCCGGCGGAAAGGACCTTGTCTCCTGTTCTCAAACCCAGGCTTTCGCCCAGTGAGTCGTGGTACAAGACCAGGAGGCGCAAGGGATCGCCAGTGGTCGTTACCGTGCCCAACGCGAAGGGGGCCAGCTGTTCTTCCACGCCGAGAAAGTACTTCACGTCCCTCGGCATTCTTTCACTTAAAATCGTCGACGACCCGTACAGTTCGTGTATGTCGGGAAGACCCGAAAGCAGCACTTCCCCCGCTATGTTGAGGGCGGCCTTGGAGCGTTTATTCAAGTGCTGGGGCTGGGCCCCCCAGTCCTTGGACTCTTGCCCCTCGATCACGGCCTGGATAAAGTAATTAACCGCAGCTACCTCGCTGTGCCCCACCTCTTGGAGGTTCCTTATGACCTTGTCTCGGAGATAGTCACCGGTGGTAGCCCTGCCCAGCCTGCCGAGGGCCGTCTCCAGCCTGGTCTGGGAATCGTAAAGATCCTGGGGGATCCCCTCCAGGTAACCCCGCCCTCCCGTCTTCTCGTCGGCCCATCGGTAGGTGCTGTCGTGGTTGAAAAGAACGATCATGAAATCAAGAATGGCCTGGTCCGCTTCCTCCAGGAGGCCCGGCTCCGGCGCCGCGGCGGAAGCGCCGGCTGAAAGGGCCGCCGCCCCGCCCCATGCCCCTAGGGGAAAACCGGGCGCCAGGGCGGCTACGTATGCCGAGGGTACAAGGACCCGCCCTTCTCCCGTCTCAATTACGATCCCCGTGACGTTCCCCGCCTTGTCCAGGGCCGGTGCGCCACTGTTGCCTTCCGACGCATCCCCCGACAGGGTATACCTTTCGCCCCCCCTTGCCTCCTGCAGGACCTCGGAGACGGTGAACTGCACAAACCCGTAGGTACCGTCCCTGACCGCGCCGCACTGGACCACCGTCCCCGGGTTGATGTCGGTCTGGACAAGGGCGAGACCTTCCCTCTCGGTAGCCGGCACGTTTATCAATGCCAGGCCCCTTCTCCAGTCGACGGCCAGGAGGCCCGGGGAAAGGTCCTCGGATCCATCCCGGTAGCGAAGGGTTATCCTGGCCGCGTTGTTCAATAAGTGAGCGGCCGTTACGGCCCTGTCTCCATCGGCAATGAGGAATGCCAAACCCTTGTTTTTTCCGCCGTCTTTTGTCTCGACCGTCAGGGCCGCTATGGACTGGACGGCCTTCAAAAGGGCGGCGGTATCCACCTGGGGCCGTTCATTATCCTGGGCCACCGCCCGGCGGCCAGGGCAAAGAACCATCCCCAAGAACAGGAAAAAAAGAAGCACAAAGCGACCCGAACGTCCCTTCGCTCCCACTGCCACACCACTCCTTTATCCCCGCCCCCTGTCGTGAGTCGAACCCCAGGCGCTCCCAGGAGTATATTACCTCCAAACGGGGGAGCGACAGGCTGAATGCGAAGATGGACCCTCGATCATGGCTGTCAGCGTATTGTCGGTTCCGCTGCCATTCCCTTTTGTGCCGGTAAGGGAAATAATAAGGACCGGGTCGGCCTTTTAAAGCATCCGGCAAGGCCAGCGAGAAAGGGGAGGATCAGGCCATGATCACAGCGTCCGCCACCTGGAGGGCAAGTTTTCCTGGAACCTTTTTTGGTGCAATGGTCATCGAGGGCATCACGAGCACCGCGGAGAACTCGGCCTTCGAGGAAAGAAAGACCGCCCTGGAGGAAGAACTTCGCCGGCGGCACCTGGGGAAGACTCGGAAGGATATCTCGCGGGAAGATCCCTTCGGAGCCTACGAAAAGTACTTCCGAAAGTTCGGCCAGGGCTACCCGGTGCTCCACCAGGTGGAGACGGTGGCACTCAAGGGTAAACCCCTCTCTTCCCCGTCACCCCTCGTGGCCGCTGCGTTCCTGGCGGAACTCGGAAGTGGCCTCCTCACTGCGGGGCATGACCTGGAAAGGCTATCCCTCCCCCTTACCCTGGATGTCTCAAAGGGCGGAGAAACCTACCAGGCTATGGGCGGCAGGATGCGCACCATGCCGAAGGGGGACATGTTCCTGTCAGACCAAAAGGGCATCCTGTCGAGCATAATCTACGGGCCCGACGACAGGAGCTTCATCACTCCCGTGACGACGCGAGCTCTCTTTTCGGTCTACGGTGCGCCCTCCATACCTTCCTGGCAGATAAGGGACCACCTGGAGGAGATCGGGGAACTCGTCGCCGTGCTGAGCCCGGAAGCGGTCCGTAAAGAGTTGATCATCCTGGGTTAGACGGGGCCTTCGCTACCTCACTCGGGGAGATCAATCTTCCTGCTGCTGCTATCGAGCCAAAAGGGTGTGGTCCTGGCTCCCAGGTTTTCGTGGACCGCTTCATTGATGAAGCCAAGGGCCCTTCGCAGCTCCTCGTCCCTTTCGGGGGCGAGGCTTTCCATGCAGAGCAGCGCCCGCTTAGTTTCGGGCGTGAGCTTTGTCCTGTCGGCCTCGCGCCAGTTCCAGCACCGGCAGATCGCCCCCGCATCGTCCATGTAGGCGAACTCCCCCTCGCGAGGTGGTTCCTCCTCCTCGGCGCCGAGGGGTAAAAAGGGCTCGCCGCCCCCTGCCGCCGCCAGGCGGATATCGCCCACTACGGTGTCCAGATCCTCCGCTCCGCAGGGGAAGAGGAACTTGAGGGACGTTATATTGTAAAGGTCCACCAAGGGGTTGATCGACGGGGGGCAACTGCCCTTCACCGCTCTTTTCGCCAGACCCTCGATGGAAGAGCGGTAACCCTTGGGGGCGCCGAAGGCGCGGTATGCCTCCCTCCAGGGAACGAAGTAGGGACTCTTGCCGAAGGGCACGTCGCCCAGCCGTGAGGCCGCTTCCCGGCAGGCCTGCGCCAGCGCCTCCGAGCCATTCCAGGGTACGGCGTTGTCCATATCTTTGATGACAAGCCCGCAGATCCGGGCCTGGGGGAAAAGTACGAAAATCTTTTTGTCTATCATGAACTTCCGCATCGTTTCGTATCCTTCCCGCTGATCGCCCATCATGCCGGGGTCGCTAAGGGGGACCGGGCTTTTTTGTCCAATCGCCTGTACGGTCACTCGGGGGTCGGCACCCTTGATTTTATGTTGTTAAAAGTATTCATAATATGTCTACCCGCGATCAATCCTACAAGATCGCTATCTTTTTCTTCCAGAGCTCTGACAAGCCTTTTGTGATCGATCTTGGGGTATTACGATCCAGGATTGATAAAAAACTCAACATTAGGTTTTTGCTCCGCACAATAACGATCGTAATAGTAAATGTAAAGTTATGATCTCAGGAAAATCGACCGGCCATGCTTGATTAGGTGTGTGTTTCCTGAACCTCCAAACACCAACATGTTGAATCTCCCGTTAATATTACAACAAAGGTTCGGATCAGATCCGAGGTAGGCTTTTTCCTCCTGTTGTAGCAATTCTCCCAACACGGCTATCCTGTTTTTTCGCATTATCAGCACATCTTCTTGGGCGACAAGAACCTCCAGAGTCGACCTTAAGATAAAGCACTTCCCTCATGTCCTCCAAGCTAAACAGGGGAATAAACAACCGCGGAAAGGCTTGTTGTCCAGAACACCTTCGGCGGCACATTAATGCCTTAAAAGTCGGTCATATTACATCGAAGTTCCTACTAACAACTTTTTCGACGTAATCAGAATTAAAAGCGAATAGGAGCGCCCCATAACGGCTAAGACTGAAAGAAACTGTATCTCCTACTCTTAAAGACCTCCTCGAATTCTGTATATCCAGTACCAAGTGGTCGCTGGAGGCCCCCAGGATCGTAATTCCTTCCTCTTGAGGTTCAAGATCAAAGGGTGTTACATCCTGTCGGCCTATTGCGACAATTCCGCGCCTTCTGATACCCCTATCTTCAAAATGGGGAGTATTCCCAAAGGCGTCTTTGGCTATCTTACCTACCGGTACAGTGGGCTTGAAATAGATCTCTATCAGCTCAGCGTCAAGCCTCATTGTGTCCTGCCTGAAGCCGGGGATGTTTTCCTTGCCGCACATCCCCCTGAGGATTCCCCCTCCGACCCTTAAATGGTTTATCTCCGCGGGTATCTCTTTAGAATTGAGCATTTCATAAAAGACCCTGGTACCTCCCGGTGAAATCAGCCACCGGTCGGCACCCAGTTCTGTCTTAACCTGCAGTCCCAGTTTTACCAGCTGGTCCATATTGTCAGCGGAAGGGAGAACTCCTCCGAAGCATCCAAGGTTTGTCCCGACACCTATACATGCTACCCTTTTCAAGGAACGAAACAATTCGATGAACTCGCCGACACGATCGGGCCAAACACCTTCCCTTAAGTCGCCCAGGTCGATCATTAATAAAACTTCAAAGTTTATCCTTTTATCATTGCAGGTTCTTTCCAGTTCCAAGACCGCTTCTTTCATAGAGACCAGGCACCAGTCAGCGATCTCTACCAATTCATCGATCTCGCTCAGCATAGGGATCCGGAGTAGCCCCAGTCTGCAATCTATCGATCCTGCCCTGAGTTTTCGCAGATTCTTCAACCTGCTGTCCATCAGGGACTGGATCCCACCGTCAAGGATCGCCTCGGAGACTTTTAAATCGGCACAGACACCTTTTACTACTGAATCGATACTGATACCCCGTTCATGGCATACCTGCAACGCGGTGGAAGCATTATGCCGAATCGCTTCAAGGTTTATCCACAGGGTTGGATTCATTTTTCATAGTACCAACAGGCTACGAAATGATCAGGGCCTATCTCTTTTAGTACCGGGGTTTCAATAAGACAACGGGGCTCTTTTATTTTGCACCGGTGAGCGAAAACACACCCTTTGAAATCTTCTGTTGGGGCGCTGAGAGCCTCTTCCGTGAGAACGACAGAATCCATTGTCCTCTTGCCTAACACCGGGACGGCGCTTAGAAGTGTTTGGGTATAGGGATGAGTGGGATCGTTGAAAATAGAATCACAAGGCCCATATTCCATCAGACTTCCCAGGTACATCACCCCTACTTTGTCACTGACATGGCGAACTACGCTCAAATCATGAGCGATGAACAGGTAGGATAGGTCGAACTCCTTTTTTAGATCGAGTAGAAGATTCAGGATCTGGGCCTGAATGGAAACATCCAGGGCTGAAACGGGTTCGTCGGCGACTATAAACTCGGGAGACACCGCTAAAGCCCTGGCGATACTGATCCTTTGTCTCTGCCCGCCTGAAAACTGGTGAGGATACCGATCTACTTGTTCTGGAAGAATACCCACCCTCTCCAGGTAGAATAGCGCTTTTTCCTCCGCCTCGCTCTTGCTCGAAGCCAGACCGTGAAGCCGGATGGGTTGAGCAACAATCTGGAGGACGCTATGGCGGGGGTTTAAAGAGGAGTAGGGGTTTTGGAAGATCATTTGCATCTTTCTCCTGTAAGGACGGAAGTTCTTTTCCCCAATATTCGTTACATTTTCCCCCCTGAAAAAGATCATTCCATCATCGGGCTCGTAAAGGCGGACGATGGTGCGAGCCGTTGTAGTCTTGCCGCAACCCGACTCACCGACAAGGCTGAAAACCTCTCCTTTTTCTATAGCAAAGGAAACCCTGTTAACGGCGTTGACGAACTTTCTCTCCTTGCGAATTCTTCCGTCCCTGATTACCCAACTACTCAGGAAACCTTTAGTCAAGGAGAACTTTTTAGTTAACCCCCTTACCTCTAATAGGGCCCCCCCACTTATCATCTTTTTGATCCCTCCGGGAAATGACAGCTCACTTCTCTCCCCTCCCCCATACTCCTAGCTTCGGGGAAAACCTCTTCACATATCGGTCTGCGTTTTTTACAGCGGGGAGCAAAGGCACAACCTTTTGGAAGGTTAAAGGGATTGGGGACGAGGCCTTCTATCTGATTCAGGCGCCCCCTGGGGCCATACATTTTAGGGATTGAATCCAGAAGGCCTATAGTATAGGGATGAAGCGGACTACCTATGATATCCTCCATTGTACCCTTCTCAACAATTCTCCCGCTGTACATCACAGCAATCCTGTCCGCCACCCCTGAAACGAGGGCAAGATCATGGGATATGAGTATCATCGCGCTCCCCTGATCTTTGACCAGTTGGTAAAGACGCTTGATAAGTTGTGCCTGGACAGTGACATCCAGGGCCGTAGTGGGTTCATCGGCTATTATCAAAGAAGGAGACGTCGCGAGAGCAATGGCAATGATCACCCGTTGTCGCATCCCGCCGCTGAAGTGGTGGGGGTAATAATCTACTCTTTGCTCGGGGGAAGGCACGTCGACCATGTTTAAAAGCTGGATGGCTCTCTTTCTCGCGGCGTTGCCGGTGAGCCCTTGGTGTAATCTCAAAGTCTCACCTATTTGCTTCCCAATCGAGAGGACAGGATTCAATGAAGTCATGGGATCCTGAAATATCATGGTTATCCTGTTACCTCGGATCTTCTCCATTTCTATGTCACTCTTCGAGAGGAGAGGCTCACCCTCCAAATAGATTTCTCCACTTTCAATATTTCCGGGAGGATCGATCATCCCCAATAAAGAAAAACCGGTAACGGACTTTCCACAGCCCGATTCTCCCACCAGTCCTAATATCTCTCCCTGTTCGATGGAGAAAGACACTCCATCGACGGCTTTTACAATTCCCTTGAAAGTATGGAACCATGTCCGAAGGTCCTTAACCTCGAGGAGAGGCACATCAGTTTTGGATTTCACATTAGCCTGTGACATATCCAACTCTCCCTACTTCAACCTGGGGTTAAATTCATCTCTCAAGAAATCACCCAGGAGATTCAACCCCACCACAAACAACATCAGGACCAATCCGGGGAAAACGGAAACCCACCATAGCCCGCTGAACAGAACGTTGTATCCTTGAGATACCAACAACCCCAAGGAAGGCTCCGTTATCGGAACACCAAGGCCAAGGAAACTAAGGGTGGCTTCGCTCAAAATGACATTTCCTATCTGGAGAGTGGAAATAACAAAAACCGGGGCGAGAACGTTAGGAAGGATCTGGTTGAAAATGATGCGGCTTTCGGAAAAACCCAATACTTTAGCGGCGTCAACATACTCTTTGTTCCTTTCTCCCATCACGGCTCCTCTGACCGTTCTGGCATAGGTCACCCAACCGGAAAAACTCAAGGCCAGAATTACCTTGCCGACGCCTCGCCCGAAAACGATCAGTACCACCATTGCGATCAGAAGGCTGGGGAAGGAAAGCTGGACATTAATTAACCCCATTATTAAAGCATCGATCCTACCCCCCTTGTAACCTGAGAGAAGCCCGAGAATTGTTCCAATGACCACACAAATAAGGGTGACGCTGAATCCCACCTGGACTGAAAGCCTGATCCCGTACACTATGGCGCTTACCATATCGCGGCCTTGCGCGTCCGTGCCTAAAACAAACCGGGGATCAGACCCCGATTGCCAGATGGGCGGTTTGTAAGAGTCTCTAAGTTCCAGTTTCGAAAGATCGTAGGGGTTCTGTGTAACCAGGTTAGGACCGAAAAGGGATGTCACAAAAAATAACAAAACAACGAAAAAGCCGATCAACGCAAAGGGATTGTGGCAAAAATTGTATAAGCCCTCGCTTCGAATAAAAGTTTTCAGACCTTTTTTGACATCCATGGCAATCATCTCAGATCGATGCGGGGATCGATTATCGTGTAAAGGACATCGACCACGAAGTTGATGACCACGAAAAGAAAGGAGCCCATTAAAAGATACGCTATTATGACAGGCCTGTCGGAAATGTTGATAGAATCTATCAAAAGTTTTCCCATCCCAGGCCAAGCGAAGATGGTTTCGGTTATGGTAGCGAAAACGACCAATCCTCCAAACTGGAGCCCATAGACCGTCACAACAGGAATCAAGGCGTTTCTCAAAGCATGACCGAATAGAACGCTTCTGTTACTAACCCCCTTAGCTTTGGCGAATTTTATATAGTCCTGTCGGAGGACCTCCATTATCCCGGCCCTCGTCAACCTGAGCTGAGTAGCGATTTGCTGAACAGCGAGAGTCAAGGCAGGGAGGATAATGTGCTTCAATCCATCTATGGTAAGAAAGCTCAATCTCATCCCCCAGACAATAACCGCTTCGCCTCTTCCGGAGGACGGAAGTATTCCCAGGTGCACTGAGAAAACGAAGATCAACAGAATGCCGAACCAGAAAGTCGGCATTGATATTCCAATCAAGGAGCCCGACAGAGCCAAGCGACTGAGGAAGGTTTTAGGGTTTGCTCCTATATGGACTCCCAGAGGAATGGCGAACAAGGCACCGATGAACATCGCGAGAATTACGACCTCAAGGGTGGCCGGCATCCTTTCAAGGATCAGTTGAAGGGCCGGCTGTTTATATCTAAATGAGGTGCCTAGGTCGCCCCGGAAAAGGTTTACGACGAAAATCCTGTATTGTACCAGGGCAGGTTTATCCAGACCCAAAGATACGCTGAAGGATTCAATTTCTTCTTGAGTCGCATCTTCGGGTAATAACAAAGTCACAGGATCACCCAGTTGATTGATCATCAAAAATACGATCACCGATACTATCGCTAATACAACAAACATCTGGATTATTTTTTTAACAAAATAACGCCACAAAACGATCCTCCTCAGAAAAGAGAACAATTAGAACGAAGAGGCGGGTCTCAGAAGACCCGCCTCCGAAGTTTGGGTATTGTATCTCTATTCCAAGCTGATATCTGCTACGCGGAAGATAAAGGCATCAACCCGGGGTCTAAAATTAACCCCCATGGCCGCGCCGTAATTATCCCTATACTGGAAAATGGGGATGAACGCGTAGTCGTCGTATATGATCTTTGTCACTTCTTCCAGGCATTTTGTCCGGACTTTTATATCGGCGGTGCTGTCCGCTTCCATCAATAATTCATCTACCCTGGGATTTGAGTAATGGGTGCGGTTGGAGTTGCCGTACCTGTCTATTACACCCCTGGTGAAGAACAGGGCGTTGTACCAGCTTCCAATATCTCCTTTTCCTGTGCCCGAGGCCCCGTAGTACATGGTCGTCTTATCCCCGGGACGTATGTAATCCAGGTACTGGTTTGAGGGGATAAAGTTCAGATCAACCCTGATGCCGACCTTCGCCAGGTATCCGGCAATTGCCTGAGTGTTGGGGCCGTCGTTGAGATACCTCTGGCTTGGGACATCCCATACGACATCGAATCCATCAGGATAACCTGCTTCCACCATCAACTGCTTTGCCCTTACTGGATCATAGGGATAGGGTTCCAACGACCGGACATAGCCGTTGGCTCCGGGAATTGGAAGCTGGGCTGCAATGTAACCGTTCCCATTGTAGACGTGTTCAATAATGGCTTCCTTGTCAATTGCAATCGCAAAGGCTTCACGGACTCTTTTGTCCAGGAAGGGGTTCTTCCCTCCCTTGAAACCGGGGGTGTTCTCACGGGTTACGTCGAAACAGATGTGCATGATGTCAGGTCCTGGAGTGCCTATTACCTTGGTGTTCTTGTTGTTCATTACTCTTTCGATATCCCGGACGGGAAGGTTGTAGGCCAAGTGCACCTCTCCACTCAGCAGGGCCGCCACACGAGTCGCGTCATTGCTTAACGGCCGGAAGATAACCCTCTTGACGTTGGGCACGGGACCCCAATAATGGGGATTGGCCACAAGAGTAATATGGTCTTCCTTAATCCACTCGACGAACTTGTACGGTCCCGTCCCTACGGGGTGCTTGAGGGCTTCCTCTTCTCCAACCTCTTCAAAATACTCTTTATCGGAGATATAAATACTGCCCAATTCCAACACTAGGATCGCGTAAGGCTCGTAAGTTTTCAGTTCGACGGTGTGATCGTCGATGGCCCCTACCGATTCGATAGCCCGCACAAATCCTTTTCCAACTCCGTCCTTATACCTTTGGTAACTGAAAACAACGTCATCGGCGGTAAACTCATTGCCATTATGGAACCTTACTCCCTTCCTCAGGTTCAAAACCCAAGTTACAGGATCCTTCTGCTCCCACTCGACGGCGAGGCCCGGCTCATAACTAACATCGCCCTTTTCGTCGGTTACCTTTATGAC
>LSQX01375106.1_pt2 | contig 11100 bp, 12 predicted proteins | sample 654561 | NCBI WGS metagenome assembly LSQX01 (sample SAMN04489861, study PRJNA283612) | anaerobic digester metagenome | isolation source: 4 biogas reactors fed with cattle manure at either 37C or 55C with and... | place: Denmark: Kongens Lyngby | collected 2014 | reverse complement strand
GAAAGAGCAGACTATCGTCTCACCACTAAAGGTGTAGTAAAACTTCAAGAAGATATACGCATCCTAGAAAACTATGTGACCAAAGTAAAAAACGACTTAAAAATCGAGCATGCTTGGCCAGCAATAGCAACACAAGCTGTTAAAGCTGGAGAAGAAGTGGGATTAACGATGAAAGAAGGTATAATGCACACCGTACCCCTAAATAGCCCATTGGCTCAAGCGAAAGGGACTGCACTTACTGATGCTAAACTCGGAGAAGACTTAGGATTAAAAGACTTGCAAGGCAAGCTTGTGGTTAAGCAGGGAAAAATTCTTATCGTAAAATTACCCAGTATCCGCAAAGGAGGCTCCCATTCAACAGACATAGCCAAAGTGAACATCTTTATAGATGAGTTTAAACCAGACCGCATTGGCGTTATGGGCGCAGTAGGTAGGGCGGTTTTGGCGAAGTTGGACAAAAGGGCAGATATCGAGTTTGGCATCAGTCGCTCTGTTGCAATCGCTGCATCTAGGGGATTGAATGTGATGGTTCTAGTAGTGGGTAGGATGGTGAACTGCATGATTCAGGAAATTGACCAGATTAACATGAAGACGGGTAGCCATATTATCTATGAGGTCAAAGACGTGCAATTGGCTGAGTATTCAGTTTCTGATAAGTATGTTTGATTCTAACAGTCAAGTCTTGCTCCACTTTATTCGTTGAAAAAAGGAAAAAGGGGTTGTTTGGGAAACCAGTAATAGCGGATTAAGCTTCAGTTGTGGGCATTTCAAAGAGTGAATCTTCTAAGGTGGGGTTCACGACTATTTGATAGATTGTTGTGTTTCCATCTTCTGATGTGTAGTCGCCGTCTGTCCAGTGTGCTAAATTATCAACGTATTCTGCAAATGCATTTGTATACCAATTTTCCCAGTTTGTATCAAAATCAGCTTCTGCCCATTCACCAGACTCATTTGTCCATGCAGTGTGATTAGCACCGTTAACGACGTAGACTATATTGCCCATGTCGGGAATAACGATTTCAACACGTAATTGTTTTTCACTCTTATCGAGATCTTTTGCAAAGTAGTTAGTTGTTGAAGTTGTTCCTTCTGTGACTGTATCAACCTTGAACTGTAAGCTTGTAGCGTCACTGACGGGTATTACGCTTGGTTCTTCTGGTGTGGGAGTGGGATTTGTTCCTCCGTTTCCGTTATTAAGTAATACTATGCCTGCAACGCCAACAACGAGGATCACGGCTATGACGGCTACGACAATATAAACTGTTTTTTTATTCATTGTAGACACCGATTACTGGCTTTATTTTTGATCTTAGCTTAATTTAAGCTTTTCCAAACTTTAATGAATTCATTCACTTATCGAGTACCCTGCCTTTATAAATAAGCGCAACTTACACTTTCAATTACCTCTCCCCTGTCTTGAAAGTACCTTTTTTGGATGGTTTTAAATACCGCTTAGAACAACATCCACGTTAAAGCTGTGAATTATAATGTCAGACGATTCCGAGAACCAAGCACTTGAAAAACAAGAGACTGAAAAATCAGAAGAAAAAAGTGAGTTGCAAGCACGCCTAGAAGAAAATAAGAAAAAATTTGAGTTCATAGAAGACTTACCTGGTGTGGGTCCAGCAACAGCAGGAAAATTACGGGAACTTGGTTATCATACAGTAGAGTCATTAGCTATGGCTACCGCACGAGAACTAGATCCAGTCGGTATCAGCGAAAAAAAAGCGTTTCAAGTCATTGGAGCAGCCCGTTCATCGGTGGGTATTGCCTTTATCCGTGCCGACGAACTATTTAAAATGCGCAAGACTGTTGCTCGGTTAACTTCTGGCAGCAAAGCACTAGACAAAATGCTTGCTGGGGGCTTAGAAACTCAAACAATAACAGAATTCTACGGTGAATACGGCAGTGGTAAAAGCCAAATGTGTCATCAACTTTGCATAAACGTCCAATTACCAACTGAAAGAGGGGGATTAAACGGTGGCGTCCTATACATTGACACAGAAAATACATTTCGTCTTGAGCGTATTGTTCAGATGGCTAAAGCCGCAGGGTTAGAACCTGAACAAGCAGTTAAAAATATTATATATGCTGAAGCTTACACTAGCGACCATCAGATGTTTCTACTAGAGAACTCTGATGAAATAATAAAAGCGAACAATATCAAATTAATAATAATTGATTCACTCACAGCACATTTTCGCAGTGAATATGTAGGGAGAGAGATGCTTGCGCCCCGCCAACAGAGGCTCAATAAACACATGCATAAACTCGTTGCTCTTTCTCGCGCTTTTAACGCTGTTGCAGTTGTCACCAACCAAGTTATGGCTAAACCAGATCAATTCTTCGGTGATGCTATCCATCCAATCGGCGGCAACATTGTTGGACACACAAGTCATACTCGAATTTACTTACGGCGTGCTTCACATGGTCCTATACGTATCGCAAGGCTAGTTTCAAGCCCATATTTGCCTGAGGGAGAGGAAATCCTTAAAGTCACCGAGAACGGTATAGAAGATGTCTCTGAAGAAGAGAAAGTAACCAAATCTCGTGGACGCTAGCTATGCCCATTGCACAAGCATTAGTAACAAGATACTTTCAACTCATAGTCAACCGACAATTCACAGAGGCTGAACGTGAGTTGGAACGTGTTAAACAGAAAATGCAAAAAACAGAATGGAATAGAGGATACTTCCGTGCGCTTTATGGCATGTATTTATCCCGTAAAAGCTCTTCTGATGATCATGCTTTTTTTTCTAAAGTTGATTTCAGTGACAAAGTCGTTTTAAACGACTATAGAAAAGAATTCCTTACTCATATGGGTAATGGGTTACACGGTGATTTTGATCGAGGATACTTTTCTGCTTGGGCAGATTGTATGCGTATCATTTCTCGCATGAATATTCCAACTCCAGAGAAGTCAGTAGATGAAAAAACAAAAATAGAGACTGTTCGAAGTGACAAAAGCCAAATAACGATTGCTAATTTTTTAAAAGAGACGAAGGAAAATGAAAATATAATTCAAGAAGAAAAGAAAATCAGCGTTTAATTTTTAAATCGTTAAGACTCGAATTACTGTATAGAACAGCACAAAGAAAGCTATCCAAGAGAAAAAGTAAATTCCTATACCCGTTGTTAGGATTTTTGATTGTTGTTCAATTTTCTTTTTTAATGGTATTTTAAGAAGATAGTAAGTTACAATGTAAACTGCAAGCGCAACAGTAATACTGTTAATTAAAACAGTGTAATCAGCGGTCTGATAAATACCTGAAGCTGCTAATAATGCCGAGAGTAAACCAGCAGTTATACCCAATGTGACTCGTAACCAGTAAAGTTTAACAATTGGAGTCATATGTAACCTAACCTTAGTCTGTATTAGTTTTTGTGCTTTCTTAAAAGGATGCCTATGTATTAATCGTTTCTCCCATCCAACGACGTTATTTAAGCAAGTATTTGGTGAAAACAGTTATTTTATAGTCAACAGCACTATAACGCATACGTGGTGGATGGCTTGCGTAAAAAAGAATTCTCAAGTTTTGATATTACGGCCGCAGTCAAAGAACTCCAGCCTCAAATTGCAAATTCAAGAGTTAACAATATCTATCAATTCGGCGAAAAAACTGTAGTCTTAAAACTCTTTAAGACAGATTCGCCGCCCATTCGACTAATCATTGAAGCTGGAAGAAGGTTACATTCGACAGCTTATGTGGAAGAAAGCCCAGCTGAACCACCACCATTCTGTATGATGCTACGAAAATACCTCCGTGATTCTTGGCTTAGAAGCATTGAACAATATGAATTCGAAAGGATAGTGAGCCTCTTTTTTGAAACCAAGACAGGGACGTTAAAGTTAGTGGTAGAACTATTCGGTGAAGGCAACTTTATAATTACAAATGACCAGAATGTTATACTCCAAGCATTTGAATTTAAAAAGATGCGTGACAGAGACATCATTCGCAAAGTTGTTTTGGCTTATCCACCACCGAGTGGTAAGAATCCCTTTAATGTTACTAAACCTGAACTTGAAGAAACGCTGAAAAACAATGGAGAAAAACAAATCGTACGTACCTTAGCACGATATATAGGTATAGGGGGGATTTACGCCGAAGAGGTTCTGCTTTTATCTAGCATAGAAAAGAGCAAACTTTGCAAAGACTTAACAACCGCAGATATTACAAGAATTTTTGAGTCACTTAGAATTCTTCTCAACTCTGTTTTGGAGGGCAAGTTTGAACCAAACATAGTCGAAGACCAAGACGGCAGCTATATAGATGTTTTACCCCTCAAACTCAAACGTTATGAAGGCTTCAAAGCATTATCTTTTGAGTCTTTTAATGCAGCTTTAGACGAGTTCTTTCTACACGTTACTGCAGTGGAAAAAGCTGAAGCCACCGTTGAAGTGGATAGACTAAAGCAGGAGGTAAAACGTCTTCAGCGTATGGTGGAAGAACAGGAGATATCGATTAATGAAGATGAAAGACGAACAATTCATGACAAACAAATTGGCGACACTATTTATGCTCACTTCCAAGAACTCCAAACATTTCAAGATCAACTTTTAAAAGCAAACCAACAAGGTTACGATTGGAAAGCTATCATCACACAGGTTATGGTAGCAAAAAGAACTGGTAAAACTCCAATGTGTTATGTAGATTCGTTTGACAGTAAAAAATTAGCGCTTAATTTAAAAATCGATAACTATCGTTTCAGCTTGGAGCTACGCAAGTCGCTTTTTGAAAATGCAAACGACTACTATGAAAAAGGAAAGAGGGCAAAGGAGAAAGCACAAGGTGCACTCTTAGCACTTAATGAATCTAAAAAGAAACTGTCAGATGTCCTGCTTGATCTCAAAGATGCCGAACAACTCAAGAGTCTCAAACCAACACAAATAGTAGAAGCTCTTGCTAAACGTAAAGAAGAGATGGCCAGCAAGCAGTGGTATGAGAAATTCAGGTGGTTTACTACATCCGATGGTTTTCTTGTTGTGGCTGGTAAGGACACTGTGAGTAACGAAGTTTTGGTTAAAAAGTACACCACAGCAGAAGATTTTGTCTTTCATGCAGAAATCACTGGTTCACCGTTTGTTGTCATTAAAACGGATGGTAAACAAGTTAGTGAAGCTTCTTTAAGTGAGGCTGCAGAGGCTGCAGCGTCTTATTCTCGTGCATGGCGTGAAAATGTTGGTTCTACGGACGTTTATTGGGTAAAGGTTGACCAACTCAGCAAAAGTGGCCCCAGTGGTGAATCAGTGCCGCATGGAGCTTTTTTTGTTTTGGGAAAACGAAATTGGTATAGGAACACGCTTCTTAGAGTTGCTGTAGGGGTAGTAATCGGAGAGAAAACATGCTTTGTTGGTGGTCCGATCAATTCAGTAAAGGTAAAAACTAAAAACTATGTGGTTATTCAACCTGGAGACTATCAAGGTAAGGAACTACTACAGATGGTGCTCCGGGCGTTGACTGCAAAGTTCTCAAAAGAGCAACGTGAAAAAGTTGGAAAAATCAGTATCGAGCAAATTCGAGAATTTATACCATACACTAAAGGCATAATAAATCTAAAAAATGCCTAAGCGAAACTATTACAGACAAATCCACTGTTATTTAGCTCTGTCCACAGAACTGTTTTCATCCTTCAGCAGTGGTCTATTTTTTAGGTTTTTATGTTTAAAGATATTTATTATAAAAATTTTCGTCGCATCTTAGGTCTTTTTTCAAAACGCTATTAAGATATTTCACACTCAGCTACAAAGGTTTTTTCCTATTCGTCTTTTTGTCACTATGATTTCGCTCAACCAACATAACAAGTCATTTGGTTCTTCGTCGGGAATACCATGCTTTGCACCTTCCAGAGGTAGCATCTTTTTACAAGGGAAGATTTTTTTTGTAGTTCTTCCATCTTCAAAAGTTGATAGTCTTGTGATTGAATAGTTGCAGTCACACAACCTTAAAAAATTCCCGTTTGCTTCTAGTTAACAAGTTCTTGTACGTCAATAGGGCTAAAACAACTTTGTGTTGATTTTATGACTCAGGGACAAACGGTTTCTAGATCGTTCATCGAAAGTGCAACGCGCGTGTTATTAAGGGTAGCTTTGGCTTTTGAACCTTTAGCTCCTACAGCAATTACAGTACTTATGAATCAACAGTTGCATCGCTACAAAGAGGGGGGCATTGTAAATAACTATAAAACAAACACCAAACGGCTCGGTAAATATCATTACCGTATAGAAGTTGATTTAGATCTTACAAATATGCAAACCTACCATCTTTTAGGTAATATTTTTCCGCAGCAATTAAGCAAGTTCGGGAGGTGGTTCTGTGACTGAGATAAATGGAAAAAAGGGACGTATGAAATTAACCGTTGAAGTTGAAGTAAACGAGGAGCTAATGGTTGTAGTTAAAGATGCCATGTCAAGAGCTTCGAGTAAACTTCCGAAAATGATGCGTCGAGGTGGCCCAGAGGATAAACAGGTATAATATGCGGTTATTTGCCATCTAATTTTTCTAACATTTATATAGATTTTGGAATTGAGTTTTTTCTTGTGTTTCTGGTGGACGGAACGGGATTTGAACCCGCGGCCTCCACGATGCCAACGTGGCGATCATACCAGGCTGATCTATCCGCCCAAATTCTACGGCTTCTGAATTCTACCCTTCCTCGTTTAATAAGCATTTCTTATTAAAAATAAGATAGCCTCCACAAAAGCAAGAATAGCCCTGAATCTAGTTAAACAAGTTAAATTTGCAGTCTGGAACCCGTTTTTATTTTGTTGCCTCAATTTTAATACTCTCAAGTGCCAATCCGTTGCATTGAATTTTACTAATATCGCGATCTTCAGAGACGATATTGACCTTGAAGCCTACTTGTTTAATCATATTTAGGTAATCCTCTTTTTGTACAGCTCCACCCACACATCTGCAAAGCATTTCGTCGTTATTTAGTTGTTCTTCATTAAGCTTACCTAAGCGTACAATGTCAGATACGTACATTTTGCGGTTGCTTTTTAGTACACGATATGCTTCGTTAAACGCTTGTTGCTTATCAGGGGGTTAGATTAATCACACAGTTACTAATAATGATATCAACAGTACCATCAGATAGGCGTTTTTTCTATATCGCCTAACCTAAATTCGACATTTGAGTAACCATGTTGTTTTGCAAGGACCCACGCTTTTCAACCATGGCTTCTGTCATGTCTAATCCTATGACTTTACCTGTTTTATCGACTTTTTTTGAGGCTGAGCAGCAATCGAACCCTGTACTACTTTCTAAATCAAGTATAGTGTCACCTTCTTTTATTTTACTAAAGGCGGTTGGGTTGCCACAGTCTAAGCCGAGATTAGGCTTTAGGAACAGCATTCATTTCTTCTTCAGTGTACCCTATGCTTTTGGATATTTTTTGGGCGCTTTCTTGGTCCATTCCTCCGCACCCGCAAGCACAACAAGAGTTGCTGTTAGTTGCGATTTGGGAATATGTTTTTTAACATTTTTCTTAACATCTTTTTCATATAGTTTACCTTCTGGGTAAATAGATTATTTACAATTGTATCGGGGAAATGCGCTCTCGAATGCCTCTTTTGTTAATACGTTTAATAGTTCTGGGGTTAGCGCATCTAATACAGTAAAAATTCGCTGGTCAACGATTGTGTACATTCATTTTGTTCCGTCTTTACGGTATTTTACTATGCCAGCGTCTTTTAGGATTTTTAGGTGTCTTGAGACGAGTGGTTGAATCAGGTTAAGGTCTGACGTGATTTCGCAGACACATTTTTCTCCATTTCTTAAGTAAGTGAGTATTTCCAATCTTATAAGGTCTGAAGGAGCGTGAAAAATTGCGGTTTTAAATCTGTTTTGATTATCTGAGATTGACATTGTTTTTTAGTTAATAATAACAATATTAAGTTGTTATAAATGAATTTTAATGAGAAAAATGTCTGACGAAATGTACCAACGAATTTAGGGGAAAAATATCTTGGGATCTCAAAATAAACTACAACAAATGTACTACATGCGAGAGATGCGTAGACTTCTGTCATGTGAGGGCCTTTAAATTGGATGAAAAGAAAATAGTAGTTAATCCAAACGTTTGTGTTATCTTTTGTCGTGGTTGTGAAGGTATCTGTCCTTTCGGAGCGATTTCTCATCCTGACGAAGGGGAAACTCGGAAGATAATTAACAAATTGGAACATTCATAGTAGTTGTTGACATTTTTCGTTGGACTAAAGTTTGATCAGTATTTTGCGAGTGCAAAATAGTAGTCCAATGATAGTTTTTAACTTAAATTAGAAATATATGGGTGCTTACCCCCATTCCATACCAAAAGAAGACTTTTACTACAATAGCAGTTAACACTGTTGCTAAGATCATAGCTAAGACTGTCAAGGCAAAACCTCATATCCCAGTTACCGCATTTGCCGGAGACGTTTGAAAGATCGTAAACAATATTATGCCACCGATTGTTGAGTAAACTATGGTCGAGATTAAGATTTGTTTGAAGTTATCTGATTTATGATTAAGTGCACCAGCCATGTAGCTTATTAACATTGGACTATGAATGTATGCTTGCAGTACTGTGCCGGAGCCAAGCATGCCTTCGAAGATAGCAGACCAAAATAGAGCGTAAAATGTACCCATCAAAAACCCTGAGGTACCCCGGTCCATTGGTTCCAAAGTAAACCTAAGGTTAAAGGAACGTCGACAATAACTACGAGCTCCAAGATTCCCATAGTAAGCCCAAGAACAATTCCTGATTCTACACCGACGATTGAATGCAATTTTGAGATTAGAAAGATAATAAAAACTACGATAATTGGCAGGATTGTTCTAAAGATTAAATCGTTTTTTGTCCATTTCTTCCATTCAAGACTCATAAAGTAGGCACTGGGATTGTATACCCATTCCATAATTATATTTAGTTTTTGTTACGAATTAATTTGAAGGCTATAATATGTTTAGTATGTCCTTGAAAGTCTTAAGCTCAAAATCAGCCGTTCCAATTTGAGTCTTATTTTCCCCATATCTAGACAGCGCCGTTTTCAATCCAAGCTTTTTTGCTGGAATAATATCCCGCTCCAATGAGTCACCAATCATCAAGATTTCACCATTTTTAATGTCCCTAACTTCTTTTTTGAGTAGATCAAGAGCTAACAAAAAAGGTAACCCAGTGACTTTGAAGCTATTAGTGTCTTCATAACCAACAACGAACCTAAAGAAATGGTCAATCTTCATACCTAATAATCTTTGGTAAGCCTTTGTTTTTGGGGCATCAGTAACTATTGCCAAGAAAAGGTTCTTTTCCTCAAGCTGTTTTAAAGTCGGCAAAACGTTAGGATAAGGTATTAGGCTGTTATTTTTTGCTTCTAAATATGCATTTATCGCTGCAGCTAAAATTTTGTAATCAAACTGGTTTTCCTTTCTAAGAAACTCTGTAAAAGCGAGGTCAGATTCAATGCCTACCGAAAAATAAGTGTCCATTAAACGAGTGTATGCCTCATTCTCTTTTAACCGTAAACCAGCTAAAACCATGGCATGTACCGCTGATTTGCAGGCAGATTGTTTCATGTGTAGAAAGTCTATTAGGGTATTATCCAAATCAAACATTATTGCTTTGATTTTAAGCATGTAAACAGGTGATAACCTTGGCAGCTAAAATAACTTTTCAAACTTCAATCAATCAGAGATTAAAGTTTATGATGACAACATTTCAGGTTAGTCAAGAAAGTTTGACGAAAACCCTTTTACATCTTAACATAACCAGAACATACCGATGATAAACCATAATGAAAGCTCACTGTTAGTATTTGTCTATCTGTGCAGGCTAAGAAGAGTCTGGTTGGGTAAGAAAAAAGTGAAACATATGGCAAAGGCTATAACGGTTAGCTGTTTTCTTGTTGGTTTATCAGTTTTGTTCTTTGCGCCTATATTATTACTTCAACCCTTTAATACTGAGACTGCGGTGGCACCAGTAACAGGGTTAAGCCAGCCTTTTGGCATATCAATTACCCCTAACGGTGAGTATGCATACGTCACCAATGGCGGTAGCGCTTCGGTTTCAGTGATAAACACAGCCACCAACACTGTATCATCAACGATACCTGTTGGCATTAGCCCTTTTGGAGTCGCTATTACACCTGATGGAGAATACGTTTATGTTACCAACGGAGGCAGTGCCTCTGTTTCGGTAATAGAAACGGCGACAAACACAATAACCGCCACGATAATAGTTGGGATCGGCCCATATGGAGTGGCAATTACACCCAATGGGGAATATGCGTATATCACTAATTTTGGCACCAGTACTGTTTCAGTAGTTAGTACTGCTTCGAATATGGTTGTAGCGACAATACCAGTTGGTAACAGTCCGCAAGGTATTGCTATTACACCGGACGGCAAGTATGTCTATGTTGCCAATTTTGGCGGCGGAACAGTTTCGGTGGTCAGCACTAATTCGAACACTGTAGCTGCAACATTAACAGTTGAATGTGGTCCTGTCGATATTGCTTTCACCTCTAAAGGCAGTTATGCGTATGTAGTAAATTCTGGTAGCGGTTCTGTATCGGTAATAGAGGTCGCTACAACCAATGTGGTCTCAAGGATAGCCGGATTTACCCAGCCTTCAGGTATAGCGTTAACGTCTAACGATGCATATGTTTATGCTACCAATCTTGGTGGCGACACGGTATCAGTGATAAGTACAGCTAATAACAGCTTGATAACGTCAATAACAGTTGGTATGGGTCCTTACGGGGTAGCTATAACGCCCAACGATGAAAGGGCATATGTTGTAAACTATAACAGTGCAACTGTCTCGGTGGTAGATGTGCTTCCAGCCGTGAATGTATCACCCACTTTTTGCAGTATGGATACGGGTCAATCCAAAACGTTTACAGCTATCCCTAGCGGTGGTTCAGGTGATTATGGGTGTTTTCAGTGGTATGTTAACGGTACTGCCCAACCAGGGGCTGTTGCGTCAACGTTTGATTTTTCTCCCACCTCAAATGGCTTGCATCTGATTTCAGTGGCTATTACGGACAGTTTAGGTGTTATTTCTGCTGAGTCTAAAGCTTCGATTGTTTCTGTACCTTGGGTAATGGAAACGCAAGT
>LSQX01337187.1_pt1 | contig 11100 bp, 7 predicted proteins | sample 654561 | NCBI WGS metagenome assembly LSQX01 (sample SAMN04489861, study PRJNA283612) | anaerobic digester metagenome | isolation source: 4 biogas reactors fed with cattle manure at either 37C or 55C with and... | place: Denmark: Kongens Lyngby | collected 2014 | reverse complement strand
ATATCAGAGATGCTTTTTTAAATATATTAAAACGAGCAAAGAAAGAAAAAGTGGATTTTCTTTTAATATCAGGGGATCTGTATGAGCATGGATCTGTTGTTAAAAGCACCATGGAATGGCTCTATATGGTTCTTTCCCAAGTTGAAGTGCCCGTTGTGATAATTCCCGGCAATCACGATCCTTACTTATTAAACTCCTGGTATAAAAATTGGGAATGGCCTTCTAATGTCTCAATTCTATCCCCTAATAATGCTAATTTGATACTTGATGATTTAAATGTGAATATTTATGGGATGGGTTTTTCAAACTTCAAGGAAGGCAAACCCGATTTATCTGTGGTGTCGGCAACAAAAGAAAGCTTTTTCAATATTTTTATGTTTCATGGCACCTTGGATATGGATTTTGCCGGAAATGAATACAAACCCGTTACGTCAGGTGAACTTGGAGCATTGGGATATGACTACTATGCACTGGGCCATTTTCACAATAATCGTAATGATTATCCCTTGAAAAACACATATAACCCGGGTAGTTCCGAGCCTCTGGGATTTGATGAAACAGGTGAGCACGGAGCCTTTTTAGTTACGGTTGGGAGTGACAAAAACCTACAGGCAGAGAGGTTTGATACTGCTATAAGGGTTTATCATGATGTGGATATTAACATAACCGGCTTAAAGACTCTCGAAGAAGTCAAAATGAGGGTATTAAGACATCTAGAGCGTTTCAATCCCGAAAGAGATATTGTGCGTATTAATCTTAAGGGTCTTACAGAACTCTCTTTAGAGGAGGATATACTGACGTCCCTTTTTGCGGAAAATTGGCTATATCTGAAAATTCGGAATGCTACTCGTAAGACTTATGATATTGAAAGCCTGGAAAAAGATTTATCTCTTAAAGGAGCTTTCGCAAGAGAAATAAAATCTCGTATTCAAAAGCTTACATATGCGCTTAAAGATAATCCTGAGGATCCGGGCCTAAAGAGAGAAGAAGAGATTTTAAGCCTTGCCTTAAGCTACGGTCTGGAGGCTCTTCAAAACGGTAAAATTGAGTGGTTGGGCGAATAGCAGGAGAAAAATATGAAGATTAAATTATTGGATATTAAAGGATTTGGAAAATTTAATAAGCTTAAAATAGTCCCCAAAGAGGGATTTAATATAATTTTTGAAACTAATGAATCAGGGAAATCCACTCTGCAGGTGTTTATACGTGCCATGCTATATGGTCAGCGTGGAGGCAGAAAATCAAAGGATGGAAGCCTCCCTCCTTTAAAGCATAACAAGCCATGGAATAGCGAGCAATATGCCGGGATATTGGAATATACCCTGGAGAACGGCAATGCATACAGAGTAGGTAGAAATTTTGAAAAAGGCACCACAAATATCTACGATGACGGGGCCAATAATATGACCAACTCCTTTTCAATCGATAAAGAAAGGGGCCCTATGTTTGCCGATGAGCATTTAGGAATAGATGAAGCCGCATTTGAGAGGAGTGCATTTATCGGTCAACTTAAGAGTGTTATTGACAATGAAGGAAAGAAAAATCTGATTGATAAGCTCTCTAATTTGAATACTACCGGGAGCGAGGAAATTTCTTTAACAGGTGCGCTTAAGGCGTTGGATACGACACTACTTGAGAGAGTGGGTACAAAGACCTCGACAACACGTCCATTGAACAAAATAAACAACGCGATTTTCGAATTGGAGCAGCAAAAGTCATATATAGAGAAGAAAAACGAAAGCTTTATGGAAACTGTTCTGGCTCTACGCGAGCAAAAGAGTATATTAAGCGAGCTTAATAAGAAACTTGCTCAATTAAACTTGGAAAAAGAGGCTATGATTGCCACCAGATTATTATCATTACAAAAAGAACTGGAAGACCTGATTCTCCAAAAAAGCACAATTGAAGAAAGCTTAAAGGAGAGCGATAGAAGCATTAACGGGCTAAGAGACTATGAAAATATCTCTGCAGAGACGGTTTCGGAGATTTCAATGATGCTCTTGGAAGAAAAGCATATTGATGAAATGCTTCAGATGGATCAAACCCGACTAACCGAATTTCAAGAGAAATGTGATTTATTATCAGATTCAATGGAGCCTGATGAATTGTTTGAAAAAAAGGTAGAGGATGTTCAGAGTGCTATAGAAATATATAATGAGGCCAAGGAAAGGGCCAAAGACAGGAAAGGTAAATCTCCCAAACGAATATTGCCGACCAAGATGAAGCGAAATTGGATGCCTTTTATTGTCCCGGCGGGACTGCTCTCGGCAATGTTAATGACAGCATATTTTTTTTATAAGCAAAACCCGATTTATTTAGGGGTTGCGGCTATTATGGGTGTTGCTACAATGACGTTGCTTTTAATAAACCTTATCAAGCGAAATAATTCAGGTATCAAATCTTACGACGAAGCCCAAGAACTTAATAGAGTGCTTTCAGAGGCTGGTTTTGTTGACATGATGGATTTTGTCCGGTATAGGGAAAGCCAGATTAAGAAAAGGGAGCTACAAAAAAGTTATACGGAGCAGCTTTCAGGTTCAAAAGAGCATATTGGAAGCCTTTTGACGAAAAAAGAGAGGTTCACTGAAATATGGGATTCCTTTGCAGAAGATTGCAAAGCAAATTGCGATGATACCGACAGGACCGAAGTTCTTGAGACGATTAAAAAAGGTGTTACAAGCTACATAAAGGCAAGTGAGGATAAGAGGCTTCTTTTATCTGATAAGGAAAATATCAATGAAAAGTACGAAATTGTGCTGAGAGAAGCAGGAATGCTGGTGGGAGAGGTCTTCATTACCACTGATGATTTAAATAATTATGTGAATAGGTTCAATCATGATCATAAACCGGATAATGACGGAATAACCCTTACCAAACTAGAGGAGATTATCAAAGCTACAGACGCGCGCAAAAATGAGGCTGAACTTAAAATTGCCACAATTAATGCGCGCCTGGAGCAGGCTCCGGCAGAAAACGAGCTATCCAAGGTTCTTGAGAAAATAAGCTATTTTACTGAGAAAAAAGAAGAGCTTGAAATAAAGGGTTCAAGCCTGATTTTGGCAAGTCAGGTCTTAAAAGAAGCTGCATTAAAAATGCAAAGAGATTATATTCCTCAACTTAATGAAGAAATGAGCAGAATGATGAACACACTAAGCGCGGGACGATATAATAAAATCAGCACCAATGATGAATTAAGCATTAATCTTGAAGCACCGGAAACCGATGAACTTATCCCGGTAAACCGCTTAAGCGCCGGAACGATAGATCAGGTTTATCTTTGTATGCGGTTAGCCGCAGTAACCCTTATCGAAAAAGGCAGGGAGATTCTGCCGCTGTTTTTAGATGAACCATTTTCACAATATGATGAAGAGCGTGTTAAAAATGCATTTGAGCTCTTAGAGGAAGTTTCAAAAAAACGTCAGGTCTTCTTTTTTACATGCAGAGAGCGGGAATATGAAATTGCGACTTCGGTTTTTGGCGATTCTATGAATAGAATCCGACTTAATAATGATAGTTTCCAATAACTTCTTAAAAAAATACAGACTTCAAGTATTATAGCTTTCGTAAACATCAAAAACATCGTGAAAAAGTACGGCAATTATAAAGCCGTACTTTTTTTATAGCATAATTGTCCATTATTCTGAAAGAATAAGCACTGAAGCAAATATATTATGAAAGCGGTGAATGGTATAAAGACTAAAAAACTACTTATCATGATTTTTACAATATTCATTGTAGTATTAAGCTCCTTTTCAAGTCAAAACAGCTTTGGTGCCCCAGCCAATCAGGCCAGTGAGATACAGCTCTTGGCAAGAGCAATAAACGGTGAAGCCAGGGGGGAGCCCTATGAGGGTCAGGTAGCGGTTGGTGCGGTAATTCTGAATCGTGTAAAGTCTTCAAGTTTTCCAAATTCTGTTGCGGGTGTTATTTATCAACCCGGGGCTTTTACCGCGGTAAGTGATGGTCAGATTAATGTTGCCATTGACTCAAAATCAACTGTAGTGAAAGCTGCTCAGGATGCATTAAACGGTTGGGATCCCACTTATGGTTGCCTTTATTATTGGAACCCGGCAACAGCCACCAGTAAATGGATTTGGTCCAGAAAAATAATTGTAAAAATCGGAAAGCACAATTTTGGGAAGTAAAAACAATAATCAGAGAAAGGCTTAGGTATAATATGGAAAATGATGTAGAAATGAATATTGAGAAAGAGAGAGCAGAACACATTGAGAATAATTATAAAGAGCTTAATCGCCTAAAGGCCAAAAATAGAGGGAAAAATGTAATAATAGTCTTGCTTCTTGCAACCACCCTTTTCGGAGCATATCAATACAATATGGTCATGAGGTTGAGACAACAGTTGAACAATGCCTATAACAAAGCATTTTATGAGTTGGTAGGCTATATTAAGAATGTAGAAATTATGCTTATGAAAGCGCGGATGACCTCTTCACCTCAGCTTACTGCGGCAACTTTAAGCGACGTTTGGAGAGAATCATTCTGTGCAGCAAGCAATTTAGGTCAGCTACCTATTTCGGTAGGGGTATTGTCTAACACCGAAAAGTTTTTAACTCAAGTGGCGGATCTGTCAAAATCAATGGTCAAGCAAAGTACCAACGGAAATTCCATTGACGATGAGCAGATGAAGACTCTTGCTAATCTTCACAGTTTTTCCGTCAATCTTGAAAAAAATCTTTTAGATATGCAGCAGGATCTTTCTAACGGTAATTTAAAGTGGGAGAATGTGGCCAAGGAAGGCCAGGAAGAAATGAAAGAAGCTTCAGAAGAGATGCCGAAGAACTTTACCGGCATTAATGATGAATTTCAGGAAATGCCTACCCTAATATATGATGGGCCTTATTCTGAACACATGCAAAACCGGAAGGCTCTGGGACTATCCGGGGATAAAATAACAGAAAATCAGGCTATTGAGAAACTAAACAAATTTATGGGCAACGGAGTAGTGAGAAATATATCTAAGCTTGCAGACAATAACAATGGAATTATTAACACATATAATTTCAAGATGGAGTTGGCAGAGAAAGAAAAAGATAGTGTTGCAGAAGCCGATGTCTCAGTATTAGGAGGACATGTAATTTGGTATCTATATAACAGAGAAATAGGCGACAAAACTATTGATATTGATAAAGCAATGGAGTTAAGCTCAAAATTTTTAAAGGATCGTAATTATAAAAATATGAAGCAGTCCTATTATATGCAGAATGAAGGTATTGCCACAATTAATTACGCTTATAACGATAATAATATTACCTACTATCCGGACCTGATAAAAGTGAAGGTAGCATTGGATAATGGTGAGATTGTAGGCTTTGAGGCAAACGGATTTCTCATGAATCATACAAAACGTAATTTTGGTGAACCTAAGCTGAGTGAAACCCAAGCCAGAGAAAAGGTTGTAAGAGGAGAAAACATTAAATCATCAGGTCTTGCGGTTATTCCAACTAATTATGGCAGTGAGGTACTGTGCTATGAGTTTACCGGCAAGATAGAGGACAGTGACTTTCTTGTATATATCAATGCAAATACAGGGGCAGAAGAGGAGGTTCTGATAATTATTAACTCAGAAGAAGGTATTTTAACTATGTAGATTTTTGCCCATAAAAAAATGGAGCCAATTTAATTTGGCTCCATTTTTAATACATCATAAATCACAAGTACTTTTTAAAATTATTGGAATTCTCAATTAATTCATTTGCGAGAACTCTTGCCTTATCAGCGTTTTCTCTGCTTATTGAAGTCATGGCGTTGGCTTCTTCAGCATTGGCGGTGGCCTCTTCGCTTAAGGCTGAAATTTCGGTTATACTGTCAAGAACCTTATTGTTGGAGTTTACTATTTCGTCAAGCCCCTGGGCGACAATACGAACATCTGTAGTAAACTCATTCATTTTCTTACTGATATTTTCAAATACATTTTTAGTGTTGTTAATCAGGTCTGTTTGTTGCTCGTTAATTTCTTTTAAAATAACAACAGATTCTGATGTTTTTGATGCTTTTGTCCCTAATGATTCAAGTATATCCGCTATGCTGGTGGCACTGTCCTTGCTCTGTATAGCAAGCTTCCGGATTTCATCGGCTACTACAGCAAACCCACGGCCGTTTTCTCCGGCACGGGCTGCCTCAATAGAAGCGTTTAATGAGAGTAAATTAGTTTGCTCTGAGATGCCGGTTATAATTTCAGCGATACTTTGTATTTCATTAGCCTTTTCAGTTAATTCCTGCATCTTCCTATATGCATATTGATTCTTGTCACTTACGACTACAGCCTTTTCACTTAGTTCTCGAACATGGTCGATGCCTTCATTTAATGCGCTGACCGACTCGTTTGAAAGACGTTCCATCTTATCTGAAAGTTCTGAAGTATTAACAATAAGGGAATGAATGTTTTTAGACATAATAGATTGGTGCTGTATGCTTTCTGCAGTATGCACCACGCCGGAGCTTATCTCATTTATGGCATTTGAAATAACATCGGAGCCGGATGCTGATTCTTCGACAATAGTATGTACATCTTGTGAATTCTTTTCTATAGCAGCAGCTATTTTCAAAACATCATCCAATATTTCTGCCTGTTTTTTTTGCTCCGCCAGTATATTTTCAAAATTTTCATTATTCATGCGAATAGACAGTCTGGTGGAAATAATAATAGAAGAAGAAAAAAGTAACAATGACGCAATTTGTATCATGTACTCGGCTATTGTGACCCCGGTATTTAATTTTAAAACAAAAATATTATATCCGATTTTTGCGATATTTATTATAAATGCTATTGAACAAGAAGCGATTATAATCTTCAAATCAAAGTATAAGTAATACATTAATATTATACAGAAGAAATAAACGTAGGTAATCAAATAAGGAGAGGTAAAGTTAACGAACAAGTAAAATAATAAATAACCTATTAATGTAATGTATTTAATACTTGAGGCTGACGAATTTTTCCGATATGTAGCAAGAGCTATAATAAGGGGAACAAAGATTACTACTGAAAAAACAAGTAAATAATTTAGAGTCCTGGCACCTCTAGTTACTTCCAATAAATATCCGATGAAGGCAGTGGTGTTAAGAATCAAATTAATTATTAAGACAACCTTATTAGTTCTCTTAATTGACGATTTTTGCATTTAATCTACTCCCTTACAAAATATTACACTATTAATAAACAGTGTACCCTTTACAGGTAAAAAATTCAATATTTTTGCTTAAAGATTACCCTTTTATTTTCTTGAGAATACGGATATCTTCACCTGTAAACTGTAAGGCCTGAAACTCTCCTACTATGCGAGATGCTATTCGTTCGTTGTATTCTTGAAAGAGGCGTTTATAATCAAGATTTGAAGAAATTATGGTTTTTGTGGTATTTGTTTTATCCCTAGCTTTTCTCAGCTCAAGAAGAGATAGTAGCTCGGCATACTTTGAATCACTTCCCGGCTCTGTGCCAAGGTCATCTAAAATCAGTAGATTTACGGTAATGAGATTTTTATAGGCTTGTTCGCTCGATACACCGTCTCTGTCGATATTAAGGCGATACTGCTGAATTATTGGGAATAAGGATGTGGCGGAGAGATACAAAACAGTGAATCCCGCCTTAAGTAATTCAATACCAATACTTTTTGCCATAAAGGTTTTGCCAGTACCGGTGGGACCATAAAAATAGAGATTTTGCGTTGCATTGTCAGCAAAATTATCAACGAAATTAAGGCATTGTTCCTTTACGGCAAGGATCTGGTCTTTGGGAGAAAGTTCTGTAAAATACTTCTTTTTATCGGGCTTATCGGGATAATATTTCTCGTTAAAGAAATCAAAGCCTGTACGGTCATCATCTATCAGGTTTGATACCTTGTATAATTGCTCTAAATAAAGATGTTGATAACAAGAACAGGGAACAGATGCACCATCTTTAGAGATATATCCTCTATCCTCGCATATGATGCAATTAAAGCGAGGGTCTAAATAATCAACAGGTATGTTGTGCTCTGCCAAAAGAGCTTTTTTTTGCATGTTTAAAAGGTTTATCTTTTCCAGATATTCATTTACAGCTTGTGAAGATGTAGCTTCACTAATAAGCTCGCGAGCATAACGTACACCTGTTAATGTGATTTCTGTTTCAATTCGGGATAGCTCGGGTATTCTTTCGAAAACATCTTGTTTCCGACGTTCTGCTCCATAAATGGCTTTATCGCGTCTAAGAGCAAACTCGCTATCTAAAAAGCGTCTCGTATCAGCCATTTCAACATTTTCCTTTCAGTCAGACTACAATTTTTCGAGCTTATCATAAAATTCATCATCATAACTTCGTTGTTGAAAATTGTCTCGACGGGGAGTTTTTCCCGATGGCGCCGGAGTTCTGGTTCTTTTTGTCGAAAAAGAAGCCTCCTGATACGCCTTAAGTTGCTCAAGGCTTTGTATACCTTCCTTATGCCAATTGGTCAGGATATTATGGGCATATTTGAAAGGTGTTGACTTACCTACCGTAAGCTTAAGAGCCTCATCTATTATTGGCATATCGTAGCCATATTCATTTAGCCAGGTTTCCAAATATTTTTCTTCATAAGAGGTGAGCTTTTTTCCAAGTCTCAAGGATCTTGCGATGGTTTTGCCTATTTCTCTTGTTCTCTCGCAGGTCTCCATATATTTTTCAAGCTCCCAATGGTTTGTTATGTTTTTTGAAGACCAGGTCGCAGCGACCTTTTCTATGTATTTAATATTCAATGCATTATTATCATAGCAAAATTTAAACAGGCTAACCATTACATCCTCGTCAAAACGATAAGCTAAAAACCAGTTGTCTATTGCAGTGTACCAGCTGGGAGCCATAATTCCCTGAAAAAACATTTTATTTATCGAGTTAATACATTGATTCCTTTTAATATTTGCCTGGGTTTTATTATTTGTAGGATCAGCATCGGAAGTGGTCCTTTTTTTATAAAGCTGTGAAATGGCCTGCTCTTTTATGTTTGTTAGAGAAACCAAATTTGGAGTACGTAAAATAAGGCCTTCCTGTTCAAGGATAAAAAATGACGCATTGACAGTATCCAAGGAAAGATCTAACTTCGCAGCCAAATCTTCAGGACGGGCCTCTTTATTGTATTTACTTAAAAAAATGCAATGAAGGTACACCTTGACAGCATCGGACGGGATTCTGGGCATTATATCACTGAGAAAAATGTCTGGAACCAATGTGTCCGACAATAGGATGTCCTTAACAACTTCAAATTGCATAAAATACCTCATGTTTTCTTTTGAATAGGTATAGATATTATAGCATAAACTCAAGATATTCTTAAGCTAAATTGAAATAATAAAAACAGAAATGAAAAAAAGGAGTAGAAATATGCCGCAACTAGCAGTCAGAACAAGGTCAGGCAGAGTAGAAAGCATACATGACGGATATATTTGTGTAACCGATTCAGATAATAATATCATATATTCAATAGGAAATCCTAATGCCGGAATCTACCTGCGTTCTTCGGGTAAGCCGCTATATGCGGTCGCTTATGTTCAATCCGGTTTACTGGAAAAGTACAATATTTCTTTGAAGGAATTTGCCATTATGTGTTCGTCTCATGAGGGGCAAGCCTTTCATCGAAAGATAATATTATCAATACTAAAAAAAATAGGACTAAGTGAAAAGGCATTGGACTGTGGCCATAAGTATCCGGAAAACCAAAAGGTTCATGATGCGCTCATTATGCTATGCAAAAGGCCTGATCCTATATTCAGCAATTGCTCGGGAAAACATTCAGGAATTTTGGCCCTTTGCCAGTTTTATAATTATCCAACCAAAAATTATACAAACCCTGAGCATCCTGTAAATCAGCTGATAAAAAGAACAATGGCAGAGCTCCTAGAATGCGATTTGGATAAAGTAATTATAGGAAAAGACGGCTGTACCTTGCCCACATACTTTCTTACAATGCAGCAAACTGCTTGGTTATACGCACGGCTTGCCCATGGTTATGAAGGAAACAGAAAATATAGTAATTGCTTCGGGCTTATTCAAAGTGCCATGACAGAATATCCTCGAGTTATAAGAGGCAGTGGCACATTTTGCACCGACTTAATAAAGCACTCCGAAGGACGCGCAATAGGAAAAATCGGAGCAGAAGGGATCTATTGCATATCTATTCCCGAAAAGCGACTGGGTGTATGTATTAAGATGTCTGACGGACATCCCTGGTCAAGCTTTCCTGTAGCTGTAAAAATACTTGAAGAGTTGGGAATTTTAGATGTCGCTACCGTCAAGAAGCTTGAAAAATGGGCGTTTCCAGCTGTAAAGGACGATAAGGGTAATACAGTGGGATACATTCATCCCACCTTTAGCTTAACAGAAAATAAAACCGGTGAATATGAGCCGGGGGATTTGTATCCGTAAAGTTAAATTTTCTATTTAGGAGAGATAAACATATGGAACAATTAGCAGTAGTTACAAGAAACAAATATGTGGAAAGCATTCATCAAGGCCATATATGCGTTGTTGACTCAGATGGAAAAGTAATATATAAAAAAGGCGATATTAATGCCAGATTTTTTTTCAGATCATCAGCAAAGCCAATTCAGATTATACCATTTATCCATTCGGGAGGAGCAAAAGCCACGGGCTATACAACAAAAGAAATTTCTGTAGGCTGTGCCTCCCATAGTGGAGAACCAATCCATCAAGAAACTGTATTAAATGTGCTTAAGCGATTAAATTTAGATGTGAATGATCTTCATTGTGGAGTTAGAAAACCGTATAATGAAGATGAGAATAACAGGCTTATATCTAAAGGTAAAAAACCTTCCGCACTTCATGCAGGTTGTTCGGGAAAGCACGCCGCAATGTTGGCTTACGCAAAATACCTAGGATGCGATATACATGATTACCATAAAATGTCCCATCCGGTTCAACAGGAAGTTATGAAAACCATCAGCATTTTTACTGACGAAGATATTAAAAATATACCCATAGGTATCGATGGCTGCGGCCTTCCTATTTTCATATTACCTATTTATAAGATGGCTTTATCTTATGCCAGACTGACAAGGTATTCCCAAGACCCGGACAGCACATACCACGAAGCCTGTCTCTTATACACATCT
>LSQX01292900.1_pt3 | contig 11101 bp, 9 predicted proteins | sample 654561 | NCBI WGS metagenome assembly LSQX01 (sample SAMN04489861, study PRJNA283612) | anaerobic digester metagenome | isolation source: 4 biogas reactors fed with cattle manure at either 37C or 55C with and... | place: Denmark: Kongens Lyngby | collected 2014 | reverse complement strand
CCCCTGCTGCCTCCATGAGCTCGGTAAGTTCCGATTCTGTCTGGCCTTCGGCGGTGGGGGGATAATGGAGCATCACAATATACGGCCGGCAGCCCCGGTCTTGGGCAGTCTGAAGGGAAAGCCGCAGCCGTTCCAGCTCCCGCCGGTAGATTTTCTCATCATCGGGGGTAAAGTCCGCTGCCCCCGGTGACTTCCAGCCCCGGGTGCCGCAGACCGCCAGCTGTCCCGGCAGCTGATAGAAATCATTTTGCAGGGCGAAGACGTTTGCCGGAAGCAGCTGCCGGAGCTGGCTGATGCTCTTCCACCACAGATCGTGATTTCCCTTGACCAATACAATGGTACCGGGGAGTGTGCCCAGGAAGTCCAGATCGCCCTGGACAGCAGGCAGCTTCATTGCCCAAGAGAGATCTCCGGGGACCAGTACCAGGTCATCGGGTGCAACCAAGTCTTTCCAGGCGGTGGCAACGCGTTCTGCGTGCCCCGACCATTCAGTTCCAAAAACATCCATGGGTTTGTCCTCTCCTCCAGGGAGATGCAGGTCACTGATACCAAAGATGTCCACGGTGTGATGCAGCCTCCTAACTCCATTAGATCCAGCGGTGTCCGATGCCCCATCCTGAATAATTCCTTTTGGTAGGAGTTTTTTCCTTTGAGACGAAATCTATAATGTTACGTCGGTTTTTGCCTGCATGCAAAACCTAAGGCGGTGAACAGTATGGATGGATTGATCTGCCAGCTGGAAGCCGGTTATCGAGGGATGATCCAGTTGTATCAGGAGCTCTCGAACCTGGCAGCATCTGTTGGCAAAAGCCTGGCAGCAGGCGATTGGAAAGAAGTCGATGCGCTGTTAGCCAAGAAGCAGGGCATTATGCAGGTAATCGATTCCCGGGAGGCAGAGTTGAGCCGGCTGCGGGAGGAGCTTCAGGATAGATTGGGAGTGGAGAAGTTCTCATTGGCCCATCTTCCGCAAAGCCCGGCCGCTGCCCAGCTCAATGACACCCTCGATGAGCTGCGGGATATCATTGATGAACTGCAGGCAAGAGAAAAGACTAATGAGGAACAGCTGCGCAAGTTGGTACAAGCCGTTCAGGCCCAGCTTAGGGATTTTGGCCGCAGCAGGAAGGCTGCCAAGGCCTACAGCGGGCCGACGGACATAGGTGAGTCCCGGTTTATCGACCGGAAGAAGTAGATCATGACGCAGTAGTGGACAACCATTCAAAAGGGAAGCGCTGCATATCACGGGGGGAATATTGATTACGATGCAAGAAGACAGGGAACAAACCTGGTACCTTATGGACAGGGAAGATGCGGCAAAGGCTTTGGAGACGGATATCCATACCGGGTTGACTCCTGAGGAGGCTGCCCGCAGATTAGAGAAGTATGGCCCCAATGAGCTGGAGGCCCAGGCGGCCAGGAGCATCTGGGATATGCTGCTGGACCAGTTCAAAGATGTATTAGTACTGATGCTCATCGGTGCCGCGTTGATTTCAGGCCTGGTGGGAGAGATTGAGGATAGTCTGATCATCTTGCTCATTGTTGTGCTCAACGGGATCTTGGGGGTAGTCCAGGAAAGCAAGGCAGAGAACTCCCTGGCGGCCCTGCGGAAACTATCGGCTCCCGCTGCCGCGGTTGTCAGGGGAGGTAAAGTAAAGCAAATACCAGCTCGGGAACTGGTTCCCGGTGATGTAATCCTTTTGGAGGCCGGTACCAATATTCCGGCCGATGCCCGGCTGGTGGAAGCTGCCAACCTGCGGTGCGAAGAGGCAGCCTTGACCGGGGAATCTGTCCCAGTGGAAAAATCCACCATACCCCTGGATGATCCAGAGGCGGGACTCGGTGATCGGGTGAACATGGTGTTCAGCGGCACCAGTGCAGTCTACGGCCGGGGCAGGGCGGTAGTAGTAGGTACCGGCATGCAGACCGAGATCGGCAAGATCGCCAGCATGATCCAAAAGGCGCCCCAAGAACCGACCCCTCTGCAGATTAAGCTGGCAGAACTGGGCAAGACACTGGGTGTTGTGGCACTCATTTTGGTTGTAGGCGTGTTTGTCATGGGGCTGCTGCGGGGAGAACCGGCGTTTGAGATGTTTATGACTGCCATCAGCCTAGCTGTGGCCGCCATTCCCGAAGGGCTGCCGGCCATAGTCACCATCGTACTGGCCTTGGGTGTACAGCGGATGGCCAGGCGCCGGGCTATCATCCGGAAGCTTCCAGCTGTGGAAACCTTGGGTACAGCTACTGTCATCGCCTCGGACAAGACCGGCACTCTGACCCAAAATGAGATGACGGTTACCCATGTATACGTCAACGGCCGCATGCTGGAGGTCACCGGGCAGGGATATGAGCCCGCCGGTGAGTTTCGGCTTCAAGAGGGTGAAACAAAGCAGGAACCATTGGAGGATGACCATCTCAGTGTCCTCCTGCACGGGTTTGCCCTGGCCAATGATGCCAGGCTGGATGCCGGCGCCAATGGCTACGGGATCATCGGTGATCCCACAGAGGGTGCGTTGGTAGTGCTGGCCGCCAAGGCCGGATTGGCAGTGGATGATGAGCAGGCTTATCCCCGGATTGGGGAAATACCCTTTGATTCCCGGCGGAAGCGGATGACTACTTTTCACGAGCTTAACGGTGCCGGGTCCCTGGGCAGTGGAGCTTTGCCTTCGGGCATAGTCTCCTTCTGCAAGGGTGCGCCGGATGTACTGCTCACCCTCTGTACCCATATCTACGCCGATGGCGGGATTAGGCCCCTTACTGATGCAGAGCGGGAAGAGCTCCTAGAAGTCAATGCCTCCATGGGCCAGCAGGCCCTCAGGGTTTTGGCCCTGGCACTGCGGTACTGGGAGGCAATGCCCGATGACATATCGCCGGAGACGGTGGAGGCTGACATGGTCTTTGTGGGATTTGCCGGCATGATCGATCCTCCCCGTCCGGAGGTCAAAAATGCAGTCAAAGAGGCCAAACTGGCCGGCATCAGGACCATCATGGTCACCGGTGATCACAAGTTGACGGCTACTGCCATCGCCAAGGATCTGGGCATTTTGGAAAATGATGAGCAGCTGGTGGTCTCGGGGCCTGAACTAGAGAAGATGACCGATACAGAGCTCGACCAGGTCATCGAGAAGGTGCGGGTCTTTGCCCGGGTTTCCCCGGAGCATAAAATGAGGATCGTAGATGCTCTTAAGAAGAAGGACCATGTAGTGGCCATGACGGGAGACGGTGTCAACGATGCGCCGGCTTTGAAGGGTGCAGATATCGGGGCAGCCATGGGAATTACCGGTACCGATGTCGCCAAAGAGGCATCGGAAATGGTCCTAGCCGATGACAATTTTGCTACTATAGTGGCGGCAGTGGCGGAAGGCCGGACCATATATGACAATATCCGCAAGGCGATTTACTATCTGCTGTCCTGCAACATTGGCGAAATCCTGGCCATTTTCGTTGCCATCATGTTGGGCTGGGGGCGCCCCCTGACTGCTATTCAGATTCTCTGGATCAACCTGGTTACCGATGGCCTGCCGGCCCTAGCCCTGGGAGTAGAACCAGCCGAGGCCGGGGTAATGCGGCAGAAGCCCCGCCGGCTAAGGGAAAGCGTTTTTGCAGGCGGCATGGGTGCGAGGATTCTCCTCTACGGATGCCTCATCGGACTGCTGGGTGTGACTGCCTACTACCTGGGAATCCGCAGAGGAGTGCCGTTGGCTACTGCCCGGACCATGAGTTTTGCGACCTTGGCCTTTGCCCAGTTGTTCCAAGCTCTCAATGTCAGGTCGTCGGAATCGCTGTTTAGAGTGGGGTTGTTCAGCAACAAGTATATGGTGCTGGCAGTTGCCGGCTCCATCAGCTTGCAGCTCTTGGTTATGCTGGTACCGTTTCTCCAGGGTGTTTTCGAGGTGACTCCCCTTGGCCTTGCACACTGGGAAGGTGTCATTGCCCTGGCATTGGTTCCAGTGATTGTCGGTGAACTCCAAAAACTGGCTGTGAGGATCTCGAGGCCCGCTAGTTGAAACAATCAGGGAGGGTCGTTGGTATGATTGCACACGATGACGAGACAAGGAAAGACGGCTCTCCAGTCAACCAGACTGGACAAGAGGCAGAAAGGCACCCCTTGGAGGATGTGCCGGTACAGGCGGGAACGCCCGTGGATGGCTTGATCCGGATTGAAGACGGCCGCGTGTCGGTGGTACCGCCCAAGGCGGGCGGACGCTGGCCCTCGATTAAGCCCGACCGGAATGTACTAGTCAGAGTAAACGGAAAAACAATCGATGATCAGTACACGTTGTCCGAGGGAGATGTGGTAGAAGTCCTTCCTGTCCATGAGGAAGCAGTCTGCGACATTGAGGTCACCGTTGACAAGGAGAAAATGCGGGCCTTTGCGGCAGTGCGGCGCAAGGTAGGCAAGAGGTTCAAGGTACGGGATTTGCCTGAATCCTCCTTCGGGTTTGTTACAGCAGAGCAGACAGACATTGTAGAGCCTCCGGAGCTCACTGTGGAAGGAGCGATGGCAAAACTGGCAGAGGCCGGCATCGTCTACGGAATTGATGCTGCGGCCGTGAACACACTAACAGCAGAGAGGCCCAGCATACCAATGCTGGTGGCCAAGGGCCGGGAGCCGGAGGAGCCGGTGGACGGGTCTATCAAGTTTTTCTTCACCGAGATTGGGGAGAAAGATATCGATCCCAACGCTACCCGGGTGGATCTTTATGATCGAATCTCCATTCCTTGGGTTCAGCCTGGAGATGTTCTAGCAGAGAAAACCGATCCCCAGCCTGGCAAGCCCGGCACCGACGTGTACGGCAAGCCTATCCGCCCCGGCAACTACCGGAATCCGGTGCTTTCGGCAGGGGAAGGGGTGGAGCTGGTCAATGAAGGGCGCCAGGCGGTGGCTGTCCGGGAAGGGCGGCCTATTTTAGAGGGTAAGACCATCAAGGTGATTCCGACCTTTGTGGTGCCGAAGAATGCCGATGCCAGTACCGGCCATATCCGTTTCTCCGGCGATGTGATGGTCAGCGGAGATGTCCTAGACCGGATCGAGATTATATCCGGAGGTGTTGTTGAGGTTCGCGGGCTTGTCTCCCATGCCAAAGTCATGGGTCAGCAGGGAGTCATCGTGCGGAAGGGCGTAATTGGCGCACAGATTCGAGCTGGAGGGGTGTCAGCTGAGTCCAAGTCCGCCCTCTCGGTGGTGCAGGTGTTGAGCCTGCAGCTGGAGGCTCTCCTGCGGGCTGTCCGACAGCTGCTGCGGGACCCCCGGATGCAGGAAGCTGGAATACCGGAAGGCCAATTGGTGGGGCAGCTCTTGGAAGGCAGGTTCAAGGATATTCCCAAGCAAGTGGTAGTCTTGGAAGATCATGCCGCCAGTTCCCCTGACCTCTTCCATAGGTTTACCCATTTGGTTCCTGCCTTGCGGCAGAAGTTGATTGGGTTAGGTCGAAGTACCATATCGTCCAGCAGCGAGCTGCAGCCCTTGATGAAGTCCCTTCAGGATCTGGCATTGTTCCTAGAAGCTATGCAGGCGGCCGACGCAGATATTGAGGTACAGAGCCTGCAGAACGCAGTTCTGGAGGCGAGCGGCAAGGTGGTAATCAACGGTGCCGGCTGCTATTACTCTGCCATTACAGCAGGCCGAGGAGTCAAAGCACCCCGGGGGCTCTTGCGGGGCGGCCGGGTTGTAGTCCATGAGGGAAACATAGAGTTTAAGGAGCTGGGCGGCCCCGGCGGAGTGACTACTGAGATTGCCGTAGTGGGGAAGGGCATGATCATGGCCCAGACGGTTTATCCCAATGTCACTATCTCCATCGGCGGTGAGAAGCGGGTAGTGAGGGATCCTACCCGGCATGTCAAGGCCTTTCTCAACGAGGACGGGCATCTGGTCATGTAAGCAGTTAGCTGTTGTGTTATTTGCTGGAGAGGGATATAATGAGACTGAGAGTGTGGGCCCTAGCGGATAACGTACCCGCAAATGGTGTTATGCTAGACGAAGCCCTAAGGCCAAGTCTTGATCCCCAGCGGTGTCAGTGAGACACGTCCCCGGCGGGGTGTAGGGAATGAGGCAAAGGCAGGCCCGCGCTGGGTAGTGTAGCGATCGATTACCGAAAAAGAAGGGGATCAGATTAATGGGTGCCTTTGTTGACAGAGTTTTGGTCTGCCGTGACTGCGGCGGAGAGTTTGTGTTCAGCGCTGGGGAACAAGCCTTTTATGAGGAAAGAGGATTTCAAAATGAGCCGGCCCGCTGCCCAGAGTGCCGTCGAAACCGCAAGCAGCAGCGGGGAGGCGGCCGGCCCCGGGAACGTGAGATGTTTAAGGCAGTCTGTGCAGACTGCGGCGTAGAAACGGAAGTACCATTTAGGCCGCAGTTGGATAGGCCAGTGTACTGCCGTGACTGTTTTGCCAGACACCGGGACTAAGGAAAGACAGCGGCCTGACATGATGAGTAAAGGACTCACTCAGTACATGACCGGGGAGTGCTGAGGCGAGTCCTTCTTGTTATATCTGGCAGCTTGCCTTGGGACAGCACGCCGTCCCACAAAACTACATGGCCGCAGACGGTTATTCAGGCCCCTTGCGGGGCATGAATAAGAACAACAGCACTGCCTGGGCAGGCCGTTGTGTTGGTACAGGGGCAGAGAACGAAATAGCGTGGTAAACATGTTTGCCCTTGACAGGTCAATGATGGGCGTGATACCATTAGTTCGAAAGTTGAAAACTCTTAGGCGCTGCTGTTACCAGGCAACATCGGGCCCTTATGTAAGTCCCCTTGTTCTTGGACTTGTTGCTTCACCTTAAGAGTTGGAGAAATCTTTAGGAGGAATGCGTACTAATGCTAGGCAGAGTTAAGTGGTTTAACGCGGAGAAGGGCTACGGATTCATCGAACGGGAAGACGGCGGCGACGTTTTCGTCCACTTTTCCGCTATCCAGGAGCAAGGCTTCAAGTCCTTGGAAGAGGGGCAGGAAGTCGAGTTCGACATCGTTGAAGGCGAGCGGGGCCCGCAAGCCGCTAACGTGGTGAAGTTGTAAGGGATTAATAACTGGATTACTGTACGGAATCAATACTCCGTGGGATTTCCCCGCGGAGTATTTTTTTACCGGTATACTCACCTAGCCGGCATGGGTAACATTTGAGTAAATTTGAACCAAAGCCGTCTAAATGAGGTGTATCCTGGTTGTGATCGGGGTAAATATTAGCCAAAGGGGGCTCCTTTAGGCGATGATTGTCCCTGCAGGAGTTGAGTTGAAACCCACGGAAATATGTTATTAGAAGTCGGTCAATCCAAGCTCAAAGGAGTTGGTGAGAGTGGCTGTAGAGGAAATCCGGGTAGTAGTCAAAGGCAAGAACCTAGACGTTACTCCAGCATTGCGGGAGTATGCCAAGAAGAAAATCAGCAAAACAGCCAAATTCTTTGATGCTCCCCATGATCCGCTAGCGGAAGTAGTAATGAAGATCGAGAGGGATAGGCAGATAGCGGAAATTACCCTTCAGGTAGGCGGACTGCTGGTAAGGGGTGAGGGCATCACAGATGACATGTACGCATCGCTGGATGAAGCCATTGACAGGATCGAGCGGCAGATTCGGAAGCATAAGACCCGCATTCTCAAGCGCCAGCAGGGACCCGGCCTGCGGGGGGTTGTGGGCAACAGCTCCGTGGAAGCCTTGGAGGACCGCCGGGAGGAAGTCACTCCGCCTCGGATTGTACGGACGAAGCGCTTTGCCATCAAACCAATGACGGTGGAAGAAGCAGTGCTGCAGATGGAGCTTTTGGGTCACGACTTCTTTGTATTCGGAAACGGGGCCACCGGTGAGGTAAATGTGGTCTACAAACGGCACGGCGGTGACTATGGGTTAATTGAGCCAGAATACTAGTTTTCGCAAATCAAGCAGACTCTCGAGTGGGCAGATTCCTGCCCACTTTCCGCGTTTACAGGGAATCGCTTTCTCCCCAGCCGCGTTTTCAAGGCAGTGGGAGATATGGTATAGTTAGATTGGGAAAAAACTAGTTCTGGGAACTCGTTGGAGCCAACGAGAAAGGATGAGCCGCTATGCGGGCTTTACTGCGGAGACTATTTGATGCCAACACTAGAGAAATCAAGCGCCTGCAGGGACAGGTGGAGATGATCAATGGGTTGGAACCGGAGATTCAGGCTCTGTCCGATGGCGAACTGCAGGCCAAGACAGGAGAGTTCAAAGAGCGCCTCGCCCGGGGCGCCTCCTTAGAAGATATCTTGCCGGAGGCCTTTGCGGTTGTACGGGAAGCCGCCCGCCGGACGGTGGGCATGCGTCATTTCGATGTGCAGCTCATGGGCGGCATTGTCCTCCACGAAGGCCGGATTGCAGAGATGAAGACGGGAGAAGGCAAGACTCTTGCTGCCACCCTGCCTGTTTACTTGAATGCCTTGACAGGCAAGGGGGTACATGTGGTCACCGTTAATGATTATCTTGCCCGGCGGGACGCTGAGTGGATGGGCGGGATTTACCGTTTCTTGGGGCTGTCGGTGGGGGTCATTGTTCACGGCTTGGACTTCGACGACAGGCGCCAAGCCTATAGTGCCGATGTGACCTATGGGACTAATAACGAGTTCGGCTTCGACTACCTCCGGGACAACATGGTCCTTTATGCTGAACAGATGGTGCAGCGCCCCCTTCATTATGCCATCGTCGATGAGGTAGACAGTATTCTCATCGATGAAGCCCGGACACCGCTGATCATCTCCGGGCCGTCGGAGGAAGCTCCCGAGCTGTACTATCAGTTCGCCAGACTGGTGCCCCGGCTGCAGCGGGAGGTGCACTACACCGTTGACGAAAAGGCCAAGGCCGTTACCTTGACAGAAGCAGGGGTGGCTAGGATTGAGGAGATGCTGAACATCGACAACCTCTTTGATGATAGGCATTTCCAGCTGAACCATTACGTCAACCAGGCGCTGAAAGCGGCCACCCTCTTTAAGCGGGATAGGGACTATATCGTCAAAGACGGTGAAGTGATCATTGTTGATGAATTCACTGGGCGCTTGATGTATGGGCGCCGGTACAGTGATGGCTTGCATCAAGCCATTGAGGCCAAGGAAAATGTGAAAATCGAGCGGGAAAGCCAGACCCTGGCCTCCATCACCTTCCAAAACTACTTCCGCATGTATGAGAAACTGGCCGGTATGACCGGTACAGCTGAAACTGAAGAAGAGGAATTTCAGAAGATCTATGGGATGGATGTGGTGGTAATTCCCACCCACAAGCCCATGATCCGCATCGATCACCCAGATGCAGTATACCGGACTGAGAAGGCCAAATTCGATGCGGTGGTGGAGGAAGTCTGCCAGCTCCATGCCCAGGGGCGGCCGGTGTTGGTAGGGACTATTTCCATAGAAAAATCAGAGATGCTCAGCAGGATGCTGCAGCAGCGGGGCATCCCCCACTCAGTCCTCAATGCCAAGTACCATGATCAGGAAGCGGAGATTATCAAAGAGGCCGGCCAGCGGGGAGTGGTGACCATTGCTACCAATATGGCCGGGCGGGGTACCGATATCGTTTTGGGTGAAGGCGTGAATGAGCTGGGCGGGCTCCACATCATCGGCACTGAGCGCCACGAGAGCCGCCGCATCGATAACCAGCTGCGGGGCCGGGCCGGCCGCCAAGGCGATCGGGGTTCCTCACGGTTCTATGTTTCCTTGGAAGATGATTTGATGCGGCTGTTCGGTTCCGAGCGGGTCTCAGCCATCATGGAGCGGCTGGGCTGGGAGGCCGATGAGGCTATTGAGCATCCCCAGATCAGCCGAGCAATCGAGAATGCCCAGAAGCGCCTGGAAGCCCATCACTTTGATATCCGCAAACAGGTACTGGAGTATGATAATGTCATGAACCAGCAGCGGGAGACCATCTACGGCCAGCGGCGGACAGTGCTGGAAAGGGGCGATCTCCGGGAGAACATCCTGGATATGCTGCAGCGCCAGGTGGATTCTGCTTTGGATTTCTATGCCGATGAAAAGCTGCCTCAGAGTGATTGGGACCTAACCAGCCTCAGTCAGCGGATTGCTGAACTTACCAACCAAGGAGTAAGGCTGGGGGCCCAGGATTTGTCCGGCAAGACTCGGGAGGAAATCAGGGAGCTTCTGCTGAGCCGGGTGACCGCTGCCTATGAAGAGCGGGAGCGGGCTATGGGCACTGAAGAGATGCGAGAGCTGGAGCGGGTCATTCTGCTCAGGGTCATGGACAGCAAGTGGATGGAGCACCTGCGGGCCATGGATGACCTGAGGGAAGGCATCGGCCTGCGGGCTTACGGGCAGCGGGATCCGCTGATGGAATACAAGTTTGAAGCCTATGAGATGTTCCAGGCCATGCTCCAGGAGATGCAGGAAGATGTCATCCAGCTTCTGTTCCGGGTGAGGCTGGTTTCAGAGGAACAGCAGCGGCAGCAGGACCGTTTGGCACAAGCTGTTACCAATCGGAATGGCGATGGGGATGGCGGGAACAAGCAGGTTCCGGTGCGCCGGGAGACAAAGGTTGGCCGCAATGACCCCTGTCCCTGCGGAAGCGGGAAGAAGTACAAGCGGTGCTGCGGCAGATAGATTTGATAGTGACAGATGCAGGCGAGGAAGGAGTGCCGGGAATGATTTGGGAAGTAGAGCTGCCGGAAATAGAGGAGCGCTTAGAGGAGTTGCAGACAAAGACTGCTGAAATGGGGGCTTATCTTTGACGTAGCTAACCGCGAAAAACAGGTTAGCGAATATGAGGCTATCATGGCCGAGGCAGGTTTCTGGGATGATCCCGAAGCAGCTCAAAAGGTCATTGATGAGCTCAATACTGTGAGGCGGCCTTTGACTCTCTGGAAAGAGCTGAACAGCAAGATCGAGGACCTGGCGGTACTGTTGGAGTTAGGCATGGCAGAAGAGGATGAGGCCACCATCACCGAGGTTAAGGAAGAGCTGGAAGAAGCGGCCCGGCAGGCAGATGAATTAGAACTCAATACTCTGATGAACGATCCCCACGACAGCGCCAATGCCTATCTATCCATCCACGCTGGGGCTGGGGGTACGGAAGCCCAGGATTGGGCCCAGATGCTTCTGCGGATGTATACCCGCTGGGCGGAGAACCGGGGTTTTGAGACAGATGTTATCGAC
>LSQX01060075.1_pt2 | contig 11101 bp, 8 predicted proteins | sample 654561 | NCBI WGS metagenome assembly LSQX01 (sample SAMN04489861, study PRJNA283612) | anaerobic digester metagenome | isolation source: 4 biogas reactors fed with cattle manure at either 37C or 55C with and... | place: Denmark: Kongens Lyngby | collected 2014 | reverse complement strand
GGTGCGAATGGTAGTCGGTCCCGAAGTATACATCCATGACCACATCGCCCGTTGACACAACGCCGAACAAACCGCCCATTTAAGAGCCACCCCCACAAAAAATTCTCTGCCCCCATTATATCACTACAAGGCCTTTATATCCACACAAAAAGTTAGGCGTCAAGTAAAAAACCCTCCAAAGTCAACATATTTTTCTTCTTGGCGCCCTTTATTTTGTTTGACTTGCAGGGTGTGAAGCTATATAATCATTTGTATATAAGCACAAAGGCTCTTTGTGCTTATATATTTGTAGTTTTAAAATGCAAATAGGGTTAAGGGGTGTTGTTTTTGGAAACCAAAACGCAAGAGACCCAAGACACAGGTCTTGATGAAAAAAACCTACGCTCTTATCAAGACAGGCGCTATGTCAACAATGCCGAGACGGCGGGCTATGTTTTAAATCACTGGGCCCGCGGCTTCAACATCGGCAAATATCAAAACCGCTTTATCTTTGATGTTTTGCTGATAAACTTTAATTACCTGGCCTTGCTTGACGCTGTCGGCGGCATTTGGGATGTTATTAACGACACCATAATAGGTGTTGTTGTTGACCAGACCAGGACCCGCTGGGGTAAGTTTCGCCCCTATCTGATAGGTTTTCAAATCCCCATGACCTTGATTGCTTGCTTTTACTGGTTCATGCCCTTCATTTTTTCCGGCACCGGTGAACGGGATCTTACAAAATTCGCCGCCTATTTCGCTTTCAGCGTCATCACAGAAACGGCCGGCACTTTTACAGACATTTCCCTAACCGGCCTTTTAAGCACGCTGACACCAAATCCGGTTGAACGAACCCGCCTCATAACTCAAGCCAATGTGCTTGCCATCGGCTCAAATGTGCCCGAATTGTTGATGGGGCTTTTGCTGGACCTTGTCAACAACAAGGTGCTTAATTGGAAGCTGCGCAACCTTTTCTTGGGCTTTGGGCTCTTTACCAATTTTGCTTCGGCTGCGGCTACACTCTTTTTCTTTCTTAAGTCCAAAGAGCGGGTCATGCAATCCATTGAGCGGCCCAGTATTGTGCAGGGCTTAAAATCAATCGTAACCAACAAGCCGATTTTATATATTACCTTATCTGAATTTTTAGCCGGTTTTTCAATTTCAACCAGTTCGTCGGACTACTTCATAGATGTCTTGGGTTCCGCAACCTTGCAGACGGTTGTGGGCATTCCCGGCGGCTTCTTTACTTATTCAAGCTATGCGGCCATAGGCAGCTTGCGCAGGCGTTTTTCTACCCGTTCCCTTTGGATTTTTGAAGATTTGTGGACCAACATGTGTGCCATAGGCATCTTTGGTATAGGCATAGTCAACGGCAACTACAAAAAACGCAAGGCCATGATACCCACCTTCATGATTTTTGAGTGTCTTGAAATGATGGTTTATGCCATTCGCAAGGTTATTCCGGCAGAACTTTACAACGAAGCCATGGATTACTGCGAATGGAAAAACGGTTATAGGACCGAAGCCATGACGGGCGTTGCCCGCGGCCTTATAACCAAGCTGCAACGCATAGCCAACAACACCGTTAAAAATTTAATAATGGGCAAAATCGGCTATGAGCAAGGCCGCATGATAGGCACGCAAGACGAACGCACCAAGTTTTGGATGTTTGCCATGAGCACGGGCATACCCGCCATTACCGGGACCCTGGGTGTTATACCCAAGTTCCTCTACCCCTTAACCGGTAAAAAACGCGACCAAATGTATGAAGAACTTATGGCCAGGCGTAACTCCATGTCAGCCGCCGTTGCCGACGCCGACCCGGAAGAGTTGGCCCGTTTGGCTAAAAAACAGCTGGCCGGCGATTTTGACACCATGTTCGACCAAGAACAAAAAGAATAATAAAATTAGGGATTTAAAAAGCAGACCGCATCAAAACGGTCTGCTTTATCTTTTTGTGTTCTTTTAATTTTTTCTTAAAGTCTTGGTCTTTTTTGTCAGGGTTTTGAAGAGCTTTTCTATTTTTTCCATCCCGGTAAAGGTCAGCCACATGAGCGAAGGTATGAGGAGGATGAAGACACCCAAAACCAGGGCGCTGCCAAGGCCCAAGGGCACTATGGAAAAAAGAGCGGGGAAGAAGGTCAGGGCAACCAAAAACAAGGCAACCAAACTCACCAAGAGCAAGCCCCTTTGCCAATTGAGCGGTGTGGAAACCTTCCAAACCATGATTAAACCCACACAGCTGATTAAAACGGCCGCTATGGTTGAAACTTCTTGCGCGGGTAGGTCGAAGGCCTTGTCAAACAAAACAACGCCTATAATAATAAACAAATTTGTCAAAGCCGCAGGCAGGGCCCTGTAAATTACATTAACAATAAAACGGCCGCGTACCAGTGAATTGTTGGCTTCCAAGGCCAAGAAAAATGAGGGTATGCCAATGGTGATTGTGCTGGCCAGGGAAAGTTGGGCCGGTGTTAGGGGGTAGGCGAAAACAGCGCTGATTGAAATCAAGGCCAAGATAAAAGAAAAAATGTTTTTCACCAAGAAAAGTGAGGCCGTGCGCTCTATATTATTAATTACCCGTCGGCCTTCCGCCACAACTTCCGGCATGGAATCAAAGTCCGAATCCAACATAACCAGGTGGGAAACTTTTGAAGCCACATCACTGCCCTGGGCCATGGCGATGGCGCAGTCAGCCGCCTTAAGGGCCGGCACATCATTGACCCCGTCACCGGTCATGGCAACTTTTTTGCCCTTCTTTTTAAGGGCTAAAATCAGCTTGCGCTTTTGTTCGGGCGATGTCCGTCCGAAAACGGTATACTTTTCGGCTGCCGCCGTCAGGTCTTCGTCATTCTTGAGTGAGCGGGCGTCTACAAAATTTTCAGCATTTTTAATACCCGCATTCTTTGCTGCCACGGCAACCGTTGCCGGGTTGTCACCCGATATGACCTTGAGTTCAACCCCGCGGTTTTCAAAATATTCAAAGGTGGCCTTGGCATTTGGCCTGATGGGATTTTTCAAAAGCAAAAGTGCTATAGGCCTGATATTTTCCAAAACATTGACCTTGGGGTCCCCGCAAGCCGCCAATAGCAAAACCCTGAAGCCGGCCGCCGCTTGCCTTTGGGCTTTTTCTTCCACTTGCGGAAAGCCCGCTTGCAAAAGAACTTCCGGCGCACCGATGGCATAATTTTCCCCACCCTCAAATGAAACGGCACTGTATTTGTCGCTTGAAGAAAACTCAAGCACAAAATCCGCCCTGCGAAGGGGCAAGCCCCTAAAGCTTGCTTTTAAGGCCGCCATGGTGGAATTGGTTGCCGGCATTTGGCCGCTATAATCTTTTAGCAAATCTTCCACGGCCGGCAGAGTCTCTTGCCCCGCCAGGGGAATAATCTCTGCCAAACTCATATGGTTTTCCGTAATGGTTCCGGTTTTATCAAGGCACAAAACATCAACTCGGGCCAAGGTTTCAATACTTTCCAAATCTCGCACAAGGGTTCGCCTGCGTGACAGTCGAACAACGCTGACCGCCAGGGCCACACTGACCAGCAAATAAAGCCCTTCCGGGATCATACCTATCAGGGCCGCCGTGGTGTTTTCAATGCCTTCTTTCACACCCAAACCCAAAAGCGCCGTTTGCCTGGTATACATGAAAAAACCCATGGGGATAATGGTTATGCCTATTACCTGCAAAAGGCGGGTCAAGTCTTTCATCATGCCAGAAGGCTTGTGGCCTTTGGCCTTTCGCGCTTCCATTGTCATCTTTGAAACATAAGAGTTCAAACCGACCCTGACCAGCCTGGCCCTGCCCTCGCCCGACACCACAAAGCTGCCGGAAATAAGCTTGTCCCCGGGCTTTTTTTCAACTTCTTCGGACTCACCCGTTACCAAGGACTCATTTACCCGCAAGCCGCCGGCCAATAAAATAGCGTCGGCACAAATTTGTTTACCTGTGCTGAAAACGGCTATGTCATCCAAAACGGCCTCTTGGTTCAAAACTTCCGTGAGCTCCCCTTGGCGGACCAAGACCGTTTTCGGTTCGGACATTAGGGTCAGTCGGTCCAAGGTCTTTTTCGCCCTCAACTGCTGAATTAGGCCAATCAGGGTGTTAATCACAACCACAGGCATAAAGGTCAGGTTTTTGTAAGAGCCCACTGCCAACAAGGCGATGGCCAGCACAATAAAAATCAGGTTAAAATAAGTAAAAATATTGTCCGCCACAATTTGACCCACCGTTTTCGAAGGTGAGTCGGCCGCCTCGTTATAAAGGCCGGCCTCGTATCGTTCCCCCGCTTCTTCATGGGTCAGGCCGTAATCCGGCCTTGTTTTAATCCTGGATGGGAGTGGCAAACTTTCCGCCGTTTCTTCTTTTCTTTTAAATTTAAAAACCATGGTTACCTCACTTTAAGTCGGCAAAACAAAAACATATTTTAACATAGCATAAAAATGTATGGCGCAGCCCGCTAAAACGAAAAGGTGGAAAACCGTGTGCATATAGCGGTGTTTGACACCCAGGCGCAAAAAGATCATACCTATCAGAAAAACAGCCCCACCCAGCAAAAAGCTTAAAAATGAATTTTTATCTATCAGGTCTATTAAAGGGTAGCTGACCGCAAACATGATAATCCCCTGCCCGACATACAAGACCATGCGCAAAATTCGCGTTTTTTCAAAGAAAAACAAGGACATGGCAAGCCCCGTTAAAGCACAAGCCCAGGCGAAAATAAAAATAAACAGTGCCCGGCCCCGCGCTCGGTCATAAAGACCAACCAGGGCAATGGGTGTGGCTGTGGCGGCTATGAGCACAAAAACCATGCTGTAGTCCAGCACCCGTGCCTTCTGCCGGGCCGGGCCGGCGGGCAGGCCGTGATAAACGGCCGAAGTGATAAAAAGCAATAACATGGACAGCCCGTAAATAAGAGCCGAAAGCGGGGCCGCAAGGCCCCCCATAAGAAGCGAACGCCCAAGGGCAAGCCAAAGCACCCCGGCTGCCAAAAAAGCCCCGGCCGCATGGGTTAAAGTGTTTAAAAGCTCTTCGCTTTTTGAATATTGCACATGGCTTATTGCCCTTGTCACAGAAGCCCCCGCCTCCAAATAACTTTTGACAATTATAACACGCCAAGGCCCAAACTTCATCCCTTTTTACAGGCCTTGCCTTGCTTGACTTGAAAAGGGCTGCTGCCTTATAATTGTAGGCGTAAGCCTAAAGTTTAATAATTAACGAAAAGGTGGTCTTTATGAAAAAGCGTTTTATAGCCCTTGTTTTGGCCATGGCAATCTTAATGGGTGCAAGTGTGCCCGCCTTTGCAAAAACTCAAACACCCGATGCAAGCCCGGATTCAAGCCAAACCGTCGGTGATCTGCCCCTGGTCATAGTGCGGGGCATGGGTTTCGGTGACCTGGTGGTTGATTACGGCAACGGTAAAATAGACAAGGCCGTGCAACCTATTAATGCTTTGGAAATAGTCACAACCCTTCTTAAAACTTTGGGCCAAGGCCTATATTATTGGGACCTTGACAGGGCCTTGACCACCCTTACCGACTATGTGGCAGGTATTTTTGCCGGTGTGGAATGCGATAAAAACGGTGACCCAATTTATAGGGCCGCTATCCCCACCTTCCCCCTGGCTGCTGAAAATTATGAAGAACTTATGGGCGATGGCGAAGGCCTTTGCGAAATGAACATTGTCAAGGGCGCCATAGACCGCTTCGGTGGGGACAGAACCTATTATTTTGCCTATGATTGGCGGGTGGATCCTTTAGAAAATGCCGACGGTATAGACGCCATAATTGACCAAGCCTTGGCGGACAGCGGTGCCGACAAGGTAAACCTTGTCTGTGCCAGTTTGGGCGGCATCAACACTGTGGCCTATATGACCAAATACGGCTATGAAAAACTCAATAATGTAGTTTTTGTTTCATCAACCATCTACGGTTCCTACATCGCTTCCGATGTTTTGAGCGGTGATGTTTCACTGGACGCCGAAACCATTTACCAAGTCCTGGCCTTTGAAGTAAGAGACAGTCAAGCCGGCAGTTTAGCTCTCAAGGCTTTGCACAAGGCCGGTGCCTTCAAGGCCCTCATAGGCTTGGCCAACGGCCTGGTTGACTTTTTAAAGGATAGGATTTATGAAGATGTCTTGAAAGCCACCCTGGGCTACGCACCTTCATACTGGGCACTGATTTTACCCGAGTCTTATGCGGACGCCGTGGACTACCTTTTGGGTGACAACCTTGAAGAAAACGCAGCCTTCATAGAAAGGACAGATAGGCTGCAAGCCATGGTCGCCGGGCGTGATGATATGCTGCGCCGGGCTGTGGCCGACGGGGTTGGCATATCCCTCATTTCGGGCTACAACAAGGCCCCCATCCCCATTGGCAAAAGGGGTAGCAGCCACGGTGACGGCACCTTGGATTCGGCTCTGATGGCGGGCGGTGCCACCGTAGCAAACTTTGGCTTTGACCTGGGGCCCAACTATCTTCCCCAAAGGGCCGAATGCCTGTCACCCGACCGCATTGTTGACACTTCCGGCTGCCTCTTCCCCGATTACACTTGGATGATAAAAGACGGCCCCCATGTGGGTTGCCGTCACGGTTCGGAATATGCCGAATTCATGTTCACTTTGGCCACTTTTGACGGCCAGCCGACCGTTCACAGTTTCCCTCAATACCCTCGTTTCATGCAAACTAACAGAGAACAAGAAATGTTTGCGCTCCAATAAACCTTAAGAGCGAAAGAGAGGACGGATGATAATGCTTTTGGAATTATTGAAGAAAACTCGCAGCTACAGGAACTTTGACCCCAAGCGCTCGGTAAAAAAAGAAGAGTTGCTTGAAATAATCAATCTTTGCCGTTTCACGCCTTCAACAGTCAACCGTCAGCCGGTACGCTTTGCCTATGCTTTTGAAAAAGAAGTTTGCCAAAGCATTTTTCCCCACCTGGCTTGGGCCGGTATGATTAAAGAAAACAAGCCGCCCTATCCGGGCAATGAGCCCACCGCCTATATCCTGCTTTGCTATGACACAAATGTCAGCCAAAAATCCCCCGAGGTGGACATGGGCATTTATGCCCAAGCCCTGGTCTTGGGCGCCATGGAAAAAGGCCTGGGTGCCTGCATTTTGGGCAGTATAAATAAACCTGCTCTGTCTGAAATTTTTAATCTACCCGAAAATTTAGTCCCCCGCCTGATAGTAGCCCTGGGCGGACCCAATGAAGAAGTGATTTTAACCGATGCCGTGGGCGGCGACACCCGCTATTACCGTGACAGCCAAGGCAAACATTATGTGCCCAAGCTACCCTTGGAGGAATTGGTGGTAGAAATGTAAAGGGCCTGCGGCCCGGTCAGGGCAGACTCCGTCTGCGTTTATGATGGCCTTACGGCCATGCTTATGGCTGCCTGCGGCAGCGCTTAACAATGCGCCCCCCCTCCCTTTAACAAGGGAGGGTTTTTATGCCTACCGCACAAATATTTGGAGCAACCACAGGGGGATTGTCCCTACATTCTCCAATCGTTAATCGAGCGGCTTTCACCGCAACCGAAGGTTACCTTCTTGCCCCCTTCCTTGAAGGGGGTGGCGTCTTCAGACGACGGGGGTTGCTTGCCCTCTTCCTTGAAGGGGGTGCCCGCAGGGCGGGGGTTGTAGCGACGCGCTTCGCTCTTGCTTCGCCGTAAATATATTAAATATAATTAACCTCAACGCTTCCAAACCTTACATTGCCCGTAAGGGTCAGAACCGGCGCGCCCGGGAGAGGATTGGCCGCATTGGTCTTGTTTTTCACACTACCCAACATGCTTTCCATATTATCAACAAGATTCCAATGGCGGGGAATGTAAAGCTTCGCTGTGCCAAAATTACAATTTATATTTGCTTCCGCTCCATAAGGAGCTAAATTCACATTGTCAAAATAAAGTTCTAAATTGCCAAAGCTTACATTGAAAGTGCCTCGGTTATAATTGTTTGCCCGTAAAAATTTGCTGTAGGAATTCATGGATACTTTAACATTGGGGTTGTCGTCCTCGGTTGAATCAGAAACCGTTCCCATCCTGTGTCCTCCGGGCATTGTATAAGAACTTATCTTTCTTTTTTTTTTAAAGATTAGGCTAAAGCCGGTCGCAACAAAAACCGATGCGACTAACAAGATCCATGCCTTAATAGGGGGCAGGTCAAAGGGCTCATAATAAATCATATACAAAAAGGCCATGGGTACAAAGATTCCGAAATATTCAAGCCTTACAATGCTTGTAATCATTATGGCTGCAAGGAAGATTGTAATCAGTATGCTTATTGCGCTGACGGTGGCGAAAGATGTCACCTGGCTTGCGATAATAACACCGGCTGATACCAATAAAAATATTCCCCAAAAAATTTTATTAAATCTCATAGTAAATCCTCCTTAAAATTCTCTCACTCAAATTTAATTCTTTCTTCAAAGCGTTGCTTTAATAGCCTGTAATAGTGGCGGGATATATAGACATGCTTGTGGCTGTTTAAAAAGGACACCTTGCTGGCCGAGGTTATGTTGCGGCTTATGGAATAGATTTTATCCAAATTCAATATGGCGGATTTTGAGATACGAGCAAAATTTGCAGGCAATATTTTTTCAAGCCTATAGAGCCTTTGCTTTACCTCAAAGGAGTCATCCACCGTATGGGCAAACACATCTTCGCCGGAAGTTTCAAAAAATAAAACCTGGTCCGCCGTGAAAAAGTATTCGCTATCGCCCTTATAAAACCTGATTGCTCCCTCGGTCTTTCCGCCTTCAAGGGCCAGGCGTTGAATTTCAAGCACACTGTCGTTTACTGCCTTGCAGGATATGACTATCTCATCTTCTTCAAGGTTTGGGTCAACTTCAATGCGCACCTTCAACTCCCTCACCCCCTCGTTTATATTATATCAGCTCTTCCCCTTTTTAAAAGTCTTTTGGGCTGACAGGTCAAAAAAGAGGCCTAAAAGGTCTTTTTGCTTGTAGCTCCCCAAGGCTTGTGGTAAGATATCCAATGGTCGCCAAAGGCGACGCTTATGGCCTTGCTTCGCAAGGCGTTTAACAATAGCTTATGGTAGCCTACGGCTACGGTGAGTTTGGGGTCCTAAGCAATCGTTAAGCGCACTGCTTGCAGCGCCATAAACGGCGACTTTGGTCGCCCATAAGCGGCGGCTGAAAGCCGCCCTTCACCGCAACCGTAGGTTGCCTTCTCAAGGGAGGTTTTCTTTTGGATTTCATCACTTCTTATTTCGGGTCCATGGGCGCCAAGGACTATATAGCCCAATTCATCGGCTTCATAGCCATGGCTCTTATGATTTGGTCCTTCCAAAAAAAGACTCGCCGGGAAATTTTGATGATGCAACTGGTGTCGGAAATTTTTTGGGTGGTCCATTACGGGATGATCGGGGCCTATACCGGCATGGCTTTAAACATCTTGGGTGTTGTCCGTTGCTATGTTTATGCCGAGCGTGAAAACAAAAAATGGGCCGACAAACCCTATGTTCCTTTCATCTTTTTCTTTGGCTCAATTGTAATGAGCGTGGCTTCTTGGGAAGGCCCCCGCTCCTTGCTTCCTATGGCCGCCGTCTGCATAACATCCTTTGTTTTATGGTTTGAAAAAGCGCATATCGTCAGGCTTCTGTCTTATCCCGGTTGTACTTGCTGGCTTATTTTTAATTTCATAAGCGGGTCTTGGGCCGGGGTTATAACAGAAATTTTCAACTTAAGTTCTATCACTGTCGGTATAGTTCGTCATGACTTGGGCTTTTATAAAAAGGCCTTAAAGAAGGGCGATTAAATCGATTTTTTCATATTGACAAAGTCGCCCGGCTTGTGTTAATATTGTTAGCGCACTTGATATTGGGAGAGATACCGAAGTGGTCATAACGGAACGGTCTTGAAAACCGTCGTACCGAGAGGTACCGTGGGTTCGAATCCCACTCTCTCCGCCATAAAGTCAGCGCTGCTCGGCTTTGCCGCAGCTTTTAAATAAAATATTTTTTTGGAGAAGTACTCAAGTTGGTGAAGAGGCACCCCTGCTAAGGGTGTAGGTCGGGGAACCGGCGCGGGAGTTCGAGTCTCCCCTTCTCCGCCAAAAAAGACCTTGGTTTTCGAGCCAAGGTCTTTTTATTTATTTTATAAGTAATTTATGGGAATAACCCTATCCTCCCCGCTAAGCGTAATAAGCCTGTCATACATACAGACAACACCGCCGGGGCCACGCTTTATGCCGGAAATTTTATCAAGCACGGCAAAAGCCGCTAAGTCTTTTTTGGTCGGGTCGGCGTGCTTTTTAATTTCGATTGGGTGCAGTGTGCCTGCGTCTTCTATAAGAAGATCTATTTCTACCATGTTTTGGTTCCTGAAGAAATATAAGGGTGGATCCATAGAACCTTTGTTGTAAAAACTTTTAATAATTTCGGAAATAACAAAACTTTCGAAGAAGGCACCGGCCATGGCTCCGTTCTTTAAAACTTCGGCAGAGTTCCACCTTGTTAGGTAGGCGGCCAGGCCCGTGTCAAGAAAATATAGTTTAGGGGTTTTTACCGTCCGCTTGATCAGATTATTATGGTAGGGCTTAAGTAAATAGACAATGTTTGATGTCACCAGTATAGAAAGCCAGCGCTCTGCCGTCGGTGTGCTTATCCCAACATCGCGTGCCAAAGAAGCAAGGTTTAAAAGTTGCCCGGTACGGCCGGCGACCAAGGTCATAAAGTTTAAAAATTTAAGCTCGTCACCTACCTGGGTCAATTGCCTGACATCGCGCTCAATATAAGTTTTTACATAGGCGGCATAATACATCTGCCAGTCAAAATCATTTGCGGTAAGCTCCGGCATGCTCCCCCTGTGAATATTGTACCAAATGTCGTCATAGGAAAATCCTAAACTTTTGCCTCTTCTTTCTTCAAAATAGCTGTCATTGGGTATGAAGGGGGCGGTGAAGTTTAGGCCGGCTTTTTCACGCAGGGAAAGGCCCAACAAAGTCAAAAGTCCCAAGCGCCCGGCCAAGGATTCGGTCACATCTTGCATCAGATGAAACTGCTGTGAGCCGGACATAAAAAATTGCCCTTTTTTCTTATCACGGTCAATAATGATTTTGATGTGAGGAAAAAGTTCGGGGGCATATTGGACTTCGTCAAT
>LSQX01047419.1_pt1 | contig 11101 bp, 9 predicted proteins | sample 654561 | NCBI WGS metagenome assembly LSQX01 (sample SAMN04489861, study PRJNA283612) | anaerobic digester metagenome | isolation source: 4 biogas reactors fed with cattle manure at either 37C or 55C with and... | place: Denmark: Kongens Lyngby | collected 2014 | reverse complement strand
AAGAAAGAGTTGGACAATATTTTCGAGACGCATTCGATTGATTATGTCATCAACCTTGCCGCTCAAGCCGGAGTGAGGTACAGCATCGACAATCCGTATGCTTATCTGCAGTCGAATCTGGTTGGTTTTCTCAATATCCTGGAAGCCTGCCGGCACCATCAGGTCAAGCACCTGGTCTATGCTTCCTCCTCCTCGGTATATGGACTGAACAGCAAGATTCCCTACTCCACCACCGATCAGGTGGACCATCCGGTCAGCCTGTATGCAGCAACGAAGAAGTCCAATGAATTGATGGCCCATGCCTATACCCATCTCTACCAGATTCCTTCCACAGGACTACGTTTCTTCACCGTCTACGGCCCCTTCGGAAGGCCGGACATGGCCTACTTCTCCTTTGCCAAACGCATCATGGAAGGCAAGAGCATCAAGGTGTTCAACCACGGGGACATGTGGCGTGACTTCACCTATGTCGATGACATCATCGCCGCCATCGAGCGAATCATTCCCAACCCACCGCCGGAGAATGAGGCAAAGGACCGCTACAAGGTATACAACATCGGCAACAACAAGCCGGTCAGGCTGAGCTCATTCATTGAGATTCTTGAATCCTGTCTAGGCCGCGAAGCAGTGAAGGAGTACCTTCCCATGCAAAGCGGTGATGTTTACCAAACCTATGCCGATGTCTCCGACCTCATGGAGGACTTTGATTTCAAGCCGGACACTCCGCTCGAGCAGGGACTGACATCATTTGTGCGCTGGTTCAAGAGCTACTACCAGCTCTGATAGCCTATACCGACAAGAACAGCAAAGGCGGAGCCGGTATAACGGTATTTGACTATGCCAGTATCGGCACTGACTCTTCCCCACAGCGGCTTGGAGTATTCCAAGCCCAAGGAAAACTGTAAACCATCAAAGGAAGTCTGAATGAAACGGAGTCCGATTCGAAGGTGGTCTACCCTGCTTTCATCCCCGTTGTATTGCAGATATGCAGAATCGTAGCCGACACTGACCTCCGCTGCAGATCCATCTGTAAACGGTACTTGGATTGCATTGCCCGCCCCGTAGAACCAGCCCAGCGGAACGGATGAGACATCTATATCAGAGCCATTGCTTGTATAGGAGAGAGCCTTGGTGAAGCCTCCGAAAAAGTTGAAGACATACAAGTCATCCACCACCGTCCTACTGGTAAGCAAGAGCTCCAACTCAGTCTCTTGGTAGTCGGACGTACCAAGATATGAACGTACAGTACCTCTCTTGCTCCGATAGAGCGTCTCCACAGCAAGCCCGCTTCCACCAAAAGCGGAGAATAGGATCATACTCGAGAATAGAAATACCATCACAATTCTCTTCATAGCTTGCTATATACCACCAGGTTGACCAAGACACAAGAGAGCGACTCTGCTAGACTATATATATGTACGATGTAATCATCATTGGAGGAGGAGCTGCAGGGCTTTTCGCCGCAGCAAACCTCAAGACGGAACATGCAATCCTGCTTGATCACTCACACGAAGTGGGTAAAAAGCTGTTGATCACTGGAAGTGGTCAGTGCAATCTTACCAACACCCTGCCTGTGGAGGCTTTCCTCTCTCATTTCGGGAACAAGCAACAACGCAACTTCCTCCTGCCGGCCTTGCAAAATCTCACTACTAAAATTCTGTATGAGTGGTTTGAGCAAAGAGGGTTTCCCCTGATTGTCCGTGCAGATGGCAAGGTGTTCCCCAAGAGCCTCGACGCCCACGACGTACGTGACTTCCTGGTCAGCCATTCCATGGCACACATCCGCACCAATATGCACATCACAGCCATTACAGCCTTGCATCCAGGATTCAGGATAACCACCACCGATGCAGCCTATGATACACGAAACCTCATCATCGCCACCGGTGGGATGAGCTATCCACGAACCGGCAGTGATGGAAGCGGGTATGACTTGGCCAAGACACTCGGACACAGCATAGTGCCGCCCAAACCGGCCCTGGTTGCCCTCAGTATCGAGGAGTATCCATTCAAACACCTGGCAGGAAACTCTGTCCGCGATGCTTGGGTATCCTTGTATCACAACGAGGAAAAAGCCGCGTATGAACAGAGAAAGGGCGATGTGCTGTTTACCCATGACGGGCTCTCAGGCCCTGCTATTCTCAGCTGCTCACGCTTTGTCAGGAAACAGGATGTGATCAGGCTGTCTCTCATTGGAGGTGCGAACCACCACGAAGCTGAAGAAATCCTGCTTCGGGCTCTCAGCGCTCCGAAGAAACTCATAACCACAGCACTGAAGGAGACCGGGATAATTTCCAGCCTTGCCCAAACGCTGGTCGATATGGCAGGCATTGAAAGAGATACAACCACAGCAACCCTGGATAAAACAAAGCGAAAAGCCTTGGCTAATCTGGTAAGCGCCCTGCCCCTGCGGGTGTCCGGATCGAAAGGATTTCAATCGGCAATGGTTACCAGCGGAGGAGTCGCTCTTTCAGAAGTCAACCGAAAAAGCATGGAGTCGAACCTCAATGAAGGGCTCTTCTTCTGCGGCGAGATGCTCGATTATGATGGGGAAAGCGGCGGGTATAACCTGCAGGCAGCCTTTTCGACTGCATATCTTGCAGTGCAGCATATACGGTAGGAGGATACCATGGAATTCTTATGGGCAACGATTACAGTTCGCAACATGGAAGAAAGCTTGGAGTTTTACCAGGAAATAGTAGGCCTTTCACTGAACAGGCGGGTACAGAGTAATGAAACCACCGAACTAGCCTTCCTCGGTGACGGACAAACACAGATCGAGCTGATCCATCACAGTGGCAGGCAGGCGCCGGAGACGGGCAAGGGCATCAGTCTGGGGTTTGCCGTTGAGGATCTTGAACTGATGATGGAAAAAATCAAGGAGAAGGGTCTGACGATGTATGATGGACCCTTCGCTCCCAATCCCCATGTACGCTTCTTCTATGTCCTTGACCCCAACGGTTTGAAAATCCAATTCGTTGAACAACGCTGAAAAACATTGAGCCGGGATTTCTCCCGGCTCGTTTCATTCAGACTCAGCAGCAACTGACTTATTTGATTCTCTTCACTGCAGATTCAAGCAGCTCATCCAGCTTTGCAGAGGGGTTCTGGAACTTGGAGAGGAAGATCATGGAAGCAATGATGTACGGCTTGAAACTGGCTTCCTTGTAGAGGGGCACCAGATAACGGTCGAACACAGAAGCCTCTACCTCGCCTTCCTTGCAGGAAACACCGGTGATGTCGGCAGGCAGGCAGTGCATGTACAGGGCCTTTCCTTCCTTGGTCAACTTCATCAAGTCTTCAGTGCAGGTCCATTCCTTGAATTTGGCATTGTTGGCAAGACAGGTCTTCTCAAGAGCCTTCAGGGCATCCTGATCCCCTTGCTCGACAATCTTGGTTCTCTCTTCCATCACGGCAAAAGGAGCCCAGCTCTTCGGATAGACAATATCGGCATCCTTGAAAGCTTCAGCCATGGAATCGACACGCTTGTAGGAACCACCGCTCTTCTTTGCGTTCTCCTTGGCGACTTCCTCGATCTCAGGCATTACATTGTACCCCTCGGGGTGTGCAAGCACGACATCCATGCCAAAACGGGTGAACAGGCCGATGATTCCCTGGGGAACGGAAAGCGGCTTGCCGTAGGAGGGGCTGTAAGCCCAGGTCATGGCAATCTTCTTGCCCTTGAGGTTCTCGACTCCACCGAAATGATTGATGACATGCAGCATGTCTGCCATGCTCTGGGTCGGGTGATCGATATCGCACTGGAGGTTCACCAAGGTGGGTCTCTGCTCAAGAACGCCGTCGTCATAACCATCCTGAACAGCCTCGGCAACAGTCTTCATGTAGGTATAGCCCTTGCCGATATACATATCGTCGCGGATACCGATGACGTCGGCCATAAAACTGACCATATTGGCGGTCTCGCGAACCGTCTCACCGTGGGCGATCTGGCTGGTCTTCTCGTCAAGGTCCTGAACCTCGAGACCAAGGAGATTACAGGCACTGGCGAAACTGAAACGTGTTCTGGTGGAGTTATCGCGGAATACGGAGATTCCAAGGCCACTATCAAACACTTTGGTGGAAATGTTGTTCTCGCGCATGGCACGCAGAACTTCAGCTACCTGGAATACAGCAGCAATTTCGTCATCGGACTCCTTCCAAGTATGGAAAAAGTCATTGAGATACATGTTGTCGGTTTTGAGGGTCTTAAGCTCCTCAATCATCTTCTTAATAGTGGCTTTGTCCTTCATGTTGTGGAACCTCCATTGGTTTTGTTCAAAAAAAAATCCAGACAATGGCACTATACCATGACGGGGTGCCGTTGTCTAGATTTAATGTTGCAGTTTGTTGCAAGAATCCTCTAGATTCTTCCCATCTCCTTCAGGATTTTCTCCGGTGTAAAGGGCCAGTTCCGCATCCAAACACCCACAGCATCATGGATGGCGATGGCAATGGCGGGAGCCGCCCCGTTGGTTGCAATCTCACTGATGGATTTGGCTCCGTAAGGGCCGACCTCATCATTGATGTCGATCAAGACTGCCTTGAAATCCTCCGGCTTCTCACTGATCATGGGTACCCCGTAATCGCTGAGCGTCGGATTGAGACAGACACCGTTCTCATCCAGGATCATCTGCTCATACAGCGTATGACCGATGGATTTGAGAACAGCACCATACATCTGGCAGAGTGCAAGTTCCGGGTTGATCGGAGTGCCTGCATCCTGCAGTGCATAGAATTTCTGCACCTTTATTTGTCCGGTGCGTACATTCACGGCGACCTGGGCAAAGTGAGCACCGTAGGGGATGGAGTTGTGGTTTGTGGTGAAGGAAGCCTTACCCATAACCTGTCCACGGCCTGTACCGGTGAGTGCATCATGACTGAGCTTTGCGTAGCTGAGCGTCTTGCCGGTCTTGGTGCTGTACACCTCCCCGGGAGCTCGAAGCACCAAATCCTCGACGCTTTCCTGCATCTGATATGCAGCTTCATCAAGGAGATTGTTCTTCAAGTCCTGGGCGGCCTTGTAGGATGCTCCGCCGCTGAAGTAGGTCCCGCTGGAAGCATAGGCTCCGGTGTCGAACGTACAGCTGTCGGTATCACCGCTGGTGACGGTCACCTTGTCGAGGGGAACACAGAAGGCCTCGCTGATCATCTTTGCACTGATGGTATCCAAACCGGTTCCAAGGTCTGCACCACCGCTGAAAATCTGGAAGGTGCCATCGGTGAGCAGTTTCGCCCATGCGTTGGAGTGGTCGAGTCCGGGAAGTCCGCTTCCCTGCTGGATCATGGCAAATCCCTTGCCGATTTTCCAATCAGGATCGTCGGAAGTCTCCTTTTTGCCCCATCCAATCATCTCGGCACCCTTGACCAGGGCTTCGTCAAGACCACACGAACCGACCGGCACGACATTGCCTTCCCTTCCCTCTCCGAGGCCCTTGAGAATTTCAAGCATATAGCCTGGTTCGACCTTGTTCTTCATCGCCATCTCGTAGTAATCGACACCCAATTGTTCGGCAAGCTCTGCCATGCATGTCATCAGCGCATAACTGCCCTTGGGAGCACCGTAGCCCTGATAGGCTCCGGTAGGAGCGATATTTGTATAGTAGGTAATGACATCGAACTTCATGTTGTCGACTTTCAGCAGCGGCAGGGTCTTGGAGCATGCATTCATCGGCACGGTCAGGCAGTGGTTGCCGTAAGGACCGGTGTTGGCACGCACGTCCATATAGACGGCGGTAATCGTTCCATCCTTCTTGCCGCCCATCTTCACCGTCACACGCATAGGGTGACGGGTGGAGTTGGCGATGAACTCCTCTTCGCGGGTATTGCGATAGAGAACAGGCTTGCCCGTAATCCAAGTTGCATATCCGACCAAATCCTCGACCAGGATATCCTGCTTGCTGCCGTATCCGCCACCGACACGCTCCTTGATGACGCGGATCTTGTTCTCGGGAATCTGGCATACCCATGCAACGATACGCCGCACGTGATAGGGAACCTGGGTGGAAGCATGAAGCACCAACCTTCCACCGTCGATCTTGGCATAACAGATATGCGGCTCGAGGGGTGTACATTGGATTTGGCTGGTCTGATACGTCCGTTCAACAACCACATCCGCTTCCTTGAATCCCTTCTCTACATCACCGATCTGGCCATGGGCGGCACTGGCGATGTTGCGCCTGATATCACCATGCAGGGGGAACTGGTAAATTACCTTTCCATCCCTTGGATCGGCTTTCTTGTTGTACTCGTCCAAATCCTTGGGAGCTCCTGCGCGATACTCGACAATGCCGTTGTGAATCAGGGGAGCACCCTCTTCCATCGCCTCCTCAACGGTCAGCACGGGTTTGAGAACTTCATACTCCACCTTGATTGCATCGCGGGCGGCTCTGGCCTGCTCTTCGGTCTCGGCCACGATGGCCGCCACCCGGTCCCCGACGTGGCGGACCTTGCGGTTGAAAAGCCTGCGGTCGTGCGGACTTGGTTCAGGATTTCCCTGACCCGCCTGCATGTAGAAGACATCAGGACAATTTTCGTGGGTGATGATAGAAACTACGCCATCCATCTTCAGAGCTTCACTGGTGTCGATCTTGGTGATGTATGCATGAGCATAGGGGCTGCGCAGCAACACCATTGCATGATATCCGGGAAGCACCCTGTCCTCGACAAAACTCGGCTCGCCGGCTACCAGCTGCGGACCGTCCACCTTAGATTTGGGTTTGCCGACATAGGTAAGCTCCTCTCGGAAGGATGGGGAGATTTCACTCTTGTAGGAACCGGTCTGCATCCGCTCGACAGCCAGCTTGACCGCCAGGTAGTAGTGTTCATACCCAGTATCGCGAATGAAAATTCCGCTGAGCACCTCATCGATCTGTGCCTTGGAAGGATTATCCACCCTCTCAAGCAACCAGGTGAGTAACAAGGCGGCTGCCGGTGCATTGTAGGCGCTCTGCACCACACCTGCATCGATCATGGCCTGTTGGACGATGTTGAGGTTCCTGCTCGTTCCCAGGCCTTCAGCGGTGCGGATGTCCGCCCCGTCTGCCTGTAGAGCCAGCATAAGGTTGGCATACACCGGGACATCATCAACAATGACGGTATCACTTCCTGCAAACCCCTCTCGGTCGTCGCTGTCGCGTACGCTGCTATACCCGAGGCGAACGAGGACCGAACGCAGTGACTCGTTAACCTCACAGGTTGTTGTATGCTTTTTTCCGTTTACGGTAAAGACTACCTTGTTCATTTTACGCCTCCCTTCAGAAACTCGGCAAAGAGCTGGCCGATGCCTTCACTGGCGATATAGCGCTTGTAATCTGCGCTGCCGATGCTGTCATCAACAGCTTTAAGGGCGTGCTGCACAGCCAGTTGGACATCTTCGCGGGTTGTCAATTCGCCGTTCTCGATGGCATTCTCTACGTTGCTGAGCCGCTGAACGCCGCCTCCGTGTACTGCGGCGAACACCCGCACATGGTCGATGACCTGCTCGCTGTTCAGGGTCGCCCCGAAGCCCACATGCACCGCACTGCGGTTCTGTACACTGGTGGCATACCTTTTGGAACCGACGAACCGGATATCCTTGGAGAGACTTACCGCCAGCAACAGCGTGCCGCTGAACTGCTGATGATAGGTATGGTATTCCCTGATGGGGATGTTGTCCTCGCTGTACGCACCGCCTTCGGTAAGGTTGGCTGTCAGCAATCGGCAGCGTGAGGCAAGCAAAGCGGGCGCGAGATAGGAGTGGTCGCTCATCAGGGCAAGGTTGCCGCCGATGGTGGCCATGTTCCTGCGGGTGAAAGAACCACAGGTCGATGCTGCGTCCTTGAGCCACTGGGGAACAAGATCCGATTCAATCAGTTGTTGCAGTGTAACCATGCTGCCGATACGGATGGTTGAACCTTCGTCGGTAATGGTATCCAAGCCTAGCTTCGCCAGGCTGATGGCACACTTTACCTCGACAGTGGAATTGAGCCTATTGATCTCCGTTCCTCCGGCGTACCATACACTCTTCACTTTATTACGCTTCAGTCTGAGGGCTTCCTCGGTATCCGTAGCAATGAGAAATTCCTGAATCATACAATCTCTCCTCTGGCAGCCATTTCCATCATCCGCTTGCTGATCGCATTCGCTTTCTGGGCAAGCTCCTGTTCGTCGAAGCCGACCAGCTGCCCGCGGTCGACTACAACCTTCCCATTGATGATCGTATAGTCGGTATTGTGATTGGTTCCGCAGAAAAGCAGACTGGCCACCGGGTCGCTCTGGCTTCCTGCATACGGAAGTGTCGATACATCGAAAATTGCCAGGTCTGCAGCCCATCCCTTCTCAAGTCTTCCGACCTTTCCAAAGTTGAGCAGTTTTGCTCCCCCCTCGGTTGCCATCGAGAAGGCCTGGCTTGCAGTAAGTGCGTCAGATCCGTAGCGGACGCGCTGCAGCAACATTGCCTGACGAACTTCCGCAAGCATGTCGGAACTGTCGTTGCTTGCACTGCCATCGACGGCAACAGCAACGTTGATCCCCATGCCAAGCATCTCCTTGACCCTGCAGATGCCGCTTCCCAATCTCATGTTGGAGGAAGGACAGTGTGCAATGTGAGTCTTGGTCTGTTGAAGAATCTTCAGTTCCTCGTCATTGAAGTGGATGCCATGGGCGTACCATACATCCTCACCGATAAGTCCGCACTCCTGCATCAAGGCGACCGGACGCATGCCGTACATCTCCTGGCAGAAATCGGCTTCGTCGTATGTCTCGCAGAGGTGGGTATGGAGCCGCACCCCGTACTTGCGGCCAAGTGCTGCAGTCTCCTTCATCAAGTCCTTGGTTACACTGAACGGGCTGCAGGGGGCAAGTGCAATTTTATGCATGGCATCCGGGGCGTTGTCATGATAGGTCTTGATGCACCGCTCACTGTCCATAAGAATCTCATCTTCGGTCTGTACGACGCTATCGGGAGGCAGCCCTCCATCCTTTTTACTCAAGCTCATTGAGCCTCGGGTGGGACTGAAACGCATGCCAAGGGTATCGGCTGCTTCAAACTGCAGACCCATCAGATCCCCTTTGAATGAGCGGGGATAGAGGTAGTGATGATCGGTGGTAAGCGTGCAACCGGTCTTCATCAGCTCTGCCATAGCCAAGAGCGATGAGTGATACACGGCGTCTTCGTCGACGTATTTCCAAACCTCATAGAGAAATTTCAGCCAATCAAAAAGCTTTGCATTCTGCACAGCGGGATGGTTGCGGGTAAGCGTTTGGTAAAAATGGTGATGGGTGTTTACCAGGCCCGGGATGACCACATGCTTGGAACAATCAATCGTACGAACTTTCCCTATGGCTTGCAGGTTCCCGGTGGGAGCGATGGCCTCCACCTTGTTCCCAACAATCAAAAGGTCGGCACCATGATACTGGGGACCGTCGAATGTGGGTTGGAGGCAGTAGATGTTTTTCAATAGAAGCGAGGAACTCATGCCTTCGAATCTCCTTTGATAGGCAGGATGCGGCTGTATCCAATGCTTTGATAAACCATGGAGAGCCGATCATGCTGTTACTCGGCTTCGGCATGCGGGCGTTCCGCAAGGAAGGAGTGGAGAGTAAGGGGTCCAATCCACTACCTTGGTTCTCTCGATACCGCCACATCAGGCAGAGCCCCTTCTGCGTCTGAACGGCGTTCCCCATTGTCTCTTGTAAAATACAACGGAGAGACTCAAACTTCAATCAGCCACAAGGTGCGTACCTTGTGGCTGTAGTATACCATATCAAGCTTTCCGGTTATACCGTCGAGCTTGCTACTTCTCCAACGAGTAAGGAAGCATGGCGTAGAAAGCGGCACAAATCTCCAGGTCGTCGACACGGTTGATTTCGTTCGGAGCATGAGCCTGGGCCTCATCACCAGGGCCGAAACCAATGGCGGGAATCTTATGACGACCGGTGGTTGCAACCAAGTTGGTCGAGAAGGTCCACTTATCCAGGACCGGTTTCTTGCCAAACAGTGCTTCGTGTCCTGCCACGCCGGCGACTACCAACGGATGGTCGGCATCGATTTTCCAGGTCGGGAAGTACAACTCCTGGGAGTACTCCTTCTTGGTCCAACCGATCTTCTCATAGTTGGGCATCTCAACGACGATGGCCGATGGATCGTCACCGGTTGCCTTGCTGATATAGTCGCGTACCTGGCTGATGGCTAAATCTGCATCCTCACCCCAGGTCAAACGACGGTCGAGGTAGAGCATGGCATAGTCGGCAACCGCGCACTGGCTGGGCCCCTTCACATCCATCTGGCTGACAGTGATGGTTCCCTTGCCGAGGAACTTCTCGGCATCCGGCTGCAGGTCCTTGTTAAGCTGCTCGATGGCCAAGGCTGCCTTTGCCGCCTTGTAGGCTGCGCTGACTCCGCGTTCCGGGGCGCTGCCGTGGCAGGAGATGCCCTTGAGGATGGCACGGATTTCCATACGACCGCGGTGTCCGCGATAGAGGCGGCAGCTGGTAGGCTCGGTGGAAACCACCAAGTCGGGTCGGAAGTTCTCCTCTTCAATCAGGTACTTCCAGCACATGCCGTCACAATCCTCTTCCATGACGGTGAAGGTGAAATAGACACTATACTCACCACCATAGCCGAGTTCCTTGAGGATTCGTCCGGCGGTGATCATGGAAGCTGCACCACCCTTCTGATCGCTTGATCCACGTCCCCACACCTTTCCGTCCTTGATCTCTCCACTGAACGGATCGAAATCCCAGTTCTTCAGGTTGCCGACTTCAACGGTATCGATATGCGCATCGAAGGCGAGTTTCTTCGGACCATTGCCCACGCGGCCGATCACCGAACCAAGTCCATCAATACGAACTTCGTCAAACCCAGCTTCTTCACAGAGGGTGACGATTAGGCGGCAGACATCCTCTTCCTGGGAGCTATAGCTCTTGGTCTGTACCATTTTCGAGAGATTGAGAGCCGTGTAATCACGATACTCGGCAGCTTTTGCCCTGATCTGTTCCTGAATTGTCATCTTGCATTTCCCCTTTGACCGTAGGTCATATCATCATCCTCGCCCGCTTAGGGAGCGATTGTATCCACTTTTTCCCATACACGCTTGGCAACCTTGGCTGCCTCGGCGTAGAT
>LSQX01207384.1_pt1 | contig 11102 bp, 9 predicted proteins | sample 654561 | NCBI WGS metagenome assembly LSQX01 (sample SAMN04489861, study PRJNA283612) | anaerobic digester metagenome | isolation source: 4 biogas reactors fed with cattle manure at either 37C or 55C with and... | place: Denmark: Kongens Lyngby | collected 2014 | reverse complement strand
TCTGCAAATCCTTGACATAGGCAACGGCTCCATGTCCAGTCACGGCTTCTATCCTGCGGATTCCGGCGCCGCTGCTCGCTTCGGATATAATTTTAAACAAACCGACGTAAGAAGTGTTCTCAACGTGAACACCTCCGCAAAGCTCCATACTAAAACCTGGAACACTGACAACGCGTACCGAATTACCGTATTTTTCTCCAAACAGCGCCGTCGCGCCCATCTCCTTGGCCTTGGCAAGTTCGGTTTCCACAATGTCCACGTCAATTGCGTCAAGAATTCGTTCATTGACAATATTTTCAATTGTTTCCAGTTCTTCTTCAGATACTTGGGAGAAATGCGAAAAGTCAAAGCGCAGCCGATCCGGTCCGACATAACTTCCGGCCTGATTGACATGAGACCCCAAAACATCCTTGAGCGCTGCATGCAACAAGTGCGTGGCAGTATGATTTCGGGCAATATCGTTTTTACGATTGCTGTTAACGCCTGCTTTGATTTTATCGCCAACGGTAACAAAGCCCTCGACAACCTGGCCGAGAAGAATAGTTATACCATTTGGCAGCTTCTTTGTGTTAGCAACCTCAACAACACCCGAAGGCGCTGTCAAAATGCCCGTGTCGCCCATTTGCCCGCCGCCTTCGGCATGAAAAGGCGCAACGTCAAGAATAATTGCAACATTTTCACCGTCATTACAGGTTTTTACGGGTTGAGGATTGTTGATTTCATACAGGAGCGCAATTGTTGACTCCTTGGCCTCTTCATCCACGGTTAGCTTTTCCTCATCGATGCCGGTCGTATTGTAAACAATTGGCAGCAGGTCTTTATCAAGGCGTGCGCAACGCGCGCGTTCTCTTTGAGCCTTCATTTCGGCATCAAAACCCGCCTTGTCCATTGTCATTCCGTTTTCCTGCAAAATCTCTGCGGTCAGTTCCCACGGAAAACCAAACGTGTCGTAGAGCTTAAAGGCATCGGCTCCCGCTAATACGTTTTCACCTGCAATCCGCAGCTTTTCCATTTCATCTCTTAGAATTTCTGTTCCTTGGTGCAAGGTTTGCCTGAAGCGGGTTTCCTCCATCTCAACAACCTTTTTAATGTAATCCTTTTTCTCCGCAAGTTCCGGATAAACTCTATCGAATATTTTGGCTGCGACATCAACTGCATCNNACATCTGATAAAAACAGACTGTCAATACCCAGCAGGCGACCGTGACGCACAGCCCTGCGCAGGATTCTTCTGAGAATATAGCCTCTGCCCTCGTTAGAAGGCAGTACGCCGTCACCAATCATGACGGTCAGGCTTCTTGCATGGTCGGCAATGACCTTGAGTGAAACGTCGGTCTTATCGTCAACTCCGAAAACAACGTTTCCCTTATTAGCGGCATACTCAATAAGGGGATAGATGAGATCGGTTTCGAAATTTGATTTCTTTTGTTGAAGAACTGATGCAAGACGCTCCAGCCCTGCACCGGTGTCAATGTTTTTACTGGCCAGCGGCGTATATGTGCCGTCATCGTTCTGATTATATTGTGTGAAAACAAGATTCCAGATTTCAAGATAACGGTCACAGTCGCAGCCAACGGCACAAGAAGGGCTGCCACAGCCCCTTTCTTCACCGAGATCCACGTGGATTTCCGAACAAGGACCGCAGGGTCCCGAACCAATTTCCCAGAAATTATCTTCCATGCGAATTATTTTTTCGGCCGGAACACCAACTGCTTCGCGCCAGATTTGATAGGCTTCGTCATCATCCGTATAGATAGTTACCCACAATTTCTCGGCGGGAATTTCCAACACTCCTGTCAGAAACTCCCAACTCCATGGTATAATTTCTTTTTTAAAATAATCGCCAAAAGAAAAATTTCCCAGCATTTCAAAAAAAGTGTGGTGGCGCGCCGTTCTTCCGACATTTTCAATGTCACCCGTCCTAACGCATTTTTGGCAAGTTGCAATTCTTGGGCTGGGAGGTTTCATTTTTCCGGTAAAAAATGGTTTGAAAGGCGCCATGCCGGCACCAATTAACAACAAAGTAGGATCATCATGAGGTATCAGAGGCGAACTGGATTGAATCAAATGTCCCCGTTCGGCAAAGAAATTCAGAAAAGCTTCACGGATTTCGTTTCCTGTCATATTTTTCATTATATTATCGCTCCTTGCTGACATGTAGACACACGAAAAATTATACAAAATTTGCTTTACCCTGTCAATTAACTCACGACAGGACTAAACAATGACTCCTCCGCCGATACAGAAATCACCCTGGTAGAAAACGGCTGACTGGCCCGGTGCGATTCCTCTCTGCGGGCAGGAAAACAAAACCATTACTTCGCCCTGTTTGTCTGTTGGGGTGATTGTAGCTCTTACAGGTTTTGCATTATATCTGATCTTTACCTGCGCTGGTATTATTTGTTCAAGGAGCCTGCCGTTGCTGAATGTTACGTCTTTGACAAGCATTTCGTTACGAGCTGCTTCGCTTGCCGTCCCGAGAACTATTGTGTTTCTGCCGGCGTCTATCTTGATTATGAAGAGGGGCTGAGACGATGCTATTCCGAGTCCTTTGCGCTGTCCTATGGTATAGTGCGAAATTCCCCTATGCCATCCGAGAAGTTTGCCGGAGGCATTTACAATCGGGCCTTTTTCCTCTTTGGTTAAGGCGTTCAAAAAGCGATGATGGTCGTTATCGGGAATAAAACAAATTTCCTGGCTGTCTTTTTTTGCGAAGACAGGAAGCTGAAATTCTTTTGCCATTTGACGAACCTGTTCCTTGTCATAGTCCCCCAGGGGGAAAATCGTGTGAAGCAAAATTTCCTGCCCGAGGTGATACAGTACGTAGCTCTGGTCCTTTGCCCTGCTCCTTGCTATGGAGATTCGCCTGAAACCTTCATCATCTTCCATAATTTTTGCGTAGTGCCCCGTTGCGATAAAGTCGGCACCTACTTTTAGCGCCTCATCAAACAGAGCGCCGAATTTTAACTTCCTATTGCAGCAAACACAAGGATTAGGTGTCCTGCCTGCCTGATATTCCCCAACAAAATAATCGACAATTGTTTTTTTAAAGTAATCCCTGAAATCAAAAACATAATGCCTTATCCCCAAAATAGCGGCAACCCTTGCCGCATCCAGCTCAGGCGTCTGATTGTAGCCTGTTACAAAACCCGCATTTTCATCAACCCAAAGACGCATGGTAACACCGATTACTTTATAACCTTCTTTTAAAAGCAAAGCGGCGGCAACAGAACTGTCTACGCCGCCACTCATTGCTACTGCCACAGTTTTATTCCTGTTCATTTATTTCACTCCTGCATAGATCTTCAAGCGTTATCCCGTCTAAAACATCACTGATGCTTGCTGCCACTTTCGCCCAAACACCTTTGGTAACGCACTTTTCGCATTTTTCACAATAGTGAGGGTCATTTTTTTGTGTACTCAACAAACAATCGACAGGTGCAATCGGGCCTTCCATCACTCGTATGATATCGCCTACGGTTACATCCTTCGGCGACCTGGCCAGAAAATAACCGCCTTGTGCTCCCCTTGTGCTTTTTACGAGACCGGCCTTACGCAGCTGACCCATAAGCTGCTCAAGATAATGCTCGGAAATTTCCTGTCTTTCCGCTACGTTCTTTATCGAAATAGGCTCTTTGTCACCGGCATGCATAGCCAGGTCATACATGGCAATAACACCGTAACGGCCTTTTGTAGATAGTTTCATCATGTTCCTTCCCACCTGTTCGTGTCTCTGCGTAATTTACTAAAGAATATCAATAGTCAAAAAATATGTCAATCCTCTATTCTTTCTTATATTTGTTCCTTGTCAGAAATATAGCTTCTTCGCCGATTGGTTTAGGCTGATAATATCTGGCAAGCTTAAGATTATCAGGCAGGTATTGCTGTTCGACGTGTCCATCCGGATAGTCATGAGGGTAAAGATAGCCTATGCCTTCTCCGAGGAGGTCCGCACCTAAATAATGATTATCCCTCAGATGTGCGGGCACCGTTCCAAGTTCAACATTCCGTACATCTTCAATTGCTTTGGCAATGCCCAGATAACAGCTGTTACTCTTAGGCGCGTTAGCGATGTAGCAAACCGCTTGCGCAAGTGGAATTTTCGCTTCAGGCATCCCCACAAAATGTGCAGCCTGTGCTGCTGCCGCAGCAATTAAAAGAGCCCTGGGATCAGCATTGCCAACATCTTCGGCTGCACAGATTACAATTCTGCGGGCGATGAACTTTACATCCTCGCCGCTTTCAAGCATACGTGCCAAATAGTGCAGCGCGGCGTCTGCGTCAGAACCCCTCATGCTTTTGATGAATGCTGAAATTACATTGTAATGATTTTCGCCCTTTTTATCATATTGAAGCAAAGGTGACTCAAGTACCAGGCTGAGTGTTTCCCTGTTCAGTTCAGCTTTATCTTCGGGCAGCATGGTAATTGCCTGTTCCAAAATGTTTAAGGCCATTCTGGCGTCTCCGTTGGCAGAAGCCGCGATAATTTTCCTGACATCTTCGGATATGCTTATTTTCTTCATCCCGTAGCCGTTTTCCTCGTCAGCGAGGGCATTATCAATTATTTCCTGAATTTCGTGATGGGTTAACCTTTCCAGTCTGATTACCTTCATCCTTGACAGCAGAGGTGTGTTGATTTCAAAGAAAGGGTTCTCAGTTGTTGCCCCCAGTAGTGTAATTGTCCCATTCTCAACATAAGGCAGCAATACATCTTGCTGGGTTTTGTTAAAGCGATGGATTTCATCTATAAAGATTATGGTACGTTCCGTACCGATTCTTTGTCTTTCCCTCGCTTCGTTAATCAGCTTTCTAAGTTCCGGGATTCCTGAAGAAACAGCGTTGATTGCAACGAAAACACTGCCCGTTGTTTCGGCAATAAGCTTTGCAAGGGTAGTTTTGCCGCTGCCGGGCGGTCCGTAAAACACAATTGAAGGAATGGTGTCATTTTCGATCATCCTCCTTAAATAGCTATGCCTGCCAAGAATTTTTTCCTGACCGATAAACCCGGCAAGTTTTTTGGGCCGCATTTTTTCTGCCAGGGGTTTGGGTATGAAATTTGCGAATAAACTATCCATAATGCTCCTCCTGCCGTGTGGCTGTAGAAAAAGCGCCGGTCAAAGCGCCGGCGCCTGATAAGCTTCAATCATTATCAATAATCTCTCTTACTATCACGGAGCCCATCAATAAACCTGCCGAAGCCGGTACAAAGATCAGACTGCCGGGCACGTCTGACAATTGAGCCTTTTGCGGTTTTTCCAATGAGAATACAACTTTAACTCCACGCACCAGGCCTTTTTGCCGTAATTTTGACCTGACGGCTCTGGCCAGCGGGCAGGTATGTGTCGCGCTAATGTCGGCTACTCTTAATAAAGCGGGGTCAAGCTTATTGCCTGTGCCCATCGCGGATATTATGGGGATTTTATTATTAACTGCCTGAAAAATCAAATCTGCTTTGGCGTCAACAGCATCAATAGCGTCGACAATATATGAATATTGTTCCGTAAAAACCTTTTTGAAGTCTCCCGGATTGTAACGTGAGTTATATATTTCTATCCTGACATCTCGATTGATTTCCAAAAGTCGTTTTTTTAAAACTTCAGTTTTGCTTAAACCAATTGTGGAATCAAGAGCCGGAATTTGTCGATTGACATTGCTGGAGGCAATTGAATCGAAATCAACAAGCAAGAGCTTGCCAACCCCGCTTCGTGTCATAGCTTCTGCCACGTATGAACCGACTCCGCCCAAACCTACTACCGCAACGGACGCCGCTCTGAGTTTTTCCAACGAGTTCTTACCAATAACAATTTCTACACGGCTTAAATCCATTATATACCTCAAAAAAATGCCCCACAATGCCGTTTTACTCCAAGTTTTGAACCTGCATGTGCAGGTGGGTGCCCTCCCGGCCATTTCTGATTTCCACTCCAGGCGGCATATCATCACTGGCAGGCGCTCAAGGCTCCCAAGGTAAAGGTGTTGGCTCAAAACATGGATTTACAACGCGCACCGCAGGGAAATAATCTGTTCCTGATATTATCTTATCAGAAATCTCAATGTTTATCAAATAATCACTTGTCAATTATCTTTTCTAACAACTGCCGAACGTATGTGCAGTTCCTTCAGCTGCTTGTCTTCAACTTCGTTTGGAGCCTGTGACATCAGACAACTGGCACTTTGAGTTTTTGGAAAGGCAATTACATCGCGGATTGATGGTCGGTTTGCCATTATCATGATCAACCTGTCGAGGCCGAAAGCCAGACCGCCATGCGGAGGAGCGCCATACTCGAAGGCATCCATTAAAAAGCCGAACTTCTCCCTTGCCTGCTCGTCAGTCAGCCCAATTGCTGCAAAGACTTCCTTCTGAACTTCTCTTTTATGAATACGAATGCTTCCTCCGCCTATCTCTGTTCCGTTTAGCACCATGTCGTAAGCTTTGGCATAAACCTTTCCGGGTTCGGATGCAAGAAGCTTCATATCCTCTTCCCTTGGCGAGGTAAACGGGTGATGCATCGCAACATAACGTTTTTCTTCATCATCATATTCAAACATTGGGAAGTCGACAACCCAGGCAAAAGCCAGTTTTTCTTCGTCAATCAAGTTAAGCTTCCGGGCGAGATGCAAACGTAAAGCCCCAAGGGCTTGTGCCACAACAGGCTTTTTATCGGCCACAAACAAGAGGAGATCTCCAGGTTCGGCCTTACCAGCGGATTTAATTTGTTCAAGCTGCTCTTCCGTGAAGAATTTCGCTATCGGCGACTTGATGGAACCGTCTTCGTTTACAATGATCCAGGCTAAGCCCTTGGCACCATAAATGGCAACGAATTCTGCAAGGTTGTCTAATTCTCTGCGCGCAATACCGCTAAAACCTTTCGCATTCAGCGCCTTAACTTGTCCGCCGGTTTCCAAGGCCGTATTGAATACTTTAAATTCAGAACCTCTTACGGCTTCCGACATGTCAATAAGTTTCATGTCAAAGCGCAGGTCGGGCTTGTCAGAACCATAGTTTTCCATCGCTTCATCCCACGTCAGACGCGGAAAAGGCAAAGACAATTCGTTGCCAAGCGCTCCCTGAAAAATATAACCGATCAAGCCTTCCATCATTTCGAGAACGTCCTCGGTATCTACAAAAGACATCTCAATGTCGAGCTGAGTAAACTCGGGCTGCCGGTCGGCCCGCAGATCTTCATCACGGAAACAGCGTACGATTTGAAAATACCGCTCAAAGCCCGAAACCATAAGCAGCTGCTTAAAGATTTGCGGTGATTGGGGCAAGGCATAAAACTTGCCGGGGTTGACACGACTTGGAACCAAATAGTCACGGGCACCCTCCGGAGTGCTTTTGGTCAGCATGGGAGTTTCGATTTCCAGAAAATCCTTGTTATCCAGGTAGTCACGCATCAACTTGGTTACCTTGTGACGTAAAATAATGTTCTTCTGCATTTCGGGGCGACGTAAGTCCAGATATCGATAACGCAGGCGGACATTTTCATCAACGTCTACGCCATCCTGAATATAGAAAGGTGGTGTCTTAGAAGTATTTAGAACCGTCAAATCCGTTGCCAATACTTCGACGGCGCCGGTTGCAAGGTTCGGATTTACTGTTTCAGGAGTTCGCAGGCGAACTTTTCCCGTAACAGTCAGCACATATTCATTACGGACATCCTCTGCAACCTTAAATGCTTCCCCTGCAGTCTCTGAGTCGACAACTATCTGCACAATCCCCGAACGATCGCGCAGGTCAACAAATATCAACCCGCCATGGTCGCGCCTTTTGGCCACCCAACCACAAAGCATAACCTCTTTTCCACTTTCCATCGCTGTCAACAGCCCGCAATGCTGATCACGTTTAAAAACTTTACTCATTTTCTCGCACCTCTGTTTTGCATAAAAGTTTGCTGATTCCGTCAATATTTACCTCGTTCTGCTCGCTTGTCCGCATGTCGCGCAAAACAACCTTTCCGCGTGCAACTTCCTCGTCTCCCAGGATAATTGCGTGACGCGCGTTAAGCCTATTGGCCTGTTTCATTTGTGCCTTCAAGCTTCTGCCTATGAAATCTATTTCGGTTTTTAAACCGAGGTTTCTAAATTGCTTCATCATGTTAAAGGCCAAGTCACGATGCTTTGCTTCCGTTGAAACAATAAAAACATCAACGAAATTGTGTGAGAAAGGAAGACTGCCCTGTTTTTCCAATGCCAGCAAAACGCGCTCGATACCCATGGCAAAACCAATTCCCGGAGTCGCCGGTCCGCCTATTTGCTCGACGAGTCCGTCATAGCGTCCCCCTCCGCACAAGGCGCTTTGTGCTCCAAGCGGCGTATACTGAATCTCAAATGCTGTTTTCGTATAGTAGTCAAGACCGCGGACCAGGTTGGCGTCCAGCTCAAATTTCAGTTTTGCCGCCATTAAGAGGCTTTGCAGTTCTGAGAAATGTATGCTGCATTCTTCACAAAGGCACGTGTCCAGTGTAGGAGCCGTAGCAGCAATCTGTTTACAGGCAGGCTGCTTGCAGTCCAAAATCCTTAAAGGATTACGGTCATATCTGGATCTGCAGTCTTCGCACAACTCTTCGAGATATGGATGAAAGTAATTACGTAGCTTTTGTCTGTGCTCCGGACGGCATTTGGGACAACCGACGGAGTTTATCAAAAGTTTTAAGTCTTTTAGTCCAAGTTTGTTTAGAATATCAGCTGCCAACACAATTACTTCGGCGTCAATTATTGCGGGAGCGGCTCCGATTGCCTCTACGCCAAATTGGTGAAACTGACGCATCCTTCCTGCTTGTGGCCTGTCATACCTGAACATTGGTCCGATGTAAAAAAGTTTTGTCGGCGTGCCTTCCGCATACAATTTATTTTCAACGTATGCCCTGACAACGGATGCCGTATTTTCGGGACGCAGCGTAATGCTTCTTTCACCACGATCCGTGAAGGTATACATTTCCTTTTCCACCACGTCGGTCGTGTCACCAATGCCTCGTAAAAATAATTCCGTATGTTCAAAAATCGGCGTGCGTATTTCGCCATAGCCGTATATGTCTGAAACGGTTCTCATCGTTTCTTCAACATAGCGCCAGGAGGCAACCGTTGCCGGCAGTATATCCTTTGTTCCCCGCGGTGCCGCTGTAAGCAATTTTTTTCCCTCCTATTCATATAAAAAAGCAAGAGCTTTTTGTCTTTTTACAAATAAACTGTTTGCCTTCTGCCGGTAATCAGCAAAATTACCCGGCATGTGAAATTTACACAAGCTGTGGCCGTCTCCCAACGGAACCTTGGTTGCTGATAAAGGGCCTATGCCTATTACCGTATGCCGTTCTTCCATCATTTGCATATTGTAAAGGCACTCATGTCCCGGTAACGAGTAGCCGATGTTTGCATGATTGCCAAGCATATAATGCTGTCTGTACAAGTAATAGGGGTTCATTCCGAGAGCTTCGGCAGCATCTTCCGCGTAACTTAACGCCGAGGCTGCATCCTTCGCGCTCAAAAAATCATAACTGTTGCTAATGTTGAACAACAAAGATTGCTTCTTTAAGCTTAACATGTGAACCGTCAGATTTTCAGGTGCGAAATCAAGAAGCTTTTCAAATGACTGTTTGATTGTTTGACTGTTTTCACCCGGCAACCCGATAATCATGTCCATGTTTACTGATTTGAAACCGGCTTTACGAATTAAGTTATACGCGTCATAAATCTGTTGAACCGTGTGTTTTCTGCCTGTAATACTTAGAGTTTTCTCACTAAAGGTCTGTGGATTCAAGGTTACGCGATTTACACCGAAAGCACTCATTGTCTGAAGTTTTTCCTGCGTTATGGTGTCAGGCCTTCCGGCTTCAACCGTAAATTCGATTCCAGCAGTCAGTTTCAAGCTTTCTGCAATTATTCCCAGCAATTTGTGAAAATACAGTGCGGACAGACTTGTGGGCGTGCCGCCGCCAACATAAACCGACCCTACTTTCAAATCGTAAATACTTAGTAATTGTACCACAGAGCGAATATCATCTTCAATGGCGGTGCAAAAGTTTTGCTGAAATTCCTGATTGTCCGGCATAATTCCGCTCGGAAAAGAACAATAAAGACAGCGCGACGGACAATATGGAACGCTGACGTACACAGCCACTTCCTTCTTGTCATTTCGCAGCAGCCTGTTTTGCAGATTTACAATGTTATTCAGTAGTAGCGCCTGTTTAGCTGCGACCAGATACTTTTCCACCAGCACCTGCTCAGAATTTCCGCCATTTTTAAAAATATTATATGCAAGCTTGCCCGGCCGAACGCCTGTGAGTATGCCCCAAGGCAGTTCAGGCAGCACGAATGCCTGCTGCAGAACTGAAAGTATGGTTATTTTCGCAGTTCTTGCCCATTCACCTCTCGGCGCGTCATGAACAATGTTAATTTCCCTTTGATATGATTCTCCCGTCGCTGTTACATACAGTCTGACGCAAAGTAAAAAAGCCCTACCCGCTGGACTTGCCGTCAGATAAAGCTCTCCTCCGGTACAACCATTAACGGAGTCAGTTCCGGGGACTGCCTCCATTTGGCATTGCAAAAGCAGATCAGTAAGGGTTTTGTTGATAGCTACGGGCAATTCGTCAGCAAATAAGGCTATCTTGAGTTTATCCATTAAAATCATCGGCAGTTTCCTCGCTGCGCTGATGCCAGAGGTGTTTATAAAACACTTTACAGACCGCCGCCATCGGAACCGCAAAAATCAGCCCTAATATCCCAAAAAGCTTAGCCCCCAGAAGCAGGCTTAAGATTAAAAGCACCGGATGTATTTTTATGGAGTTGCCCATTATCTTTGGCAGAAGGTAGTGGGCGTCAATTTGGTAAAAAATAAAATAAAACGTCATGATTTTAATTGCAGACACGGGTGAATCCGCATATGCGAGAAACGCTGCCGGAACCGATATCGCAATAGGACCGACAACAGGAATTACCTCGGCAAGCATTGCCATAAAGCCGAGTATTAGCGGGTATTCCATCCCAAGGAAGTAAACGCCTATTGTAATGCATAATCCGACAAGTAGACATAATTTAAACATTCCTTGCACGTAATCACTTAAAACACTGCCGAGTTCATCAAAAATATTTGCAGCTTTAGGT
>LSQX01190856.1_pt2 | contig 11102 bp, 11 predicted proteins | sample 654561 | NCBI WGS metagenome assembly LSQX01 (sample SAMN04489861, study PRJNA283612) | anaerobic digester metagenome | isolation source: 4 biogas reactors fed with cattle manure at either 37C or 55C with and... | place: Denmark: Kongens Lyngby | collected 2014 | reverse complement strand
ACCAACTGAATCAAGCGTTAACAAATATAACAAAAAGCGTCTTTCATCTAGTAAAAACTTTTAATCAAGTTTTTTTAAGATAATATCATGTTTCCCTTGATTATAATATAAATGAAATTTCATATAATCTTTTTGTTTATCAGTATATTCCTCAAGCTTTTCAATTGTTCTAAAAGCTTCATCAATTGAAACACTTCTTAAACTAGTCAATAACCACTCATATTTTAACTTAGTTATTTTCTTATAATATCCAAAGCCAGAAAGTTCATTTATTAAGTCATTATATTCTTTGGCATAACCACTTACTCTATCTAATTTTGCTACCGACATTAAAAATACCGCTTTAGACTCTAAGATAAGTAATTCATTGTTTCCTTTGTAGTCTACATACTTTAATAGCTTATATGCTAAAAAATATAACCCATTAACAAATAACAATTTAGAAGCTAATAAAAATAAAATATCTCTTTCCAAATTATCAAGTTTTTCAAGTTCATCTTCTAAGAAATAATAGATTTCTTCTGCTTTTGCGTATTCATGATTCGTCACATAATAGCCAAGTAAAATTAAATTGTATTTCAAATCTACAGTACCTGAAAATATTCGGTATACGCCCTTGTCTAATTCCCTTTCGAAAAATAGTGAATCAACTAAATATGATAAAGTTTGTTGATAAACGTCTTGATCAAATTCTAATGTTTGATTAATATCAAGTCGTTTCTTTAACTTAGATAAAATCGGATCTTTCGGTATAAGTTGCATGTTTTCCGCCTTAGATAAGTAAGAATTGCTACAAATGTTTTCCGACACCTCTTCTAAAGTCATATTTTTAGATCGTCTTTGTTGTTTAAGAATTGTTCCAATAGAGTTGTATTCAAAGTCTTTTCTTTGTTTACTTTGTTCAATCGCACTCAAGATTTTTTCAAACCGTATGTTCATAGTTTCCTATCCTTTTCATAATGATATATTAATGATAGTACAATTTATTTGTTTTTCAAAATAAAAAATTGAAAAAAAAACACCATTTAGGCGTTTTAAAGTTACTTTTTTAAATTTTTTTGAAAATACGGACACTTTAATTTCAAAAGGCAAACATCACATTTAGGGTTTCTGGCGGTGCAATGATAACGCCCGAAAAATATCAATTGATGGTGAAGTAATCTTAAATTTTTATTTCCAAAATAATCAACTAATTTCATTTCAACTTGAAAAGGAGTATCACTTTCTAAAGCCAAACCAAGCCGTTTTGACACTCTTTCAACATGTGTATCAACTGCCAAAGTTTCAACATCAAAAGCATTTGATAAAACAACATTAGCTGTTTTTCTTCCCACCCCAGGAAGACTCTCTAAATCGCTTCTTTTGCTTGGTATTTCGGAGTCAAACTTTTCATATAATATTTTACTTAAATTAATTATATTTTTTGTTTTATTTTTATACAAACCAATACTTTTAATGATGTTTTCAACTTCATCTATTGTCGCGTTCATTAGTTTTTTGGGTGTCGGATATTTATTAAAGAGTTCTATTGTAACTTTATTAACAGAAATATCTGTGGTTTGAGCACTTAAAACTACTGCAATTAATAGTTCAAAATTATTTTTATAATTGAGTTCCGCTTTGGCATTTGGAAACATTTCATTTAAGACTTGCCTAAAATATGCTTGATTCATTTAATTGACCTATACAGTTTAGTTAATGTGTCTTTTGTGTCTTGATCTAAATCCTCAACCTGATAATCTTTTTTTAATTTTAGGTTTTTCTCAATAATATTAACTGAGATTTTTTTATTACCTTCCAATAAGGTATCAACTATTAAATTGACATCATCAATTTTATATCTAGATTCATTAAACCAATATCTAATTGTATCTAATTCATAAGAAGTAAGAACTCTGCCAAATAAATTTTCTAATCGATTAATTAATTTTGAAATTTTTGTTTGGTCTTTTTCAAGTTTTATTTTATTAGCATCGCCTTTGATTAGTTCTTCTAATTTTTGAAATGTTGGTCTTAAACTGATTTTTTCTCTTTCTTTACCATTTTTAATTTCTAATTCCATTTTAAAAAAACCTTTTTCAGCGAGACTAGTTAATATATTGGCGGTTTCATTGTTGTCTAAATCTATCCTTTTAATAATTGCATTAATAGAAAAAGTTTTTCTTTTTTCTAAAACTGAAAATAAAGCAATTAAAACATTACATTCATTTAATGTCAAATCAAGTCTTTTATATTCAGACATAATAATTTTTTGAATATCTAGTCCATATTCATCATAAATTCGTTTTAACATCTTTATATGTTCCTTTCTTCAAGGCTTCTTCAGCCGCTTTTTGTTCCGCTTCTTTTTTGGTTTTTCCTTTTCCTTTCCCAAGAATAATATCGCCATCTAAATAAACAACTGCTTCAAATTCCTTATCATGCGATGGACCAGATTCATTAACTATTTTATAAGTTAAAGTCCTTTTTTCTAGTTGAACGAATTCTTGAAGTGTCGATTTAAAATCTTTTATGTCAAGAACGAAATTTAAATTTGGTAAAATTAAAATATTAAAAATCTTTCTAGTTGTTTTATATCCCTGATCTAGATAAAGAGCGCCAAATAATGCTTCGAATGAGTCAGCAATTATAGCTGGTGAAGCACCTTTGTTGCTTTCTCCTTTTCCTAATCTTAAATAATTATGTAATTCACATTGGGTAGCATAATGAAATAATGCTTCTTCACAAACAGCTTGAGCTCTTTTTTTAGTCATTAATCCTTCATCGCCATCTTTATATTTATGGAACAAGTATTCGCTCATTAAAATTTCAATAACCGAATCTCCTAAAAACTCTAATCTCTCATTGTTTTTTTCGTTATTTTCATAAGCATAAGAGGAATGAGTTAATGCTCTTTCATATAATTTAGGATTACGTGTTTTAATTTTAATTGTTTTAAGTAGTTCGCCGATTGGTTTTATTTCATTCATCATCATCACTTCTTTCTAGTGATGCTTTTATTAGTGGCATTACCTCGGCCTTAACCATTTCTCTTGCTTGCCTAATAGCGTTAAAAAAGGCAACCCTATTTGATGACCCATGGGCTTTAATTAATAAGCCATCGACTCCAAGTAAAATAGCTCCCCCAACATTAGCAGGATCAGAGGTGTTTTTAATTTTTTTAAAAGCTTTTTTCATTAATAATGCGCCCATTTTATTTTTAAATGAAGACTGAACTTCATTTTTTATAGCATTCATAAAGGCGGTGGCCATTCCTTCTAAAGATTTTAGAAAAATATTTCCAGTAAAACCATCAGCTAAAATTATATCTACCTCAGAATTAAATACTTCTTTAGGTTCAATGTTACCGATAAAATTAATTTGACTATTTTCTTTTAAAAGATTGTAAGTCTCGATATCAATTTGTCTACCTTTACCTTCTTCAGAACCAATATTTAATAAGCCAACTTTGGGATGAGTTATTTTTAAATAATTTGTTGCAATTATATTAGCTCCAATTGCAAAGTCTAGCAAATGCTGAGGTTTTAAATCGACATTAGCACCTGCATCTAATAAAATTCTAACACGTCCATCAAAAGATGGCAAAATAGGTGTCAAAGCAATTCTTTTCATTCCACTAATTCTTTTTAAAACAAAATGCCCACCAATTACTAAACCTTGAGTAGGACCGGCACTAACTACTGCCTCAGCAGCTTGGTCTTTAACTGCTTTCATAGCTAAAAACATTGAAGCTTCGCGATTTTGTCGAAAAGCTTTAACCGGATCTTCTTCATCCATACTTAAATATTTATCTGTGTGGATTATTTTTAGTCTTTCGTGGCCATCTGTCCATTGAGTAATTTGGGCTTCATCTCCATATAAAAGCACTTCTATATCTTTAAATTGATTTAAAGCCTCTAAAGTGCCTAAGACAATTTCTTTTGGTGCATGGTCTCCACCCATGGCATCGATTGCGATTTTAATCATATTTTTCAATTCCCTTCATTAAAATTATAACATATTATTCTCTTTGATTTTTTTCAAGAGAATATAATTTTGAGGATTAGTTTTATAATTCGGATCATTTAAAATCTTTACAGCCTCATTTTTGGCATCTAACATTAAATCATAATCTTGTTCAAAATCAAGAAAAGTTGCTTTAAATGTTCCACTTTGCTTTAGCCCTAGAAATTCACCTGGACCTCTAGTTTTTAAATCGTATTTACTTAATAAAAAACCATCATTTATTCTAGTTAATAACTCTAATCTTTCAAAATCTTGCTTTTCGCTTACTAAATAACAAATTGATTCTAAATTATTTCTTCCAATTCTTCCTCTTAGTTGATGTAGTTGCGCTAATCCAAAATTCTCAGCACCTAAAATTATCATTAAGGTCGCATTTTTAACATCCATTCCGACTTCTATCATCGTAGTCGATAACAAAATCGCTCCCGGTGTATTTACAAATTGTGTAATATTTCTTTCGTTTTCTTGACTATCTTTTTTTCCATGCACAACAAATAAAGGCGTATTAAATTTTGATGTTAACCATTTTTCTGCTTCCTCAATATTAATTTTTAGTTGTGACTGAATAGCGGGAACGACAACAAAAACTTGTTCTTTTTGATTAATGGTTTTAGTTATTTGATTTTCAATAACCGATAAATCATCATCTTCAAGATAAATAGTTTTAACTAATTGTTGGTGAGGTTTACTTCTAATAGTTGATATTTCAAGATTATTAAATAAAAGTTTGGCCATGGTCCGTGGAATTGGGGTAGCTGTCAAATAAATGGTGTTAGCATTTAATCCTTTTAAAAATAACTCGTTTCTAATTTCAACCCCAAATTTATGTTGCTCATCAATAATTTGTAACCCTAAATCATGATAATAAATATCTTTGCTTGCAACTGAATGAGTACCAATTAATAGTTGGATTTCTCCTGACTTTAATTTGTTTTTGATTTCTGATTTATTTTTTGATTTACTCGTTAATAATTCGATTTTTATATCTGGTAGCAAATTAGAAAAATTTAAGAAGTGTTGCTGCGCTAATATTTCAGTTGGTGCCATAATTACAGCTTGCTTGCCCGCGCTAATTGCCCCTATGGCTCCTAGCAAGGCAACAACCGTTTTACCGCTTCCAACGTCTCCTTGAATTAATCTTTGTACACGATAATTCCTTTTAAAATCTCTAAAGATATCATTTACAACATTCTTTTGATCCGCTGTTAACTCAAATGGTAAGGCTAGAATAACTTTTTTTACAAAATCTAAATCATAGTTTAAAGGATCTTTTGAAACCTTCATTGGAGAATTTAAAAGGATTGTTGTATGTAGTTGGATTGCTTCTTCGTATTTGAAAGTTTCATTAGCTCGTTTGATATCAGCTTCAGACTTGGGAAAATGAGCTAAATAAAGTGCATCTTTTTTATTTAATAACTGCTTTTTGGTTAATATTTCTTGGGGAATAAGGTCTACAATTAGAATGTCGTTTTGAAGAAAAACGTGAAAAATAGCTTTACTAATAATATAATTTGAAATATCAGGTAAATTATATAATGGTGATAAAGTTTTTTTATTAAGATTAGTTGAAATATAACTGGCATTTATTTCGTTTTTATACAAATTATATTTACCTTTGATTAATAGTTTCTGATCAACTTTTAAAAATTTATTAAGATATTCTCGATTGAATACTAAAACATTTATCCTAAAAATATCATTTTTAACGACTAATTTAATTAGATGTGTTTTAGATTGTTGAAACACATTAAAACTGATGATTTCGGCAATTAATGTTACATCATCATTATGTTTTAATTCGTTGAAATTTTTTATTTCAAAGTTTTCATATTTTTTAGGTATATAGTTAATAAGATCTTGAACATTCCATATTCCGTACTGTCTTAAATTCCAAGCTGTTTTTTTACCAATACCTTTGATATCTTCTAATCTCATTTATAAATCTAAACGTAAGTCTAATAAGGCTAAAGCTATAATTGCTTCTAAAACCACTTGTGCTCTTTTTTGATAAAAGGTATCGTGTCTACCATTTATTAAAAGAGGTATTAGAGATTTTTTTTCAAAATTATAAGTGGTTTGTTCTTTTCTTATACTTGAAGCAGGCCTCATATCAACATTAATAATCAAGGTATTTCCGTTTGTAAGGCCGCCGTTAAAACCACCTGAGTGGTTTGTTTTTGTTTTTCCAAATTCATTAACATAAACATCATTATAAGTACTTCCTAATAAATTGTCTGTTATAAAATCATCACCAAACAATACCCCTTTAACGCCAGGTACGACAAATAAAAAAGCAGCGATTTTTGAAGTTGCTTTATTAAATAACGGCTTGCCTAAGCCTAATTCAACATTTTCAACGGTGATTTTAATTCTTGCTCCTGCACTATCTTCTAATTGTTTTATTTGATTTAAATAGTCTTCCATATTCTTTAAGTCTTCTAATCCGGTTATATGGGTGAGTTCACTTTTAAAATTGTAAGGTAAACACATTTTAGCAATCGCACCTGCTGCTACTAATAATAAAGTCATCCTACCGGAAAAAATTCCGCTGCCAGAAAATGTTTTCTTATATTTAATTAAAGATATAAAATCAGTATGACCAGGTCTAGGGTGATTGATAAAATCATTATACTCCTGTTTATTATATAATTTATTTTTAAAACTAATTGTTAGCAAATCTCCGTCTGTTTCCCCATCAGTAATTCCTGAGATAATTTTATATTCATCTTTTTCAATCCTACTTGACTCATATTTTTCAGTTGGTCTTCTCCTGGCTAATTCATTTTCAAAAAAATCAAAATTAAAAACAATTCCACTCGGAATTCCATTTAATGATATGCTCATTTCATTACTATGAGATGAACCAGTTATTTTAATTTTTATCTTATTATTATAATAATTTATCATAGTTAATTTTTACTTTTTCTACGGTTGTTTTTGTAACACTTAATTGAAAAGCAAACCATAATTTAAATGATTCTAAGGCTTGAACTATCAACATATGTAAACCGTTTGAACCAGCTTTAGCATCTTCTAACAACAAAGATTTCTCAGGATTATAAATCATATCAAGAGCATAATTGGCTTGTTTTGCAATATCTTTTTTAATAATTCTTTCATTTACATTTGGATACATACCAACTGGAGTTGCATTTATTATAATATCGATATTTTCTTTTTCAAGATCATCATAATTGATGATAGGAAAATTAAGCTTTTTGTTAGTTGCGTCTCTAGATACAAATTTGGTAGAAACTTTTTTCTCATTTAAAATGTAACCAGCCGTCTTTGCTGTAGAGCCGGTACCTAAAATATGAATTGTATGATTTGTTAGATCAAATGGTATTTCATTTATACTAAATTTTAAGCCATAGTAATCAGTATTATCGCCATAAATTTTACCTCTTTTAACATAAAGAGTATTCACTGAACCTGTCAAATATGAAATAGGCGTCAAATAATCGCAGTATTTGATAATAGAATTTTTATATGGCATAGTAACATTAAAACCTAAATATTCACCGTTTTTTAACATTTTAAGATATGGTTTCACATCATTTAGTTCTTCAATTTCAATTAATTCATAACTATATGAACGTTTACTAAGATTAGAAATTACATTATGAATTAATGGCGATTTTGAATGTGTTAAATTTTTCCCTAATAGGCCACACTTATGAGTTATTTTTTCACGTTGCACAATTTTGCTAATTGATAAAACCGTGTTAAAGAACTTCCGATAATAAATACCATTTTCTTTGACATTTCTTAATTTTCTCATATTTTGATTTAGTAATTCTAATTCTCGTCTAGGATTATAAACAGATAGTTTACGTGTCTTTTTATATAGACCAAGATTTCTTGAGACTTCAAGTCTTTGTTCAAACAGTTTAATCATTTTATGATCAATTTGATCAATTTTTTTACGAGCTATTGTTAAATAATCAGTCATTTAATTTACCTCCTAAATCAATAAAGTTTTGAAAAAATTGCGGATGTGATTTTTCTATATAATTACAGTTTTTAATTAGAATTGGACGATCAAAAAAATTAGCTAAACTTATCGAAGCCATGATAATCCGATGATCATTATAAGCATCAAATTGGTAATCATAATGTTTAATTGGACCGCTAATAGTTAACTCGTTACCAAATATTTTCACTTCACCAACCCGACGAACATTCATAAAAACCGCCTCTAGGCGATTAGATTCTTTAAATCGTAAATTTAATATTCCCTTAAACCTTGAAATTCCATCGGTCAATAAAGCAATTACACTACAAATCGGAATAATATCAATATTATTTGTAAAATCATATTCAAATGGCTTAATAATTTCTTTATTAATTATTTGCAAAGCTCCGTCGCTATAAGTAGTTTTAACATTGGCTAGTTCTAAAATATCGACTATTTTTGCATCTGGTTGTAGTGATTTTTGAGGATCTATTAATCCTTCTACTATTATATTTGAGTCCTTTCTTAGGCCCATAATTAAGTAGTTGGCTGCCAATGAATAATCGCCTTCTACATAGTAATCAAAGGCTTTATATTTTTGGTTGCCGGTAATAAAAATTAAGTTGTTTTTAATACTCATTTTAATCCCTATACTTTTTAAAAAATCATATGTCATCTTTAAATAACCATAAGATGCAATATCACCAGTTAATTCAATTTTAGAATTACCTTTTAGTAGTGGTAATAAAAATAATAATCCACTTACTACTTGACTTGTTAGTTTGGGAGAAATTTTATAATGTCCGGCTTTTATTATCCCGCTAATTTCATAAATGTCTTTTTCTACTTCTTGATAATTTAAAAATTCAAGATTTTCAAAAAGAGGTCTTGAAAGCAAATCACTATGGCCTGTTATACTTATTCTGCCAAATTTATAAACTAAGATAGGAATCATAAAGCGCCAAATAGTAGCTGAACTCCCAGCATTAAAAATCGGTTTTGTATCATTAAAAGTGTTGCCATTTATCACAACTTTATCATTGATAATATTTATATTTATACCGGCATCTTTCAAAAATTTAATGGCATATTTAGTATCAGCAGAATCCAACAAATTAGATATTGTAGATTTTCCTTCTGCTAAACTTGCTGCAACCAAAGCTCTTAGTGAAAGTGATTTAGAACCAGGCATTGTGACACGGCCATTTAGTGGTCGTGGCTCAACTAGCAATTTCATCTAAGTTTTCCCAAGTAATCTTTAAAATTATTGGAGTGGCAATTTTTTCTAACAATACCAGATTTATTCCGCCGATGTCAGACTTTTTATCTTGTTTTAAAAAACCTTTATATTTTTCATATGGAATAATTTTTTCAATTATTTTAGCTTCAAAAAGATGTTTTTCAACACGATCTTTTAAGCCTGGTTGGGTGATTTTTAGTCTTTCCCCTATTTCTAAAGATTTTAAAAGTCCATGAGCAACCGCTTCACCATGGCTAATGTTAAAATTAGATTCAGATTCAATTGCATGACCATAGGTATGACCAAAATTAAGAACATGTCTAACATTTTGATCGTAGTAATCCTTAAGTACAAATTTTCTTTTAATCATAATTGCTTTTTTAATCAGTTTTTGAGTTATTTCAATATTTGGATTTTTTTCTAAGTACTCATATAGTTTTAAATCGCCTATTAAAGCGGTTTTTACTATTTCGCCCATAGCATTTAATATTTGTCTTTCTGGCAGTTTTTCAAGCCATTCATGACTAATTAAGACCATTACCGGATCATAAAATGAACCAACTTGGTTTTTATAACTGGAATAATTGATTCCGTTTTTACCACCTACTGAACTATCAATTTGAGCTATTAAACTCGTAGGAATGGAAATAAAACGCACGCCACGATAAATGGTCGCTGCTACAAATCCAGTTAAATCGGTTATCATACCGCCACCAAATGCAACTATTAAATCAGTTTTATTTAAATGCTTTTCAATTAAATCTGTTAATAGTTTTAAATAAGAGTCTGTGTTTTTATTTGAATCTCCAGCCGGAACAACCAGCCAAACAATTTCTCTTTTAGTCAGTTCTTCAAAATTTGCCTTAAATAAGCCATATACTGTTGAATCAGTTATAACAAATACTTTATTATGATTATTAAATTTGTCAAAATATTGATCTAATTCTTTGATTTTATCAACAAATAAAATAGCATAATTTCCCATTTCAATTTTACTCATAGTTTTTTCACCATCTCCTCATATTCATCAAAATTTATTGCTTGTTTTCCATCACTAAGAGCTTTTTCTGGTATTTCAGCTATTTCTATCATCGCACCATCAGCCCCAACTACTTTACTGGCCATAACTAATGGTACAACCATCTCAGATCGGCCAGTACCGTGTGAAGGGTCAACAAAAATAGGTAAATGAGATAATTTCTTAACCGCTAAAACAGCACTAATATCTAAAGTGTTTCTAGTATAGGTTTCAAATGTTCTTATCCCTCTTTCACACAAGATTACTTCTTTATTTCCTGCTGATAGTAAATATTCAGCTGCATATAACCATTCATAAATCGTTGCATCTGGTCCTCGCTTTAATAAAATTGGTTTTCTAATCTTACCTAACTTTTTAAGCATTTCATAATTATTCATATTTCTGGCACCAACTTGAATGATATCAACATATTTTAAATAATCTTCTAAATGGCTTAAATCCGTTAATTCACTTATTGTTACAAGATTATATTTTTGTCCAATTTTATATAAATCGATTAAAGCTTTTGTGCCTAATCCTTGAAAGCTATAGGGCGATGTTCTAAGCTTAAAGGCGCCACCCCTTAAAATCTTGCCACCATTTTTAGAAATTAATGAACCAATTTTATCTAGTGAATCATAATCTTCAATAGAACACGGCCCAGCAATTAAAACAAAAGAGCCATCACCGATAGTTACGTCTTTGATTTTGATGGTAGTTTTGAAATTTGATTCAGTTTTTAAAACTTTTAAATTTTCCATATTTTCACAATTAAGGGCCCTTAGTTTGGGCCCTTATTTCATATTTTTAATTAGTTATTTTTTTTGTTCGTTTAAGGTCCTTAATTGATCTCTGATTTCGGTTAATAGTTGAATATCTTCTGG
>LSQX01319889.1_pt1 | contig 11103 bp, 8 predicted proteins | sample 654561 | NCBI WGS metagenome assembly LSQX01 (sample SAMN04489861, study PRJNA283612) | anaerobic digester metagenome | isolation source: 4 biogas reactors fed with cattle manure at either 37C or 55C with and... | place: Denmark: Kongens Lyngby | collected 2014 | reverse complement strand
TTAATAATTTAAATCATTTAAAACATAGTCAGTTTTTTTTGAATAAAAAATAGGGATAAGCGGTATCCCCATTTTCATTGCTAAAAGACAGCTATGAAGTCTAATACCGATTATTTGGGAGCAACGAGCCATATTATTTATAATATGGCTACCATCATCATTGTGGGCAATAACTTCTACCATTTCGCCGTTATTGCAAAGCCCTTTTATAGTGTAAGCAGCGGCTAAATCATTTTCATTTTCAATATTAAAAGAAAATAATAACACCTTTTTGTTGTTCTTCTTGATATAGTCCTGGGCTATTTGTGCAATCTTTTCATAATAATACAAATTATTTCTGTGTTGCATTCTATATGCCGAAATGCCAAGACAGCCCTCACCGGTATTTGCCGGCAGCCAACCATCGGGAATAGAAAATAATATGTCGGGGAAACAAAAAAGCGGCTTGTTTTTTATGTGTCCCTTTACAAAATTATACGAGAAGCTGTCCCGAACAGTAAACAAATTGTATTGGTTCATGTCAAATATCGAAAGACGTTTAGCAAAGCTATTAACAAATGGACCTACATTAAAGCCGATAACCGCTGATGGCAGTTTTTTTTGTTTAAATATTTTCGACTTAAGGATATTTAGTATGCAATATACCATGCCGGATCTTCCGGTGATTATAAAGCCCGAACCGACAATTCTAAGCACGAGGTCAATTTTAATGTTTTGATTTTCAAACCAATCAAATATATTTTTGCTGTTAATAAAAGGCAACAATAATTCCTTTTTTGCCTCTTTTATATACAACCTGCAATCGCTTAGTTGATGGGCAATTATTCTTATCATCATATCATCGCCGAAATTCCTGTCAAAGTAACCATCGACAAGGATATTCTTAGTATTCATATTTATTCAGCTCCCGGTGTGCGTACGATTTTTTCAGATTTTTGTACTTTTTTTAAATTTAGTATTATTTCTATCACTATTGCAAGAAATACGCCGAGCAAAAGGCCGACACAGCAAGTTAACAGAAGATAAAACCTAACTGAAATTCCATTTATGATGTTTATTCCGGACAGCATTACGATATGTTGGCTTGCACGTAGGTCGTTATATTCTTGAATTGTCGCGTATGTTATTTGATAGAGGTCTGACATTTTGCCGCTGATGTATTCGATTTGTTTATTGGCATTGGCTTTTGCATTTTCATAATCAATTGTTTCGTTAACAGGCGTGCTAAAAGCAGTTATTACAAAATTACAATAATCTGCATCAACTGTAGAAGCACCGGCGCCCACTCCATCCGAAACATAGCTGTCAAATAAACTGTCGTATGTTGTTTTGGTACGGCTCATTTCTTCTTGAACATAAATCTCTGCAGTGTCAAATTCATTGTCGGATTCGTTTTTATATGCATTTGGTACCGATTTATTGCTTTCAACAAAGCGTTCAATCAATGAAAGGGCAACATTCGCCGAATTGTTTTTATGGGCACTCGTAAGCTCGTATTGCTCTTTTCTATAGGTATACTTTTTCAGCAATGCTTCTTTATTGTCAGTAATCTGTGCATTAAGAATATTTGAAAACAATGCCGGTAAATCGTTGTTCTTAATTTCTTTATATAGGACAGATAAATCAGCTAAACTTTTCCCGGTAGCGGAGGAACGAAAATCCGGTTTTGAAGTATATCGTTCTTCCAAATAGCTTATTATGTTTGTTAAGGTGGAATCCATCACTTCAGCAACTTCTAAATAGTCATGGTTATTTATATCACTGTCAAAATCAATTTTAGCTATGGCAGAATTATTCAAATATGTTTCACTGTAATAAATGCTGTAATGTTTTATTACTGCATCAACGACATCTCGTGCATAAGCACCGTCTTTATCATTTTCCACAGTGAATTTAACCGAATAGTCAACGGGATAGTAAATGTATTCCTCGCCCTCTTTAGTTTTTGATTGTTTTAATGCCACAATTTCATCCGGGATTATGGGCGAAACAGACATCCTTGAACGTATTTTTTCAACGCTTTCTGTTATGCCAAGGTCGGCTATTGCAGCCGCAATTATATTTGGTGAAGTAATTTCGTTCACATCAAGCGATTTGCCGTTGGGTGTTAATCCGGATTTGGCATTTTGGTCAGCATAGCTGATAAATGTTACTGCACTATATGTTTGGTTTTTATAGATGTAAAAGCCCATCAGCAAAAGTGATATTATCAATACCTCTGCTATTCCGCCCTTCCATTTATTCAAATAATCCAATATATCCCAAATTGATAATCTCATGTGTGTAGCCCCCTGTGATCAAATTTGCTTTGGAAAATAAAAAACAAACTTGTTGAGAAAAATACCCAAAATGCGAACATTGCTGTCGATACCAATTTAATGTTGTCGAAAATAGATTTTTCCGGAATGTTAAATTTTAAATAATCACGTGTTTCATATAATATATATTCATTGTCGGTTTTTAAGGCAACAGAAAGAATTACTGACAAGTCATCTTTTAAATTGGTGAGCATTTTTTCTGCAGCTGATTTCAATCTTGACTCTTCAAGTTCATCATGATTTATATTTGAAAACATATTTATTAAGTAATTGTTAGCTTCTATTTCCTTTTCGGCTTTTTCCGCAGTAATGCCGGCTTTATACGCAGCGTTCGCCAAATAATCTATACCTATTTTTGTTCTACTCATATAAAATTCGTTTGTCTTATCAAGCGTGGGTATAAAAGCAACCCCCGTCATGTTTGGGTCGTATTTTTCTATTGCACCTTTAGTAAAATCTAATTCGATTAGCGCTTTTCTTTTTTCAAAAGACAGATTATCGTTTTTATATCTCAATTTATTAATATATGATGCCCTATCCTTTGCAATGGCAGATGAAATTATAAATGCTTTAAATTTTTCAATTTCTATGTCTTTAAAGTTTCTAACCATGGTATCAATATTTGCAAAGGTTTCGCCGGTTTCTTTTGATATAAAGCCACCGCTTTGTGTATTACGCATAGATATATGTGAAGCAACCATATTTGCTTTATCGAACAGTAAATCAGCTATTTCAATATATTCATAAATATCATAATCTGCAAAACTCGCGGCATCAAATTTTAAAACACTATTATTATCGGCATGCTCTTTTCTGAAGATTTCATCATATGCAACAGCAATCGCACTCAGCATTTCGTATGTATGATTTTTTGCGAACTTATTCTTTTGCGAATACGATATTGTATACTCGTTGGGGATATATTTATAATCTCTACCGGATAATTTAGCGGTTTTAACCTCTTCAACGTCTTTGTTTGAAGCCTTTTCATAAACGTCTATTCGGTTTCGCAGTCTGTCAACCGTAATTCCGTTTTCGCTGAAATTAGAAATAGCCCTATCCAACACTTGTTCAGATTTTATTCTAAAAATATTAAACCTCGTCCCGTCAGGGTATAGTCCTTTTTCCGCATTTGGATAATTTAAAGACATAACCATGGTGAGTTTGTTGTAGCTCGCCAAAAAGTTATAGGACATATATCCCAAACTTAAAATAAAAGATATAAAAAATACAGGTATCCATCTAATGTTTAAAGCTTTAATTATCCGTTTTGCAATAGTTGAAACCATATACATTTCTCCTTTTTGTATAGAAGTAAAATATCAAATATATTAATATGTACATTTTCAATCTGTATAAAACATAAATCATTCTTTGGTTTGTCGAAAGATTGCTTTTATCGACATACTTTGTTTTTTTTGCGAAAAATTTGTTTTTAACCGCATCCTTAAAAGGTTTGTATCCTTTTTTATGATAAGCTTCGTTATACAGTATTTCAATTAAAAAGTAGAAGCCTCTATCTGCTATAGCTTTTTGTAAATCTATATAACTGTAATATCGTTCTATTTGTGATATAAAATTACCGCATCTGACTAATAAATTCTCTTTATACGAGTACGAAACCGAACCCTCCCGCTGGCAATAATTATATAAAACCTTGTCTATAATACAAGCTCGTTTTATAAACGCAAGAGTTTTAAAATAAAAAAAGGCATCTTCGGCATAAATATCGTTTCTGTCTTCGAATATAAGGTGTGTGCTTTTTAGAAAATCAGTATTATATAACTTGTTTGANNAATTCGATTTTACCGCTGATTATGTCATGGAGCAGTTTGGGTTTATCAGCCGAGAAATCAATTATCTTTTCTTTCGGCATTTTTAAAAATGCTGCTTCGGCATTATTGTTAAATATTCTGCGTAAATTGCATACCGCAAAATCGCTTTTTGTCTTGGTTATGGCATTATACATATCCGACAACATACTATGCTCTAAAAAGTCATCCGAGTCAATAAAAATCACATACTTACCTTTGGCATTTTGAAATGCCAAATTCCTTGCATGGGAAACACCCTTATTTTCAATATTGAATACGATAATACGAGGGTCCTTTTTCTGAAATTCTCTTATTATTCGCAACTCATCGCCGGTGGAACCGTCGTTGACTATAATTATTTCTATTTCTTTTAATGTCTGGTTTATAACGCTGTGTATACATGCAGAAAGATATTTTTCAGTGTTATAAACGCTTATCAATACTGATATCTTCGGTCTCAATTTTGTGCACTCCCTTGGGTGTATGAATAAATTGTGCCATCCAATTATTCAACTCCTCGCCCTTTATAATTCATGGCTGACATCATTAGCAAGTTCCAAAAAGGTTTATATGTAGCGTATAGAGTAAGTGATAACGATAATACAAACATCCCGAACAATGCAACAGTTATATTCCTATTGTTTGACATACTCCTCAGCATACCTGTGAACAACACAATAAAAAATAGCAGCATACCGATAAAACCTTGGTCACACCATATTTGTAGCCAATGATTGTGTGCAACTGAACTTCTTGAACCGGCTTGATGCAAAAATTGAATGGTAGATCCCAACCCGTTGCCAAGCATTAAAGATGTATTGTTTTGGGTTATTGCATCGAATGTGATTGTCCATAAATCAAGTCGGCCGCTGCCTCTGTCGCTTACGATACTCTCTATACTCATTCTTTCGGTAACGCTCTCGGGCAACAACGGGAAAAGTACAACCGAAAACACCACAAAAACAATTGTTAACGAAGCCAACAGTTTCAATTTATTTGCTACCCCTTTAACTGCTATAAAGCCGTATGCAATTATAGTCGCAAAAATGGCGGCTAAACCACCTCTGGAACCTGTGGTAAAAGCTATATAAATCATAATTATAATTAAACTAATATATATTATTTTATACTTTGTTTTGCCTATCGATTTTTCCATACAGATTAGCAAAGGCAATAAGAAGTAACCACATAGTTGATTTGGGTCTTCAACCCCACCCCCAATATCAATGGTAAACCTATCTGACGAGCCAAGTTCTACACTGCTTGCAGCCATCGCGATTATTGTTATTACACTTGCTATAAGCCAAGAATTTAGCAACGCATTTTTTTCTCTTTGATTATACGCCTTAATTGAAATAAAAAACAACAATACAGTTGTTTCTATAATCCCACGCAAATTAGCCCATGAAATCGGATCATATAGTATAAACAAACTCCCTATGCTATATATAACGTATAACACTAAAAACAAGTGCATGGAATTAAATTGTATTTCGTTTTTACCCTCTAACAAAAAAAACGCAAGTACCAATGCTGAACCCGAGAATATTGATAGCACCTTCAACAACGAAATGCCACCTGGCAACGGCACGATAGAAAGAGGCATACTTATAAAGTAAAAACATGCAATTAAGGCATATATGCCTAATTTTTCGTTATTCTCATTTTCTTTAAACAGCTTCATGTGCTTCACCATTTTTTAGATAAAGGGCTATGTATTTTTTCGTTGTTTGTTCTATATCATAATCTTTAACTTTTATTTGGTTTTCGCAAGACATTTTTTTTCTCAAGTCCGGGTCGGAGTATAGTTTTAATATGGCGTTTTTAAATGCTGTTACATCATTTAAAGGAACTAAAAGTCCATTTATGCCATCCGCCAATATATCAGGAACACCACCAACATTTGTCGCAATCACCGGGAGCCCAGCAGCATAGGCCTCTAAAATTGCCAAAGACAAGCCCTCAAATGTTGAACTTAGGGCAAATACATCCGCTTTGTGTAAATACATCTCCACCTTATCAGTAATACCTACAAAATTGACCTTATCTCCTATACCCAATTCAATTGCCCGGTTTGTTACGTTTTGCCTTTCGTTGCCGTCTCCTACAAAAATTAACTTCATATTTGGTTTTTCTAAAACTGCATTGTAAAAAGCTTCAAGCAATAAAATTTGGTTTTTCCATGTATAAAATGATGCAACATTAATTACAGTAAAAGAGGAGGAGGGGACTTTATTTGTTAACGGTGTATATTTTTTAACCTGTACACTATTAGTTATTAAAGGAATTCTTTCGGGTGTAATGTGATATTGTGTGATAATACTTTTTTTAACTGCGGATGAAATTGCAATAGGCATCACATGTAAATATCTATATGCAATAGCTTGCGCAATTTTATGAGCTGTAGGGAATTCCATATGTGCTATAGTATGAACAGTATGTATTTTAACGCATTTCTTATGTTTTATATACCATGGTATCGCATACACAGCCGCATGAAGATGTGTATGTAAAATGTCGGGTTGTATTTGGTTGAGTAACTGGTATAGTTCAAGGGCATTGTTGAGGTCTAACCCTCTTTTTTTATTTTGGAAAACCACTTTAATCCCGTTCTCAATTAACCTTTTTTCATACGGCAAATTGGCTTCTGGGTATTGACTTATTACAGTTACATCAAACTGTTCTTTACAGTTTATTGCTAAGCTGACCAAAATGTTTTCCGCCCCACCTGTTCGCAGGGATTGTATAATATGCACTAATTTTGGCTTTTTCATATTTTTTCCGCCTCTTATTGTGTAAACATTTTAAAATGGGAATAGTATTACAAAAAGTTAGTTTGCGTTTAGGTAAAAATCCTGTAGACGCATTGCTTGTTCGTGGATGTCATAACCTGCTCGCTTTATTTTGTTTATAGTGCTTACCCTGTTATAATCCTTAAGCAAAAACACTTGGTCTGCCCAGTCGTCCGGGCTGCTGTTTAAACTTTGAAAAATACAATTTCCGGTAATGTCTGACTCTTTTGTAATTGTATCGGACAAAACACAAGGAATACCCGAAGCTTGTGCCTCGATTGATACAACCGGCAAACCTTCATATAACGAAGGTAATAATAAAACATCCGCAGCTTGAAAAAGGTTTGCTATGTCATCTCTATTATTTAAAAACTTCACACATTCGCACAACCCGTATGATCTGACTCTTTCCTTAATATCATCCATTAAGGAGCCGACACCTATCAGCAGCAAAACGGAATTATTATCGCGCTTTTGTATACTGTTAAAAACATCTATTAAAAACGTGTGATTTTTTTGAGCTTCAAATCTACCTATATGAATAATAACAAATTTTTCTATAATATTTAATTCTTTTTGCAATTTATTCCTGATTTTTTCATTATATTCAAACTTCTCTGTAAAAACTCCATTTTTTATTACCATATAATTATGCTTTTTTATCTTGCTTTTACCAAAGCAAAAAGCTCCTGCCTTATTTGAACAAGCGAAATAATAGTCGGCGCAGAACCTAAGCGGAAACAACAATAACCTTTCAATAAACCCCTTAAAGCTTGCTTTGGTATCTGCATAATGCGCATGGATAACTGTTGTTTTAATATCGTGCAATTTAGCCAAGGGAAGATAAATAACACCTACACTTGTCAAGTTACCATGAACAATATCATATTCTCCCTTGTGTTGTTTAAAAAATTTGTTAACGGCATATATGTATTTAAAAGTGTTTTTGAATTTTAAACGCGGCATTATATATATTTTCCCACCCAAGGCGGTTATTTCGTCATCAAAAGCGCCTTTTTCTTCATAATTCAGCATAAAGTCATATGTTACTTTGCGCTTATCAATTAATCTGAAAAAGTTCATCATCATCGTTTCTATGCCGCCCAAATCCATCTTGCCCGCAACAACTAAAACTTTCTTTTGCATTAAACACACGTCCCATTGCTGTTATAATTTTGCTTTTGGTGTACACCGGCAGCGCTTTCTTTTACAAACATCACTTTGAAGGTGAGTAGAATAATTTTTATATCTTTGAAAAAGGAATAATCTTTTATATATATCAGGTCGTACAAAATTTTATCCTCTACAGTGGTGTCATACCTGGCATAAACCTGCGCCAATCCGGTTAAGCCTGCTTTTGCGAAAAAACGCTTATCGTAGTTTTCGACTTCGTTAAGATATTGTTTAACAAAAACAGTGCGTTCAGGGCGCGGTCCTACAGTAGACATATCACTTTTTAGGATATTGAACAGTTGAGGTAATTCATCGAGTCTAGTTAAACGCAAAAATTTACCCACTTTGGTAACGCGAGGGTCGTTTTCAACTGCTAATACAGCGCCGGTATACTTTTCCGCCTCTTGATGCATTGTTCGAAATTTATAAAGATAGAATTTTTTTTTGTTCCTCGTCAGTCTTATCTGCTTGTATATGACCGGACCTTTTGAATTAATTTTAATAGCAATTGGTAGTATAATAAATAACGGAAGTGTCAGAAGAAGCCCAACAAATGAAAAACAAATATCAAAAGTTCTTTTTATTACCCTTTGTATTCTGGTAAACCCGTACGGCTTAATTTTTAAAGCCGGTGTGTCGTCAAATTGTACCGTTTCATTATTCATCATATTGATATTATAAAAATCAGGCAGTATATAAATAATTTTGTTTTGTTCAACAGCTTTTGAAATTAACAGGTTTTTAAGTTCAAAGGGAATGTTTGGGGAAATAAAAACACTTTCGTACTCGGCAAAAGTATTATTTATCAAGTTGTCGATTTCACCTTGATTGTTAACGTCTATTAGTACATACCATGATTCATAAAGCGCAAGATAGGAATATTTTATCTTTTTCGCCAAATCGTTTTCAACATCTTTTGATTCGACAATCAATAGTTTTAATGCACCTTCGATTTTTGTTTCAATAAACAGCAAAACCATTTTAAAGGCTCCAAAGAAAACAAATAAAATTATTGGCATTATGATATAGTATGCTATGGATACCGTTTTAATAACGCTGCTCAGGGCAAATTGAATAAGTATAGATGAAAAGGTTGCGATGATAATTGAAATCGCAATCGAAAGCAAGTTTTCAAATTTAACTCGGATAGTTTTTGTATAAAACTCGTATATGTAAAACATAAAAATAATGCTGATAACATAACTTAGCGTGGCAATAATAAGCGGAACTGAATCGGCTTTAGAAGCAATCTCATCCTTAGGCGCTATTATAATCAATATGGTGATTTTCGATGCAAACACTACTAAAGCCATATCAATCAGCACAACAGCAATATCAAAAATTTTACTTTGATGAAGTTTTATATTCATAACAAGCTTCCTTTATGTGATAAATAGTATAAAAGAGCAACGAAACATCTGCGCCGATGCTTCGTTGCCAATTTACATAAGGTGTTATTGAATGATAAGACGATTCGAATTACTCGACACTACTCAAAATCTGTAGATTAGTTATAATCGATTAAGCTTCGGTCCGGTTTGCCGTTGGGATTTATCAGATACATCCCGTCTTGTTGTGTTTGGAAATACCCGAATGATGCCTTCATAATAGCTTCATAATACCATTCAGTACCATCCAAATCAGTATAAGCCAATGAATTATCCGGTAATTCATGGTATTTCCCCCGACCTATCAATCGGTTAATCATAGTAACAAATTCTGCCCTTGTCATATCCTTATCCGGCTCTATTAAGTCATCATATCCTTCGAGAACCCCAATATCCACCAATGCTTTTATATAGTGATAGTATGGGTTATTAATCTGTAAGTCGGAAAATGAAATGGTTTTTGTATCGTCCGGTTTTATTCTTAACGCGAAAGTAACAATTTTTGCAACCTCACCTTTTGTTACATTCCCTTGGACACTTATATAGTTTTTACGGTAAACACCAATGTATTTTGCAAACTCAAGTGCCGATTTTGACCATCTGTTACTCTCTACGTTTTCAAAGGGCTCAACTGTGCCTACTTCAAAGCCACCCAATTTATTATCCTGTTTTAGCAATCTGTAGATAAGTGCAACGGCTTCTTCGCGTTTAATAGAATTAGTTGCAGTTACTGTGCCGTCGTCATTGCCGTATAAATATGCATAAGGAAAGTTGATAAGAAGTGATTCGCCGTCTGGGATATCCATTTCTGTAGGTATAATAGGGGGGTCTTCATCTTCTATGTTGGGAATAACTAAGTCTGTATAACTCTCATCATATGCTATTTCGCTGCTATTTAAGTTCAAAGAATCTGCAAAAAGTCGTCCCTGTATTTTCCCGGAATTTGAGATAGATGCGGCTGCACAGGGAACATAAACGGTTCCATAGATTGTGCTTATGCTGCTTTTCATTTCAAAAAATGTAGAACTATTGGAAACAACGTTACCATAAAGTTCGGTAGTATTAACTCTGATATTACCGTCACCTACATATATATCAGCATACATTTTAACATTTTCTGAATTGTTTACTATGTTTACATTACCCGATACAAATATAATTGCTTTTTTGTTTTCGTTGCCGGATATTCTAAAGGAACCGCTTAAGTCAAAGTCTCCATTAATGAAAACATACAAAGTGCCATTCCCATTGGTTATTATTTCGCCTCCTGCGTAAAGCGAAATAGAATCCGTTATAATGTAAATATCACCGGCTGATACATCTGCTATAAGAGTTTTGCCTACCGAAAGACTACCATAGTGTGTGTTTTGTGAAACCGTTACGGTACCTTCTTCATCCCCTGTATCATATGAGTTAACATAATTATCTATCATAGGCGGGGTCAAAAATGGTATTTCCGGTGCTTCAAAATTTGTTTGATCAAGCTTAAGCACTCTGCTTGCAAAATCATAGTTTGAAAAATTAGGTATGGTAAAAAGGTTATTGGAATTAATGTATATGTTACCCGATACAGAACATCCCCACCCAAATGTAGCATTACCGTTAGCAGAGTATATAT
>LSQX01122448.1_pt2 | contig 11103 bp, 7 predicted proteins | sample 654561 | NCBI WGS metagenome assembly LSQX01 (sample SAMN04489861, study PRJNA283612) | anaerobic digester metagenome | isolation source: 4 biogas reactors fed with cattle manure at either 37C or 55C with and... | place: Denmark: Kongens Lyngby | collected 2014 | reverse complement strand
AGGCATCGCCCTGGCTGTCGCCGGCGGCCTGCTGCTGGCCGCAGTGGATATGTTGGGATCCGGCAGCAGCCTCTACGGTGATCTGTTGGCCTTTCTCGGAGCCGTGTTCATATCCGGCTACTTGATTTTGGGCCGCTTTGTCCGGCGTGAGATTGGAGTCTTAACCTACACTTTTTGGGTCTACAGCGGTGCCGCCCTTACACTCCTGCTGCTGATGCTGCGCAGCGGACAAGCGTTAATAGGCTATCCGGCCCAAGATTGGCTCATCTTTCTGGCCTTGGCTTTAGTCTGTACTATTTTGGGCCATTCGGTGTTTAATTGGGCCCTGGCTTATCTGTCTCCCACTACGGTGACAGTGGCCATCTTAGGAGAGCCGATCGGAGCCTGCCTATGGGATTATGTAATTTTCGGTGCGGTACCGGGGCTACTACAGCTGGCCGCCGGGGTGTTGCTCTTAGCCGGTGTAGCAATATTTCTGTTCGCTTCCAAGAGCCTGGCCACGGCCTCGGAATAAAGTTAACCAACAACAAAAATGTAGTCGGTCGGCTGGCTGGCCGGCTAGCCGACCCTTGGCCTCGGTATTCAGGCCAGTTGCCCCCGATAGAAAAACAGTTTATTATGTTATCAGTACAAAAAGAACCGGGTCTGCATATGTTTAACGTCCTACAGGAGTTAAGGGAGAGGTATGAAGCCTTCACCGACAAAAATAGTTCTTGATGAAACGGAGACTGTCAATGGCCAGATTAACCGAACTTCTATACCAAGCGTTTAGCCTTAAGGCTTCCGATCTACACCTGACGGTGGGTGTACCGCCCACGTTTCGCCTCGATGGCCGCCTGGTCCCCGGTTCGGGCGAGATACTATCCCCCCACGACACCCTCGCTCTGGCCCAGGAGATCATGACCCCGGCAGAGTGGGAGGAATATCAGCGGCTGGGAGAGCTTGATTTCTCTTATTCGGTGCCAAAACTAGGGCGATTTAGAGTTAACGCCTTTCGCCAGCGCGGCCACCATGCCCTGGCCATCAGAACTGTGGCCCTGGTCCCCTTCACCTTAGAACAGCTAAATATGCCTCCGGTTCTAACTGAGCTGGCGCTCCGCACCAAAGGCCTTATCTTGGTTACCGGGCCCAGCGGTAGCGGTAAATCCACCACCTTGGCAGCCATGATCGACAAGATTAACAGTATTCGCAGTGCTCATATCATCACTTTAGAGGAACCCATGGAGTTTGTGCACCGACACAACCAAAGCATCGTCCAGCAAAGAGAAATCGGGACTGACACTAAGACTTACGCCAGTGGGTTGCGCGCTGCTTTGAGAGAGGACCCGGACGTAATCTTAATCGGTGAAATGCGGGATCTGGAGACAATTTCCATCGCCGTTACGGCCGCGGAAACCGGCCATTTGGTGTTATCGACTCTACATACTACCGGAGCCGCTCAAACCATTGACCGGATCGTAGATGTTTTTCCTCCCTACCAACAAAACCAAATCAAGCTGCAGCTGTCCAATGTCCTGGCCGGTATTATCTCCCAACAATTGCTTCCGCGTCGACAGGGGCCAGGGCGCGTAGGTGCCTTGGAAATCCTGGTGGCTACCCCGGCCATCTGCAACTTGATCCGCGAGGGGAAAACCCACCAGATCGATTCCATGATTCAAATCGGCGCCCAACACGGCATGAATACCATGGACCAAGCCTTGGCCAACCTATACCGCCAAGGGCTGATATCGTACGAACAAGCCCTGGCCCACGCCAACGACCCCAAGTCTCTGTCAACCTAACCCACAGTAAAAAGCGACTTTGGACCGCCTGGAAAACAAGAGCCAGTGGGCGGGCGCAGAAGCCTGCCTCTACGTTTCCTGATAATTAGTTGGCAAATAATAATCTTAACCTGGCTTGACATTGGAAAGGATGAACCGTAATTTGAGCGGACTGTATAAATTTCTGCGACCACATTGGAAAGCTGCTTTGTTGGCACCTCTGCTGATGTTTATTGAAGTCCTGGCTAACCTCTGGCAGCCGACCTTGATGGCCGCCATTGTCGATCAAGGAATAGCTACCGGGGACATTCCCTTCATTATCCATACCGGTCTCAAAATGATCGGCATCACCCTGCTGGGGGTTGCCGGGGGAATCGGTTGTACCATCGCAGCCAGCATTGCCAGCCACAACTTCGCGGCCGACTTGAGGGAAGCTGTGTTTGATCAAGTTCAGGCCTTTTCTTTTGCCAATCTGGACCGGTTTAAGACCTCGTCTCTAATTACCAGGCTCACCAATGACGTGGTTCGAATGCAAAACGCGGTCTTGATGTCGCTGCGCCTGCTGGTCCGGGCGCCGTTGCTGTTCCTAGGCGGTATCATCATGGCTGTGGCATTAAATGCCCGCCTGACAGTGATCCTGCTGGTGGCGATACCGATTTTGCTCCTGCTGTTGGCCGCTGTGGCCGGTCGGGCTTTTCCCTTGTTTACCAAGGCGCAACAAAGCTTGGATCGGGTTAATGCCGTCATGCAAGAAAACCTGGCCGGCGTGCGCGTGGTTAAGGCCTATGTAAGGGCGGACCGGGAACAAGCTCGTTTCGACCAAGCCAGCCGCCGCCTCCGGGACATCACTATACAGGCAGCGCGGATTATAGCCCTGGCCATGCCCATTATGATGCTGATTATGAACTTTAGCATTGTGGCTGTCATCTGGTTAGGCGGTATTCAGGTAACCGGAGGGCAGATGAAGGTGGGCGAAATTATGGCCTACATCAATTACATAACCCAAATCCTGTTCTCGCTTCTCATGGTGGGCATGGTGTTTATGATGTTTACCCGGGCCCAAGTTTCAGCCGCCAGGGTAAACGAAGTGCTGGCAACCAAAGTCGATATTACCGACACGCCTACTGCCATCAAAGAACCCATTAGGTCCGGCCGAGTGGAATTTATTAACGTCTCCTTTCGCTACCCGGGAGCGGTGGGGCCGCCGGTGCTGAAGAGCATCTCGTTCACAGCCGAACCGGGAACCACCGTTGCAATTCTCGGCGCTACCGGAGCCGGGAAATCCACCCTGGTTAATCTGATCCCTCGGCTCTATGAGCCCACGGAAGGCCAAGTGCTGGTAGACGGCCTGGATGTACGGGATATCAAGCTGGACACACTGAGGGCCGGAATTGGCATGGTGCTGCAAGAAGCTACATTGTTCTCGGGCTCGATTAAAGACAACATCAAGTGGGGCCGAGAGGACGCCACGGATGAAGAAGTGGTAGCTGCAGCTGAGGCAGCCCAGGCCCACGATTTCATCATGAGCTTACCGGAAAAATACGCTACCCAATTGGGACAACGGGGAGTAAACCTATCCGGCGGACAAAAACAACGGCTCGCTATTGCCCGGGCTCTGATCAAGCGGCCGCCCATCCTTGTTTTTGACGACAGTACCAGCGCTGTGGATATGGGAACCGAAGCTCGCATCCATAAAGCCTTAAAAGACGTAGCCAAAAACAGCACCTGTTTTGTCATTGCCCAACGGATTAGCACGGTCCTTCATGCTGACAAGATCATGGTGCTGGAAGACGGGGAGATAGAAGCCCTGGGCGCCCATGAAGAGCTGCTGAGGACCAGCCCCGTGTACCAAGATATCTACCACTCTCAAGTTAGAGAGGGGGCGGATGTCAGTGCCTAATGGAAAAGTCAAAGGTCCGCCGCCGGCCATACGGCCCGGAGGAGGCGGACGACACCGACACCTGTTTGGCCCAGAGGCTAAAGCTAAGGATATAAGAGGTACAGGCAAGAGATTGTGGAGCTATTTTCAGCATCAGAGAAAGCCCCTAGCCCTGGTGTTTCTTTTGGTTTTGGCCGCTTCGGCCTTGAACCTGGTCAGCCCGTTTCTTATCGGCCGGGCCATAGACAACTATATTGTACCGCGAGACTTCAACGGACTGGCCCGAATCTCAGCGGTTATGGTGGCGGTGTACGCTCTGGCAGCTGTGATTACCTGGGTTCAACAGTATACCATTGCCGGTATCGCCCAAGACATGGTGCTCCGGCTGCGAAACGAATTGTTTGCCAAAGTCCAGACTTTGCCGCTGCAATTTTTCGACCGTGAGACCCACGGCGAGCTCATGAGCCGCATCACCAACGACATCGAAAACATTAATTTGTTCTTAAGCAGTGGCATAACCCAACTGTTTTCCGGCATTATTATGCTCGTCGGCACACTGGGGGCCATGCTATGGCTGAGCCCGCTGCTCACTGTGTTCACTCTGCTGGTAATACCGCTGATAACTCTTGCCATCAGAACCATAGCCCGACGAACAAGAAAACTGTTCCTGAGTCAGCAGGAAAAGCTGGGCCAATTGAACAGTATGATCGAAGAAACACTGACCGGCCAGCGAGCGGTTAAGGTGTTTGTCCGCGAACAGAAGGTGTTGGAGCAATTTGCCGCTGCCAACACCGACCTTAAAACCGTCGGGATTCAGGCCCAGATCCTGTCCGGGGTAATTCCACCGCTGATGAACATGTTTAACAGTCTTAGTTTTGCTATTGTGGCTGCTGCCGGCGGCCTGCTGGCAGTGAAAGGGCTGGTTACCGTAGGCGTAATCGCCAGCTTCACCAATTACTCCCGGCAGTTTACCCGGCCGCTGAACGAACTGGCCAACCAATTCAACCTGGTTCAATCGGCCCTGGCCAGTGCGGAACGAGTGTTCGAAATCATGGACCAAACCCCGGAAGAGGATACGCATTCGGGCCTGGTAGCACTCAAGGATGTTCGCGGGGAGGTCAGATTCCACCATGTAAGCTTTGGCTACCGGCCCGATGTCCCGGTGCTAAAAGATATCAATCTGTCGGTAAAACCAGGGGAGGTTATAGCCCTGGTGGGTCCCACCGGTGCCGGCAAAACAACCTTTGTCAATCTGTTGGCCCGCTTCTATGATCTAAACGAAGGGGCTATCTATATCGACGGTCAAGACATAAGTGCCGTCAAAAGGGACTCACTTAGATCCCAGTTGGGCATTGTCCTGCAAGATACACACCTGTTCTCAGAAACTGTCCGGGAGAATATCCGCTACGGGAAACTGAGCGCCACCGACGCCCAAGTGGAACAGGCGGCCCGGTTAGCTCAGGCAGAGCCGTTTATAATCCGGTTGCCGGCGGGCTACGATACTGTGCTGTCGGAAGACGGAGGAAGCTTGAGTCAGGGGCAACGCCAGCTATTGTCCATTGCCAGGGCTATTTTGGCCGATCCGGCCATCTTGATCCTGGATGAAGCTACCAGTAGCGTAGACACCCGGACTGAACTTCAGATCCAACAAGCCATGCTCCATCTCATGCACGGGCGCACGACTTTTGTCATTGCCCACCGCTTGAGTACCATTCAAAACGCCGACCTGATCTTAGTCATCCACCACGGCCGGATTATTGAGCGGGGAACCCATCAGGAGCTGCTGGCAGCCAAAGGTTTTTATTATGACCTATACATGAACCAGTTTCGATACCAAGCCTCCTGAAAGAGCCTCACGACCTGTTCTGCCGTCCCTGTCCGTGTTCCCATCCAGCGCTCTTCACGTAGGGGCGGGTCCCCGTGCCCGCCCGTGTTCCCATCCAGAGCCCTTCACGTAGGGCGAGAGCTCTGTCCCTTCCCGAAGCCTGCAGGGTAAGACAAGACTCCGTCGAATAATGCTAGGAGAGAATAACTGAAGGAGGTTCTGAAAATGGGAATAACAGTCTCAGACATGCATCACGTGGCCGTGCAAGTGGCCGACTTAGAGCGTTCCATTACCTTTTATCAAGATACCCTGGGGCTGCGCCTACAAAGCCAAGACGATTTATCAGCCCGAGGCCTAAAGAAAGCCCTGCTCCGGGCCGGTTCAGGCACTGTAGAACTGCTACAGTATTTGGGTCAGCCGGTGCCGGCTGACGACGGGCCGGTAGCCCATATCGCCTTTAGAGTGGCCGACATTGATAGGGCCTGGGCCGAGCTGAAAAAAGCAGGCGTGCAGTTGGAGGATGAAGCCCCCCGGGAGCTGGAAGGAGGGCTCAAGATCGCCTTCTTGCGCGGACCGGACCAAGAACTGATTGAGCTCCTAGAACCTTAAACAGCCGTCCACTGCAAAACCTTCCCACCGAAAACGGTGGGAAGGCCACTGCCCTGAGCTAGTCCTGAGTTTCGTGAAATGTGAGTGACGTGGCATGACGCTGTTTTTCTCTCCATTTTAGTCGAGGAGTGATACCTGTGCTTATTCAATGTACAAAAGCCCTGCTGGATAGGATGAAAATCAGCCCCAGTGAGCTGAAATCGCCGGAGGGATATGAGCAGCTCCCACACGCCTTAATGGCTTGGCACGCCAACATAGTCAACATAGACCGGAGAAAAGCCATTGTTTTGATGAACAATGCCACAAGATTCCCAGTGGTCATATACCGACCGAAACCAAAAGATTTTGCCCGCGCAAAAGACCTCATCCGGGAGGCAATTATAGTAGCGCTGCGTATGGAAGGCGTCTGTGAGACGGTTATTGACAGATACATGGCAGATGCAGGAGAAATTGAGTTTTCAAAAACAGCAAACAGAAGCTTGGTTGCCAAAATGAATCACGCCGTCCGTGAAATAGGATTTATGCAGGAATATCTGGATGAAAGCACCTTGATGCAACGATACATAAGCATTGTGACTGGAAGGCTCTACCAAGACTCACCGGATGATACGTACCTTTTGCCGATCGAAAAAATGCTTGAATACCTTAGTGGTTATCTTGATAAGGATGGGAACGGAACCCGCAGATCAGTTCTAGATGTAGAGCTATACCAACTGAAGATACAGATAGAAATAGAAGGGTTTGATATCTGGAGAAGGGTCTTAGTACCGTCAACCTTTTCGTTTAGGCATCTTCACAATGTTATTCAAACGGTCTTTGACTGGCTTAATTATCACTTGCATGTGTTTGAAGCCAAAAAGAAGGGTTCAAAGGTAAAGCTGATCGTAATGGATGACGATCCTGAAACACTGGAATGGCTGGATTTCGACCGCTACAATGTTTTGCAGGAACGGTTTATTGCCCTCAAAGACATCTTCCCCGATCATGAGGAAGTCACATACGAATATGATTTTGGGGATTCATGGCAGCACACCATAACACTTGAAAAGACAACTAGATCCAACGTATTTAGGGCAACGTATCTCGATGGAAAAGGCGAAAGACCGCCGGAGGATGTGGGTGGAGCCGGGGGTTATATGGAGTATGTGCAAATCATGGCCGACGATACAGATCCCGAACACGAGAACATGAAACTTTGGGCAGAAAGCCAAGCTGAAAGAAAATGGAGCCCGGAAGATATAAACCGCCGACTCGGGCATTGCCTTAGTGGGTACGGGTATACGCCCTTGTGGCAATAAAGACAGTCTATTATACAGCATCAGTTCTCGTGCTGTTCTGCCGTCGGGCCGCAACAGTCTCTTCGCCAAACGATCCTCCCCATTAAAAAACCTCCCTACCGAAAACGGTGGGGAGGTCTGTATTTATACCTTTATTGCCGCCCACTGCCGACCGCGGTATCGAAGCAGTAACAGGGCGGAGCGCAGGCAAAAGTCAAAGACGGTAATTATCCAGACGGACCAGATGGGCAACTCTAGAACAACTACTGCCAGTGCCACCAATGGTAATCGCAGCACCCAGTTCCCTAACAGGGAAACTAAGAACGGATAGCGAGTATCGCCGGCTCCGCGCAGTGACCCAGCGATGACTTGCTCCAAGGCAATGGGCATTTGCTCCAGGGCAGCAATACGAATACAGATGGTGGCCAATTGCACCACGTTAGGATCGCTGGTAAAACCCCGGGCAATGACACGGGGAAAGAGAAAAAATACAGCCCCTGTGATCCCCATTACAATTAAGCTGTAACGTGCTGTTAAGAAGCCGCTTTGAACAGCACCATCTCTGTCTCCGGCTCCTAAATGCTGACCTGTAAGAGTGGAGGCAGCAATGGCAAACCCATACCCGGGCATATAAGAAAACGATTCTGCTGTGATGGCCACCTGGTGGGCGGCCAATGCCGCTGTGCCCAGCCGCCCAATCAAGAAGAACCCCGCCAAGCTGCTGATTGTATAGACTAATTCCTCTAGCGCTGCCGGTACACTAAGACGAATTATTCGCCGCACCAAGCTGGAATCCCAGACCAACAATCGTTTCAGCGGCACCTGGAGAGCCAACTGCCCACTAAAAATCAATATTAAGCCCAGCACGGCCCCTATGATTTGGGCGCCGGCGGTGGCCCAAGCCGCTCCGGCCACCCCCAGGGCCGGTATTTGGCCCCAACCAAAAATCAGTACATAGTCGCCAACGATGTTTATGAGGTTGGTAAAAAGAGCTAGAAGAAGCGGAGTACGGGTATTGCCAGAGCCCCGGAGCAGAGCATTTCCCACAAACAGGGGCAGCATAAATAATGTAGCCCTACTGACAATTCTAAGGTAATCTGCAGCCAAGTGTTGTACCGGCGGCTCGGTCCTACTTAGACTAAACAGCGTTCCGGCCGAAAAGTAGCCCATTGCTGCCATAACCAGCCCTAACAAGAAGGCCAGTGCCAAGGCCTGGCCCGCAACCTTATCGGCCTCAGCCTGATCCCCGGCACCGACAGAACGGCTCACCAGTGCGGCGGCGCCGGTACCCACCGCAGCAAAAACAAAGATGGTGGAAAAGACAACACGACTCCCCAGGGCCACCGCCGCTAACTCCCTGGCCCCCAGTTGCCCCACCATGGCAGTGTCCACCACACCCACCAGCATATGTAAACCCATCTCCAAGATCGCCGGCCAAGCCAACTGCCGAATACGCCGTCCCAGGTTGCTGTGATCCTCTCTACGTAAAAACTGCGACAAATTTGGTCCTCCCTCACTGCCAAGCCAACACAATAATTATCACCAGGGTTCATTGTAGCACAGCTGAGACCGGCGGACAACGTACATTACCCTCCCTTTCCTTTGTCTACAGCCCCCTGCCCTCTTACAGGACTAAGCTCTAAGGCCTGCATTTCACATCATGCTCTTTACATGTTACAATAATACTGGTTGACAAATCACAAATGACTGGATATTGATCCATATCTACTCATAACTGGGGGGACTAGAATTGAAAGTTGGAGTTTTTTGGCGTAAGTTTCGTAACGTGGAGCTTCAAAGAATGGTTTCCAGTAAGAATATCTATGACGATGCCTACGACGAGGCCTTTCAGCACCTGACGGCCCTCCAGGGCGCCGGTTTCGATGCTGCTCTAATCGAGTGGAAAAAGGATCCTAAAGAGACCCTCAAAGACCTGTTAAGCCCTAAGATAGACATTGTTTTTAATGCCTCGTCCCTAAGAGAACTGGCTTTTTTGCAAGCATTCAACATGCCCTTTGTCGGTTCCGGCTTAGATCTTGTCGCCACCAGCAAGGCGGCTCGCAAAAAGGTGGTCGCTTTTCACCGGTTGCCGACACCAAAGTTTTTTGTAGTGAAAAGTCCCGACCAGATTCCGGAACATTCCCTGAGATATCCGTTGTTCGTAAAACCTGTAAAAGGCCGAGGCAGCGGAGGAATCAGCGAAGAGAATGTGATCAAAGAGCCTGCGGCCCTGCCCAAAGTAATCGATAAAATAACTCAGCAAATCGGCCAAGCTGCTCTGGTAGAAGAGTTTATACAAGGGCGCGAAATCACCGTCGGTATTATTGGTAATGAAGACCCAACAATACTGCCCCTTTTAGAGATCGAATACAGCTCAGCTATAACTAACACTTACGAACATAAGATGCTCGGTAACGAAATAATTCATTGCCCTGCTGATTTTTCTGAGACGGAAGAAAAACGGATTAGAGACACGGCGCGAAGAATCTACCAAGTCTTAAACGCCCGAGATTTCGGCCGGGTAGACATGATCGTGGCTCCGGACGGAACGCCTTTCTTTCTGGAGATTAATACCTTCGCCGGTCTCACCATGTCCTCGGACACAGCCCACAAAGGTTACATGGGATACATGGCCGAAGCCAAAGGCATGTCTGCATCGGAGTTCATCGGAAGCATAGTTCGGTACGCTCTAGAGCGTTACCGGATTAAACCAACCCAAGCACTAACTTCTTAAATCTAAACAGCCGACCTAAATTTCCCGCCTGTTATGTGATTCCGCCACCAGATAAGCTTGTCTTATACTTGCTCCTGGAAATGCCAGTGAACTTCCAGGAGCCTTTTTTGTCCAATCGCAGCCATAATAGGCAAGGAAAAGGGGGTCACTTTCACTAAGCCAACTATGGGAAGCATACGTTGAAGGGGTTATCCGTCGTGAGGCAGCTCTAAGAGGCGGTGAAGTAAAGGTAGCTCGCTTGAGCGAAACCACTATTCCTATACCTTGGTTCGACCCCATACATCGTTCCCTTGGCCACCTAGCCCCAGATATCATTGTGCGTCGTGGACGTTCCATTCACATAGTAGACGCCAAATACAAATTCCACTTAGCCGAACTCGATCGCGCCGGTTGGCACCGTTTTACAGAAGAAGCACGCGCCGCCCATCGGGCAGATGTTCATCAGGTATTAGCCTATGCCGCCCTTTACGATGCTGAAGAGATCACAGCAACATTGGTTTATCCCTTGCGCCGTGAGACATGGAATACACTTGTGGAACAACAGCGCGACCGGGCCTATTTCAGAGTTGGTCCATGGAAGCAGACGGATTTTGCTAGAATTGCGAGGACTGCCCTTTGGGAAGAAACCATAATAAGAAGGAGCACACCAAATACAGGAAAACGCTGCCCTGGAAAAGCTATCTCTCCAGGGCAGCGTTTGTTTGCGGCTAATAAAAGTTCCATCAATTCTCCGTACTAAAAAGTTCACCTTGTATAAGCCGAGCATTTGTCCTCTGCAATTACCACTAATATCTGCCTTTTCAATTACCACGTTTAAACTTCATGTTACCACGCGTTAACCATAGCCAAGCCCATATAGTTTCTCCATATATATGCACAAAACCTTCAATGTACCCATGTGCTCAGATCATGCCAAACATGTGCATCCCAATAATTATAATAACGCTGTCGGCTAAAGCATGGGCAATCCAGGAGTTTACAAAGTTATGATGTCTGGCATCCATCCAACTAAAGAGAAG
>LSQX01119577.1_pt1 | contig 11103 bp, 8 predicted proteins | sample 654561 | NCBI WGS metagenome assembly LSQX01 (sample SAMN04489861, study PRJNA283612) | anaerobic digester metagenome | isolation source: 4 biogas reactors fed with cattle manure at either 37C or 55C with and... | place: Denmark: Kongens Lyngby | collected 2014 | reverse complement strand
ACGATAAAAGCACTTCCTTATATCAATGAGCTTTATTACGACTCGGGCGCACCCATTGCCCGGGAAGGGGCAGCCTACGATTTGAGCCAGATCCCCTTGCGGGCCCGGGATCAGCACGGCGATCTCATAGAGCTTCCTGACGATATTATATGGAACCTGGCGGACAACAATCAAACCACTGCCAGCATTGAACATGGCCAGTTGACTGTTCCGGAGGGTACGATTCCTGAGGCCTCTGTGGCTGACGTCATCCTGGAAGCATATTCGCCAACGGCTGACAGAACGGCAAGCAATGTGGTTGTCAAAGTACGCCAGAAACCTGTGCTCAAGCGCTTGACTGCGGCAATGACAGATAATCTCCTCTTACGGTTAGGCGAAAATGCTATACTCAATCATTATTTCACCGTTGCCGGCTATGATCAGTACGGGGAAGTGTTTTCTGCCGAGCCCGTATGGAATACCAGCAACCCCGCCGCCATTCAACTTAGCGGAGGTATTTTGCACGCCCTGATAGAGGATGCAGAAAGCCTCATTTATGCTGCCTGTGATAATTCCAGAGGCGAGACCATTACCAGCAACAAGATTTCTCTGAAAGTTGGCGCTCCACGGCGATTAAGCAGTATCAGTGTGAGCAATGCTCCCCGATCTGCAGCCATAAATGCGGTCCTGTCTCTGGATACCTTGGCAGTGGCAACCTTCGACCAGTATGGACAGGAATTTACCCCTGAGGAACTTATTGCTTACCCGTCTTCAATCCGCTGGACGCTGGAAAATCACGGGACAGCGGGTGCCATAAACGAAAACATCCTTTCTTTTGGAAGCCAGGTTGGCAAAGTGACCTTGATTTGTGCTTGTGTCAACTCTGACACCGGAAAAAGCTTCGATGTTGAAAAACGCATTGATATCCGTGTGGGTCCGTATGTTTCAGCAATAACCCCTGCTTCGGCAAATATGACTTCTGCCGGGGGAGCAAACCTCATTACCCTGACCGGGGAAAACCTGGAAGATGGCCTGCGCATTTCGGCTTTTGATGAAATGGGAAGCGTTGTCCCGGGTATTACAGCAGTTACCACGGGTACCGCTGCGCAACAAAAGGCCACCTTAAACTTTCCTGCCAACATCGATACTCAAAACCCACAGACATATACCCTGAAGCTTTCCCATAATGACGGCACTACCTACGAAGCTGCACCTGTAGCCACCGTTACTGTTGCTAAAAAGGGCAGTGATACCGGTGGCACCGGCGGAGGCGGCGGTGGAGGAGGCGGTGGAATAAGCCCCTCTGGAACCTTGATTGACAGCAAAGGCGGTACCGCAAGAAATGATGACGCCAGGGTGGTGATTCCCAAGGATGCCGTTGATAATGATATCCGAGTAAACATCAACACCATAGGCCGCTCAGGTTTTGCCTTCCCCGAAGGATACAGACTGGTGAGCAGCATATTTGATTTCAGCAAGGATAAGAGCGGAAACTTCAAAAAAGATGTAACCATTACCCTGCCCTTTGACAAGAGCAAAGCAGATCAGGAAAAGGACGAACTGGCAGTCTTCGGGTGGGACGGAAGCGGCTGGAACCTGCTGGATAATACTGAAGTAGATTGGTCCGCAGGTGCAGCCAGTGGAACCACCGACCACTTTGCCAATTTTGCAGTTTTGGCAAAAACCAAAGCTGTTGATGAGCCTAAAGAACCTGGCGATACCGATCAGCCTGAAGTCCCCTCTGTGGCCTTAATTGATATTTCCGGCCATTGGGCAGAGGAGGCTATTCGCAGTCTGGTTGCATCCGGAGCAATTAACGGGTATTCTGACGGCACCTTTAAGCCTGACAATACAGTAACCCGGGCTGAATTTGCTCAGATCCTGGTGCAGGCAATGGGAATTCCGGCTGCTGATAATGACCAGGTATTTGTGGATACCGGAAATCATTGGGGCAGAGAATCCATTGCCGCCACCTATGCAGCAGGAATTATCAGCGGCTACGGTGACAACAGATTTGGCCCCAATGACCTGGTTACCCGGGAACAGATTGCAGCCATGGTAGTAAAAGCAGCTAGGCTGACGGGTCCATCCACGCAGTTAAACTTCGCCGACTATGAGGCAATCTCTGACTGGGCGAGAGAGTCAGTTGCTATAGCTGTTGCCAATGGATTAATTACCGGCTACGGAGATCAAACCTTCAGACCGGGGAACAATGCCACCAGAGCTGAAGCGGCATTTATTATTTCCCTGGCATTAGCGGAGAAAAAATAATACAGACAGGTGAACAAACACCCTCGGGCGTGAGTCCGGGGGTGTTTTTGCTTGGTGTGCCCGGTATGGGCGCAATCATAAACAGCAAATGAAAAGGTGATGCAATCATTTATATGATCTGGATTCATCAACTTATGTAAATTATCTCGTATTTGTCGTATTCTTTATCCTTTTTGTACCGGGAACCATTCTTCAATAATCTTTTAGTCTTTATGTTGTCATAAAAGAAACGTAGTTTCTCAGTATCCGTGACTATTGTTTTCCAGAATTCATCTTGCTGGCTATATAAAATTATTTCTTTGATTTCTTCGGGATGTCTTTCATCAGAGTTTATCATATAGTCTATTGCCATTGCCCAGACTTGTATATCAGGTTCTTCTAATCTTCTATTTCGTTCAGTAATAAGATCTGCCAGTAGTTTAGCTAATTGATAATAATACGATCTTTCAAAATAAATAGCACGTATTATCTTATATTTATCTTTCTTTAATAATTTATTTAGGCCTGTCTCTTCTTCCGATTCCTCTAAGGGCGAAGCTGGTTCGAATGTGGTATCAGAGTACAACATAGATGTGGTATCAGCGTACCACATAGATGTGGTAGCAGAGTGCAACATTGCAGTTTTAGAAATGCTTGATGTGGTATCAGAGTACAACATTTGATCAGCAGAAAAAGAATCCTCAGTCTTTGTATAATTGTGATCTGCAATCTTGGCTTTTTTATTGTTATGCGGACCGCCTTTGGGTATGTTAATGAGCCTGTCTATGTTGATACAGCTCACATCCCAGGAAGAAATATCAAAGTTCATTCGATAGACGTGCTTTCGATCCTGGATTCCGGTTATGATAAGGATGTTTTTCTTTACTAAATCCTTGACTTGTTTGCTGGCATATGAACGGTCGGATTTACATACATAAGCAAAATCTCTTAAAGAAATGGCGGCTTCTTTTTGGCTCCACCCCAAAGTGCGTCTGAGCAGGTATAGGCAGATCCTTAATTGGCTTATCGTAATATCGGCTAAGATCAAAGCTTCCGTTAATAAGTGTGGATTCTTTGAAAAACCGTCTTTTTCGTCAGCAATCAGTCTGATTTGACTCTTTTTTGACAATCAATCACCTCCAGAATTTCTTTTTTCATTTCCTTATTTTCACTCCTTTCCAACCCATTAAATTTTATTATACCATAAATAGAAAATTTGTTCTGTTTATCATCAAAGTTTGCAGAAAATAAAATACCCGGCAGAGCTGATTAATATTTGCCCCGCTGGGTACTTATTAATTTCTTGTTAATTTTTTAGGAATAAATTTTTAAATCCTTCCCATCAGCTTCGATAGTGCTATCAAATCAGGATTTCAGCGTAAACCTCCAGGCGCAGAACCATTCCGGCGGGTGTTCATCAGGTGGGCAGCCTACACATTCAGTTACAATGCGGTCATCAATCTCACTGGCAAAACGACCGTATTCAACCAGTCCCGCAGATTTACAGGGATAATCAGGCAAACCTTTTCTGACACGGGCCGACTGTACCCGGCAGTCATTCATCTGGAAGATGATGCTCTCCGGACTCTCATCAATAATCGATTGCACATTGATTCTTGAGTACATACGATAGCCCAAAGCCTGCTTTAAGCCTTCCAGACCGGCACGCTCAGGAAGCCCTAAGAAACTCTTGATCATCCTGCCCTCTACCTGGGAAAAACGGTGCCAGCACGAATCATTGCAGCGCTTGGCATCATTCATGCCGTAATTCTTTTCAATCTCCTGGAACCATAAGCCGTCCTGAGCCAGCCAATTCTTGCCCAGTTCAGCGGTAAGCACGATCAGTTTTTCCCGGGGGATATCCAGCAAGGGTGCAGGGACCCCGTCTTTAACTTCAAAACCAAAAGCCTTGCCCAGCCTTTCCATTTCAAGACGGCTGTACTTATCTGTAACCGCTTCCAACGCATCCAAGGCCCGTTTCATCCCCAGCTGATGCTCAACCTCCCTGAACCATAGAGTGTTATGAACCGATGCACGCTGGGACATATTCATAATAAAGCGCACCAGTTCCTCCTGGCTTAAATCCTCCAGTTTTATATTTTCTTTACCTTCTTTAAATGACATTCCCAATCCTCCTCATAATGTGACAACGATAACAACAAAATTCTACACTGTAAATCTTCGATGGTGCAAGCGGGGGTTCCTTTAATTAAATTATATATTTATCTGGCTGCCTAAGGGTATAAAAAATGATGTCAGTAAGAAGGGCAGAGATAATTAGGGTGAATGACTATTAAAGAGATGGCTTATTTTGTCACAATACAGGATTTTAATTTAAAAACAAAATTTAAAAGATTTTTTAAAAAAACAAAGGGATTGATAGAGAAAAATAGAATATTTTACCATAAGACTAATTTATGGGAGGGGGTGAATAAAGGTTGAAAGATGAACTAATCGCGCATGTTCTTAGAGATGATGATTCATGGAAAGAACCACAAGGTTTATTAGAACATTTGGAAAACACTGCTCTTATTGCACAAATCAACGCTAAAAAATTTGATTCAGGTGATTGGGGAAGACTTGTCGGTCTTGCCCATGATGCAGGAAAAGGAAGAGAAGCTTGGCAAAAATATGTAAGACAAAAAAGCGGTTATGACGAAGAAGCGCATTTAGAAGGAAAGCATGGTAAATTGCCGCATGCAATACAAGGGGCAAAATTGGTTGAAGAATTATTCGGTAAAGGAATCGGAAGAATATTAGCTTACAGTATAGCTGGGCACCATGCAGGATTACCGGATTGGTCAAGCGCGGCAGGATCTGGTCAAGCATCCCTTCAATTTCAGAGAACTCAAGCAAATGGTTGGCAAGAAATTAATAAGTCAATCGTTGATGCAATACAGTCAGCAATCAGTCCGGTTCCGCCATGGAAGTTTTCATACGGGATGGATCTATCTTTATGGATCAGAATGTTGTTTTCTTGTTTGGTTGATGCTGATTTTTTAGATACTGAAAAATATATGGATCAAGACCAAACTTATATGAGGGGGACATATCGCTCTATATCTGAACTGCTTAATAGATATAATCAATATATTGCTGATTTAGAAGTTAAAGCTGACGAAACTGAAGTAAATAAAATCAGAAGAAATATCAGGACGAAGTGTATTCAGATGGCTGGTGAAAAGCAAGGAATCTTTTCTCTTTCAGTTCCAACCGGAGGCGGGAAAACACTTTCAACATTGGCATTTGGTTTAGAACATGCTAAAAAGCATAAGCTTGATCGTATTATTTATGTTATTCCATATACAAGTATCATCGAACAAAATGCAGATGTATTCCGGGCCGCAGTTGGTGAAGACCAGGTTGTGGAACATCATTCCAGTATTGACATTGAAGATTTAAACTCAAAATCCAGGTTGGCTGCTGAGAATTGGGATGCACCAATCATAGTTACTACCACAGTTCAATTCTTTGAATCATTATTCGCTGCAAAAACAAGTCGTTGCCGCAAACTTCACAATATTTCACGTTCGGTCGTTATTTTGGACGAAGCACAATTGCTTCCCGTGGAATATTTGGAGCCAATTCTCCACACCATGCAGTTATTGACAGATCATTATCATGTAAGCTTTGTAATTTCGACCGCCACTCAACCAGCATTTGAAAGTCGTATTACCAATGGAGAGCAATTCAAAGGTTTAAAAAATATCCGGGAAATAATGGGCGGCGAGAATGAAGTAATAAAATTATATCAATCGCTTAAGAGAAACGAAGTTTATTTTCCTGAAGATATTAAAATCACATCAAATTGGGAACAGATCGCAGAAGAATTATCTTCGTTGAAGCAGGTTTTATGTATCGTATCCGACCGTAAGAGTTGTCGTGAATTACACAGTTTGATGCCGAAAGGAACGTATCATTTATCAGCTTTGATGTGCGGACAGCATCGAAGTGAAATAATCAAAACAATCAAAGAAAAGCTAAATCAAGATGAAACAGTAAGAGTTATCAGCACTCAACTGGTTGAAGCAGGTGTGGATTTTGATTTCCCGGTAATATATAGGGCTATGGCTGGTTTGGATTCAATTGCTCAAGCAGCAGGACGATGTAACAGAGAAGGTAAAATGCCCAATATGGGTAAAGTTAAAGTTTTTATTCCACCAAGGAAAGCGCCGCCAGGCATTCTTCGCAAAGCTTCGGATACAGCTGTAAGTATAATTTTAAGTGAATCAGATCCCCTTGCATATCATACCTTTGAAAAATATTTTGCGGATTTATATTGGAAAGCCAATTCGCTTGATTCAAAAAATATTCTTCAGTTATTAGATCCAAATAAAAATGATCCACAGGAGTGTAGTATTCTTTTCAGAACCGCTGCTGATAGATTCAGAATTATTGATGATTCACAAATAAAAACGATTTTTGTCCGCTACGATGAAGGAGATAAATTGATTGATCAGCTAAAATGGAAAGGCCCTGACCGTTGGCTGTTAAGAAAATTACAGAGATATGCAGTGAACGTCTATGAGAGTATTTTTTATCAGATGCTTAAAAGAGGGTCTGTAGAAGAAGTTCAGCCTAACATTTTTGCCACTACATCAAGCAGTGAATATTCCAATGAGATAGGTCTGTTAATTGATACCTCATTTGAACCGGAGAACTATATTTTTTAAAGGGAGTTGATCACGTTGCGGGATTGGTGTTTAGAAGTCTGGGGGGATTATGCCTGCTTTACCCGCCCCGAAATGAAGGTGGAGCGAGTGAGCTACGATGTAATGACTCCATCAGCAGCACGAGCAATTTTCGAAGCGATTCTATGGAAACCGGCAATTCGATGGAATGTCACCAAAATCGAGGTGCTTAATCCAATCAAATGGATCTCAGTCAGACGAAATGAAGTTGGTAAAATTATACCTACCCCCACCGCCAGACAGATGGAAGGGGTATTTGGGGCGCCAATGGGACTCTTTATTGAGGATGAACGCCAACAGCGGGCTGGATTATTTTTAAGAGATGTTAGGTATCGAATACATGGTTATTTTGATTTTATTCCGCCGCATGAACGCAAGACAAACCGATCTATTTCACCTGAAGTCTGGGCTGACCAGCAGGAAGAAACGGAAACAGTAAAAAAAGATGAGACAGCTGCGAAGTATGCGTCTATGTTTGAACGACGAGCTAAAAAAGGTCAGTGCTTTCACCGGCCTTATTTAGGCTGTCGTGAATTTGCCTGTGATTTTCGATTAATTGATTCACTATCAGACCCGGCTGAAACAATAAAAGAAACCAGAGATCTGGGTTATATGCTGTATGACATGAATTTCGATGAAAATATCAATGATCCCAGTCCCATGTTTTTCCGTGCCAAAATTGAAAATGGAGTTATCAATACTGACCGAAAGGAGGTGGAGGTTAGAGGATGATATTACAGGCTTTGAAAGAGTATTATGATCGGAAGGTTGAAGAAGCAGATAGTGATATAGCACCAGAAGGATTTGAAAAAAAGGAATTGCAATTTCTAATTGTTATTAATGAAAATGGTGATTTCATAAACATTGAGGATACTAGAGAAATGATTGGGAACAAATTAGTAGGAAAGTCATTTCTGCTTCCAAGGTCAAAAGGGAGAAGCGGTAGTAAAAGTTATGAAACAACATTCCTCCTTTGGGATCACATCGGTTATGTTCTTGGTCTTCCTGTCAGCGATAATAAATCATCTAAACAGCATCAAACTTGGTTAGATTCTCTTAAAGGACTTCCGGAAGATTTATCAGAAGATGCCGGAGTAAGAGCCATGATTCAGTTTTATAAAAGTAATGAGGCTGAAAAAGCAAAAGCTTCTCCCATGATTAAGGAATGTTTAAAAGCTATACAATGTAATATGTCTTTTAAATTAATTAACGATATACCTGTTCCATGCAGAAATACAGTTAAGGAGTATGTTAAAAAAAGCCTTAGGTCAAATGGAGATGATGAAGAGAGTTCAGAAAAAATAGGATATTGTTTAGTGACAGGTGAAAGCGGAGTAATTGCTCGTACTCATGGAAGAACTCCAATTGATAAAGATACAAAGTGTTTAGTTGGTTTTCAAAAAAACAGTGGGTATGATTCATATGGAAAAGAGCAGGGATATAATGCACCAATAATAAAATCAACAGAATTTTCATATGTAACAGCGCTTAATACGTTACTTAAATCTCCAAATCAACGCATTCAAATTGGCGATGCTTCAACTGCCTTCTGGTCAGAGAAAAAGACTTCATTTGAAAACGAATTTTCCTTCTTTTTTAAAGAGCCTAATAAGGACGATCCTGCTGCAGGAACGCAAAAAATTAAAGCATTGTACGAATCACTTAACACCGGTGCTTTTGTTGAAGAGGACGGTGATACCAATTTTTATATACTCGGACTTGCTCCCAACGCTGCACGCATATCAGTACGGTTTTGGCAGGTAGGGAAAATATCGGATTTTGCATCTCGCATCAAACAGTATTTCGATGACTTTGCCATTGTAAAATCGCCAAAAGAACCAGAGTTTTATTCTCTCCCATTCATTCTCAGGAACATTGCCAGTCAAGATGAACGCGAAAATATTCCCCCTAATCTTGCCGGGGAATTTATGCGCTCAATACTCAATGGTACTCCTTACCCGGCAACATTATTGCAGGCGTGTCTGCGCAGAATCAAAAGTGATACAAAGAATCGGGTTAAACCAGTTCGGGCAGCTTTGATAAAAGCATATTTAAACCGCTATTATCAGTTTTACCTAAACACAAATCATAAGGAGGTAAGTATGGAATTGGATAAGAATCAACCCTCTATTGGTTACCAGTTAGGCAGACTATTTGCTGTTCTGGATAAGATTCAGGAAGAAGCAAATCCAGGGCTGAATGCAACTATTAGAGAAAGGTACTATGGGGCTGCCTGTGCTACACCGGTAACCGTATTTACTAATTTGCTCAGACTTAAAAATCATCATCTTGCCAAAATGGACAACAGAGGAAGGGTTATAAATTTTGAACGGCTGCTCGGTGAAATAATGAGCCATCTAACCGATTTCCCCGCTCATTTGGATTTACATGAACAGGGTCGCTTTGCGATTGGTTATTATCATCAAAGGCAAGCATTTTTTACATCTAACAAGGCTAAGACCGAAGAAAATAATTAAAGATAGAGAGGAAGAGTGAGAGAATGAGTAATGGAAATGATATTCAAAACCGTTATGACTTTATATTATATTTTGATATTAAGGATGGGAATCCCAACGGGGATCCAGATGCCGGCAATCTGCCACGAGTAGATGCGGAATCAGGTCATGGATTAGTTACGGACGTATGTTTGAAAAGAAAGGCAAGAAATTACGTTGCTTTAAAAAATGAGGAAAAACCTCCTTATGCCATTTTCATTAAGGAAAAAGCAATTTTAAATAACAAGATTGAAGAGGCATATATCAGCTTAGGCATTGATTTGACAGCCGCGTCAGCTGATGGCAAAAAACGCAATAAAGCCGGTCAAGGCCAGGGTAAAGAAATCGATCAGGCTAGAATGTTTATGTGTAAAAATTTTTATGATATAAGAGCTTTTGGTGCTGTGTTATCAACCGGAGCCAATGCCGGACAGGTTCGCGGTCCTGTACAATTTACCTTTGGACGTTCTGTAGATCCTATTATTGCCTTGGAACATAGTATCACTCGAATGGCGGTTGCCACTGAAGCAGAAGCCGAGAAACAGGGCGGCGACAATCGTACCATGGGCCGGAAATTTACCGTTCCATATGGTCTTTATCGTACACATGGTTTTGTCTCAGCACCGCTTGCCAATCAGACCGGTTTTTCGACCGATGATCTGGAGCTTCTTTGGGAAACTCTTCAGAATATGTTTGAACATGACCGCTCAGCCGCAAGAGGATTGATGGGAACAAGAAAACTTATCATATTTGAGCATGAATCCAAGATGGGCAATGCTCCTGTTCAGAAATTGTTTGATGCTGTTACTGCAAATAAAATAGATGAAAATAAACCTGCGAGGGATTTCAGCGATTATAAAATATCAATTAATAAAGATGCGATTCCGCAGGGTGTGAAAATCGTTGAACTATTGTAGAAAATATCAGGAAGACCAGCTCCTACCCCTATCAGGTCTCCAGCACATTGCCTTTTGTGAACGGCAGTGGGCACTGATCCATATTGAACAGCAATGGAACGAGAACCAACGGACAGCGGAAGGGCGGGTCATGCATGACAAAGCTCATGATCCGAGCTACAAATCCTATAAGCCGGGGGTAGTTGTGGTACGTGGGATGCGGTTACACTCCTTGACATTAGGGATCTTCGGTGAAGCCGATGTAGTTGAGTTTGTCCGGACGGAAGACGGCAGCGGCATTAGCCTTCCTGGTAAAAATGGACTATTTGTACCCAGACCCGTTGAATACAAGCGCGGCAAGACAAAAAAAGGAGATTATGACCGCATACAGCTTTGTGCCCAGGCGATTTGTCTGGAAGAAATGTTGCAATGCCACATCAAAGAAGCAGACTTATATTATGGTGAAACCCGACGCCGGGAAACGGTAGCACTTGATCAACGATTACGGGACGAAGTCAAGCGACTATCCGAATATATGCACCGTTTGCATCATGAAGGGTTGACACCGAAGCCGGATATAAAATTGAGTGTATGTAAGAAATGTTCTATGTTTGATATTTGCATTCCGAATATAAGAAAGAAAACGAGTGTAAAAAGTTATTGGGAGCATTTGCTGGGAGAATTGGCACCAAATGAAAATGGGGTGATCGATTGAGGCGGCTGCTAAACACATTATATGTAACTACACCAGATTCATACTTGGCCAAAGATGGCGAAAACATTCTGATCCGC
>LSQX01353826.1_pt1 | contig 11104 bp, 4 predicted proteins | sample 654561 | NCBI WGS metagenome assembly LSQX01 (sample SAMN04489861, study PRJNA283612) | anaerobic digester metagenome | isolation source: 4 biogas reactors fed with cattle manure at either 37C or 55C with and... | place: Denmark: Kongens Lyngby | collected 2014 | reverse complement strand
ATGTAGTATATCCCATCTTCTTGAATAACCGCTGGGATTCCTGCTGAAATATAGTAAACGAAGGTATGGGTTGTTCAGCCATTTTTAGCCTCCCCCTCACCCCAGCCCTCTCCCTCGAGGGAGAGGGGGTAGATGGTCGCACGCTCGTGGCAGAGAATGATTAGGCACAAAGTTCCCTCTCCTGGGTGTGTTAGGGTGAGGGCGAAACCAACATTCCAGCACTATTTCTCATATTTCAACAGCTCACCAAGTTTACCACACACGGGAATTACACCCCTTAGTTACCGCGCCTTGCCGGGCGCACTACGAAAATATAGGGAGGCAGATACCTGCCTCCCTATCCTCGGGGCTCGTTGGTAATGACTCTATGGATGCAGAAGCCCTAGCTCGTTCTGTATCCACGTCACATCAGCGAGTATCTTGCAACACGCAGGATTCTCGCAAGTATTCGCAATGCCCGTTCCTGCTCCGCCTACCAGCGGTTTCGTCGGGGCAAAGATCTCGATGCAGTGGTTCTCCACCAGCAACTGGAAGTCCAGTAACTTCTCTCCGGCGAGGCTGGTATTGCCTTGCTCAATGAGTCCAATGATCTCATCGAGGTCCGCCTGCATCTTTAGGTAAAGAGCCTCATCAGATATAACCGGAACCTGATGGCTGCCCAAAGGCAGTTGATGGAACAAGGCCAGCAGCTTTTTAAGATCAGGCAAGCTGGCATCAACTCTAAACGAGAACGCCTCTGCGTGAGAGATGGTCGGCGGCTTGGTTCCGCCCTCATCCCACGGCGACAACGTATCGTAGTAGACGGTGATGACAAATGTCGTCCCCGGAATCTCATACATCAAAGGCCACCACAACTGCATCTTCGGCCAGATTTGGATGACATCTTCACCTGGGAAGACATCAGGACAATCGGTGGACTGATCCATGTGTTTCCGCAGGGTTACCTTTGTCAAAGTATACGGAACCTGCTCCCCTGCGGCCTTCACCCAGTTGCTCCACTGGCTGTCGCCAGGATTGATGGCAAATACGCCAGGCACAGCAGTAATGGTGTCAGGACCGATACCGGCGAACCCTTTTTGGACGCTATTTGTGGTATCGCAGGTCAACCCGCAGAACACCTGTTTCAGAGTAGGCGGACAAATAACCACCAACGCATCGCATGTCCCCGTGGTGACCGTTTTCTCGCCACAGACTCCATCCTGCCGCGCCATTCCGCACGCTGAGAACTCGTTGAGCCAGTTGCTGATCCCAGCAGGACACAACACGGCCTGGTCGAAGAGAAGCGGCCCAAACACATGACAGACCCGCTGGCCGGGCTTGAGAACAGCGCTGCCGTTGAGAGCTTGCAGTTCGGCAAGCATAGCAGCGTTGACATCCACTCCCGTCCCAGGAATCAAGGCGTTGGGCGTAGCTATCTTCGGATCGATAAAGCTCGGGCACGGAGTTGTTCCAGCGCCTGTGAAGTCGATATCCACCTCCCCAGTGTTGATAACACAGGTTTGGAAGAACGCATTCGTCTGCGGATGCATTGGGTCGCCCGCGTCGAGTATCTTGACCGGGTTGGTCATTGCCTCATCGACATCGACCCATTTCTCGCACGCAATACTGGCAACCAGCAAATCGACCGTTGCGACAGCCGGGCCTGCAGTAATGGTTGAACCAAGTGCGCAGACTCCAGATGCTGACGCCGAGTTGACGATGTCATCGATTTGACCGATGACCGAGAAGTCCGCTTTGGTCTTCACCTTACAAATAACGCACGCCTCCGCGCCGATCGCCAGGCTGCCGACGTTCCACGATCCACTGTTGATGAAACACGGAACGGGTGTGCCGTTGACCTTGCATTCCACACAACTGTCGAATGCAGCGCTGGGCGGGAGTGTATCAGTAACCGTGATGTTGTCTATATTCATCGACCCGATGTTTTTCACACAGATCTTAAAATAGACGTCGCTGCCGGCTACCGCCTGAACGTTCTCGGTGAATGGCCCATCCGCAGAACAAGACACCAGTTTGGTTATCTCCAAGCGGCACGGACAGCATATCTCGACGGTCGCCGAGCAGCCCTCAGTTAAGACCTGTTCACCTCTATCGGCAGGCAGGCACACATTGGCGTCTGTAGCAAGCCCGCACGCAGTGAAGATGTTGTCATAGGTCGACTGCGTTTTGCAGAGTTCCTCTTCGTCGTAGGATGTGGCGACCACGACGCAAACCGATCCTCCAGCCGGCAGGGTTCCATTGGTCAATTGATTCAGGAATGCCTGAGAGATGCTGACAGGATTGGTTGCGGGAGTCGTCGACACGAGCGTTATGCCCGTTGGCAGGTTGTCGAGAAGAGAATCCGCGAAATGCTCCGCGCAATCTCCTTTTGTGAAGTCAACTGCAATATCCCCTGTGTTATTGATACACAGCTTGTAGTAGACCGTCTTGATGCCCGCAGTACACGTCGGGCCTCCGAGGTCAAGGAAGTTGGTGGCGTTGGTAAAGTCGGTGCTGTCATTAACCAGCTTGCTGCACTCGATCCTCGGAACCAGCACGTTCACAGTGGCGCTGGATGGCCCTGCGTTTGCTGTGATACCTGAGGTAACGCCGACACCGACGGCGCTCGCTGTATTGGTGGCGTCGACGGCAGTGCCGAATATTGAGAATACAGGGTTCGTCTGAACCTTGCAGTAGAATGTCTGGCTGGCGCCTACGGCGAGATTGCCGACAGAAATGGAGCCGGGAATAGTATGGTCACCGGTGCAGCATTGCTCGCAAGGCAGCAGGGCGGCGTTGTCATCGGTAAAAGTGTCGGTGATGACCACGTCTTTCAGGTCATCGCAGCCAGTGTTGGTAACGGTGAGCTTAAAGCAAACGTAAGCCCCCCGCAAAGCGGTGGTCGAAGATCCGTATACGCCATTGGCGCAATCCGCCTCCAAAGTCGAACAAGCCACCTCTTTTGTTATGGTAAGATCCGGCCGACAACAAACGTTGACGGTTGTTGTGCACGTTCCGGTCGTCACAATCAGCGTCTCCGGGCAGATGCCATCGCCTTTCGGCGCTCCGGAAGCGACGAAATCGTTCGTAATCGTGCGCGTCTCGTTCTTGCACAGTGCGCACTTGTCGAAGTTAATCGGGCCGACAACCGCACAGACGGTTGCTCCGACAGCCAGGCTGCCTGTAGCAAGCTGGGGCTGCGCTCTGAACAGAGCACACACATCAACCGGCAACCCGGAAATCCCGGCAAGCGTGGTGTCCAGCAGGGAATTGGTAATCCCGCAGGGGCCAGTTGTGCCGAAATCGACAGGAGTCTCACCGTTATTGGTGATACATAGTCTGTAGTAGACCGGCGCCACATTGTCGCCTTCGCACGGAAGATCGAGGGTGGTGGTCGCATTTGTAAAGTCGGCACTGGCGCTGACCAGGCTTGCGCAAGTGATAGACGGGATAAGAATATTAACCGTCGCACTGACTGGGCCGGCGGATGCAGGCAGGCCGGAACTCACCCCAGTCCCGCTGACACTCGCCGTGTTTGTAGCATCAATGCTGGTTCCTGTGGTGGAGAATGTCGGGTTGGTCCGGAACTTACAATAGTAGGTCTGGCTTGCGCCAATCGCAAGGTCGCCTACATTGATGGTCCCCGGAATAGTGTTTGCACCAGTGCAGCACGACGAACACGGCAGCAAAGCCGAGTTCTGATCCGTGATACTATCCGTGATAACCACGTTTTCAAGATCGTCACAGCCGGTGTTTGTCACCACGATCTTGAAGCAGACATATCCGCCAGGCAGGGCATTAACCGAGTCTTGATAGTCGCCTTGCGCACAATCACTTGTTTCAGTTGCGCAAGCGACCTGCTTGGTTATCTGAATATCAGGCTGGCAGCATACGTTGACCGTGGTAGTACACGTGTCGGTGCTTACCAAAGTAGAGCCGCAATCGCCCAGGTTGGCAAGCCCGGTGGCTTTGAAGTCGTTGGTAATGCTGGTTGCGTCGTTCTTGCACAGAGTACATTTGTCGAAACCGAGCGGGCCTACAGTGACGCAAACAGTCGCTCCCGGAGCCAATATACCGGTAGCCAACTGCGGCTGCGCTCGGAATAAGGCGCACACATTGGCAGGCAAGCCCGAAATCCCCGTAAACGCATTGTCCAACAGCGAGTCCGTTATTCCACATGGGCCTATTGTCCCGAAATCAATCGGAACCTGTCCATTGTTGGTAATGCACAATCTGTAGTACACTTGTGCAATATCGCTGCCACAAGGCAGGTCGAGCGTGCTGCTGTTGTGCGTGAAGTTGGGATTATCATCGACCAGCGTTGTGCAGATGATCGACGGTGTCAACACGCTGACTGTCGCAAAATCAACCGCCGTAACCGTTGTTCCGGTGAATTCCCCGTTGCCGGTTGCGGTTGCTGTGTTGATACAATCGGCGGCGATCGACGCATAGCTGCAGGTTTGGCTTTTTGTTTCTCCTGAGGCCAAATTCCCGATGACTATGTTTCCACAATCGGTCGCCCCTCCGCTGCATCCCGTATCCGTCACTGTTACGTTGATGAGATTCTCACTTCCGCAGTTGGTGACGTCAAGCTTAAAGTAGACGGGATTGCCAGCAAGTATATCCACATGGGACACCTTGTGATATGTCCCAGTTCCGTTGTTTATCAAATCGACAGGTGTGCCACCCTTAGTCAGTGAAATCTGGAAAGAGTTGGCGTTGGCATTGACGACATAATACAACGTCGATGTGTTTATACCGGTTGTTGTGATTATACTGTCGAATTTGACTTGATCGCCGTTGAGGAGTCCGTGTGCATTCGCTTGCACAGCATCAGAGCTGCTGTCGAAGCTCACAGGAACCTCGACGAGAGGCACCCACGGGCCATTGGGGGAGCACGCGACCTGTTTTGTGACGGATATGCACGCGTCGCAAGTGAGACTTATCACCTGTTCCGTGGTATCCTCATCTGTCAGGTCGCCAGGGCCACCGCTTCTGGTCGTCAATACGCAGGGTTTGCCGGGCCCTCCCCCGGGATATGCTGCTCGGATGCCACATACCTTGACCTCGATGTCCTTCTCGGTTCCCGGATAGTTCGGCGGAGTTCTCGGTCCTTTGAACCACGTAGCAGTCACACCAGCATACGGCAAGCCGCCCTTAGTGACGCTTATCTGAGGATCGATCCCACCGTTCATATCCGCAATTGTGATCTTAAAGGTTTCGGTGAACGTATTGGGATTGGTCTGGTCTACTCCAAAAAACAGAACATATTCTTCGTAATCCGTATCACTGAACTGTTGCTGGAGTATTGCCGGCGGCGACTGGAAGCTGGTAAGTATGTTACCATCGTCGTTTGAATCCCAGGCAATGCGTTCGTCCGGGAGTCTAAGCCCTATATACAAGCAATCCGTTGCGCAGTCATAGGTCCAATAGACCGCTTGCACATTGAACCCGGATGGCGAAAACTTCGCCGGCGGAACTAGAAAACAGACCTCTCCCATCGGCGCATCCATGCAGCCGGGTGGATTGGTGTTGAAGCGCGGATCGGTTATATTCTGGTCGGTGGTATCCACCTGCGAGAACACTCCCGGCCCAACGAAATCAGCGACCACATGGCCTGTGAACGTGACAGTAGCGGCTGTGGTCGGCATTGTCAGTGCCGCGAACAATACCGCGGCTACAAATACAATGCAATATTTCACATTCATGTCCTCATTTCTCCTCTCTTTCTCTCTAAATTGTGGAATGACTACAATGTAGTAACGCCAAAGGCATGCCCTGGCCCTCGCGGCTGAGGATGCAGTATTGACATCTCGGCCGGCACAAGGCATCATGCCTTGTGTGAGAGCGAAGGATTCCTTACCTGGAACGGGCACGTGAGGAGAAACACGATGTAGCGCGGATGCGGTAGCCCCTCTCAAGTGGAAACCATACTGCGCTATTGCGGCGGGGAGGCGGTAACCTCCCCGCCCGTCTCACAGACGGACCCGTCTGTTTTTCTATTTAATTGTCCCGCAGACACCCCATCTCTAGTCTGCTTTTCAGCCACAATCTGCAATAGTCATCTTTTTGCCAGCATAACCTATGGCCGATTGCTTCACAGGGATTATGATATCATTTTGAAGCCACGTCAATACCAGTTTTTATATATTTCTACGCGGCCCTGTTGCATTTTTAGTGTATGAACACCCCCAGTGCTTCCGCGATATACTCAGCGTCGGCTTGAATTTTGCAGCACGCAGGATTCTCAGCGGTATTACGTATACCCAACTCAGCCCCACATGCACCACAATCGACCGTAACGCAGTTGTTTTCGACCAGGAGAATAAAGTCCAAAAACATCTCAGCTATCTTCGGATCGGATGGCCCCAGCCTCTCCAACGAGCTTTTTATCTCTTCGATATCGGCGAGCAACTTGTTATACAAAACCTCACTGGAGATCAGCGGGACCTGGCAACTGCCGGCTGGTAGCTGGTGGAACAGCTTGATGATCCCCTTCAGGCTGTCGAGATCGGCATCCACCTGCCACGCCCACACATCCTGTCGGGGAGTATATGGCGCCTCCTCTAATTTGCTATAAATGGTCAGGGTCCATTTGGTGCCTGGAAGCTCATACATCAATGGCCACCATGTGCGGATGTTTCTACCAGACTGCTGCACCGATTTACCCCCAATAGGGGCGGTGCAAACATACTCAGGCTCCGGCACGGCTTTGCTCAGAGTTATGTTGGTGAGGCTGTAAGGCTTGCCCTCCGCCGCAGCGGTTACATAGTTGGGCCACATTGGCCCGCCTGGGCCGATCGCCAGTACTCCCGGCACAGCCTCTATCACATCCGACCCCACGCGGCCGTTAAAGCCGGCAAATTTCTGGTTCGGCTCGCAACTTCTACCCGGATAGGCCTGCTTTAACATAAAGCTCTGGTAATCCGGATCGATCACAGGCTGCTTGGGTGTGATAGTCAGATCATAGAGTATCGGGGACGGCGCCCCTTCTTCACGCTCGAATCGTACGATTACCTTCAAATAGCGACCGACCGGAATCAACTCAAGATCATCACCGCTCGAGATTACCTGCTCTGGAGAAAAAGTGACGGAATCGGAAGAACTCTGCACGCTGACAGTCAACGCAGCGCCCGGATACTCGCCATCATCCGGATCGCCGGGTTGATCGTTCCACGTCACTTTTTCCCACCCGGTGTTTGCGGCATGGCTGTCGTAGATGATTGTCCAAGCGCCAGAGTTTGTGGCAATGCACTCACGGATTGAGCCGGCCATATTGTTGTATGCGTAGTGGCCGTCGGTATACTGCAGATTGACTTGCTTGATAACGGTATTGGTTATCGGGCTGATGCACTGGATTTTCTCATCTCGATAACAAGCCACCCATACAAGGCCGTCCGAATCGACGGATATCCCGGATGGCTCCCACCCCACGCTTATAGTCGCTTTCAGGTTCTGGTTTGCATCATATCGAGTTACAGTGTTTTGACCGGAGTTGGTGACCCAAACATCGTTATCGGGGGTGCACACGGCCCCACGACTCCCGACCAAGCCATTGTCCTTCATCGTCCAACCGATATTTCTGGTAACGACATTTATCTGGCTCATCCGGCTTTGGGTGTAGCCTGTAACATACAGATGATCCAGATTGTCCAGCGCGAGGCCATAGGCCATGTGCGACAGATAAATTCTCTCTATCCCAAGCGTGCTGAGATCAAGCCGCACGACATCGCCGGGATCTCTGCCCGCCGACCACAAAGCCCCATACTTATCGATAACCGCCCCATAAGGCCTGTGGGGAGCTACATTCACAACCTTATCGAAAGTTATCTGTGAGGGTGCAGCGGGGAGTTTTGCGCCTGATACGTGCAAATACCTCTTCTTGCCGGAGTTGCTTACCCATATATCATCGTTCGCATCACATACCAGCGAACTCGGAGACGTTCCGAAGAAGTCATCCGGGTCATAGTGGCCGGGGTTATCGCCGGGATAATATGCCGCCTCCTTGCCATCTATGAGCACAACTTCATACAACACACACTCATCCTGGCCCCACGGCAGAATCTCGTCATGACTGATGACCCCATCGCCGTTTGCATCTTTACACGTCTGACACACCCCATCGCCGTTGCGGTCTATCCACTGGCCCGCCTCAAGCAATCCGATCTTGACAACAGTACCGGCGGTCCTATTGGCAACCCAGCAACTGCCGTCCGAGCAGACTGCGGTTCGGGATGGCCACCCGAAATTGTCCGCCCCGGAAGAAGGCAGTTTAGGAAGATCTGGAGGCACCACCCAATACCGGCCGAGTTCCCGGCTCGTTTGTGTGCATACTTTTGAGATGGAGCCATTTTCGTTTGGCACCCACAAAAACGACAGTGTTTTACAATCGTCGAGGTTTAACTGCAGTTGATCCGGTGTTGAATCGCACTGCACCTGTTGCAGGTTTCCAGAGCGAAAATCCGTATTTGTGGTATAGGTACGTTGCGCAATGCTGCTGCCGGAGACAGCCATTGCGATCGCCAGGACAAAGCCCAGGCGTATAAAACTGGCCTTAAATGTCATTGCCATACTCCCCTCTAGGTGAATCCGCTTTCCCACGCGGGAATAGCTCACAGTTATCGAGCTGTTGAGGTATGCCCGCTCTCGCGCACGCGCCTGATAGCAAAAAGCCATCAAGCACATTTTCGCGCGGTCGCCGTGGGGAATGGGAAGAAGAGGTACGGCACTGCGCATCCTTATTCAGATACAGACGCAGTATAGCTACCGACTAATGGATTGTCAAGGGATTACTTCATTTGTTTTTGAATAACTTTATTCAATTCAGCTTTGCTCGGCGGGCAGGTTAGAGTAGCACTTTAAATAGCTTAAGAACCCCCGGCAAAAGCACTACAACGAACAACGAAGGCATAATGCACAGCGCCATCGGAAAAAGGAGTTTGAGTGGTAGTTTCGCCGCTTCCTCGCGTGCGCGAAGGTTACGCTGAACCCGCAATCCGGAGGCTTGATCCTCGAGAACCTCGGCGATGCTGGCTCCGAGTTGTTCGGCCTGATACAGTGCGGCGACAAACATACTCAATTGCGAAACGCCGACCCGTTTTGATGTGTTTCGCAGGGCGTCCATTCGACGCTGCCCACTTGCGATGTCATCGAGGGTCCTTTTGAACTCCTCAGCTACAGGCCCAGACATCCGGCCCACCACTTGATCCATCCCCGCATCGAGACCCAGGCCGGCTTCGACACATACCACCAACAAATCGATCGCATCCGGCAGCATTCGGACGATTTTTTTCCGCCTATCAGCTATTAAATGTGAGACTACCGCCTTTGGCAACAAAAGACCGACAATCACACCGCCGATCACATACACAAACCACAGGCTCAATTGCACCTTAAAGGCCACACATATCCATATTGCAGAGATGGTGAACAATGCCGCACTTGCAATTCGATAGGCCACAAAATTGACCGGACGCAGCTTCAATCCGGCACTATCCAGCTCCAGTTCGATGTTCTTGAGCGCCGTGCTGGGCACGCTGCGCGAAACGACATCGGTTATTCTACTCCATAGCGGAACGACCATCCTCTGCCACAGAGAAGAGTCCAACTGCCTGCCGATTCCCAGTCGTTCATCTCGAATTGCACTTTCGCCGGCGCGAGTCATGCCCAGGATAAACAAAAATACGGTTGCCGCACACAAAATACTAATGAGTAGAGGCAATTGCGATATACCACCTTCAATAGTCGATCTTGAGAATATTACGAATGATGAAACCGCCCACTATCTGCAGAACTATCGCCCCAGCAACAAAACGCAGCCCCACCGGATCAGTGAAAAGGACCTTCACATATGCCGGATTAAGCACGTAAATCAACCCCGCAAGCACAAACGGCAGGATGAATAATATTACCCCGGACATGCGGCCTTCGACGGTCAACGCGGACACCTCTCTGTCGAGCCTGACACGATCCCTTATCACCCCGCTGATATTGTCCAGCACCTCCGACAGACTGCCGCCGAGCTGACGATTCACGACAACAGCAATGGCCGACAACTCCAGATCATAGCTGCCCATCCTGTCAACCATTCGCGCAAGGGCGTCTTCGAGCGGGATGCCAACCTCAGTATCAGCCAACATCCGACCAAACTCCTCAGATATTGGCGCCGGCATCTCCTCTTGCACCAGCGCGGCAGCTCGCTCGAAGGCGGCGCCGTGTCGAACTGCCGAGCTTATGAGGGTCAAAGCATCAGGCAATTGGCCGTTAAATGCGGCTAACCGACGCGCGCATTTGTTTTGGAGATAAGCCCAGGACACAATTATGCCCACCAGCAAACCGATAAATTGCGAGCCTGAAAACTTCAACATCAACCCAAATAATAGAGCCAACACAAGACATACGCCGCTGGCGAGCGCCACGAATTCGCTTGGCCGCAGATTTAGCCCCGCTCGCTCCAGCTTTACCATCAAACCACGCGCCCAATAATGGCCGAAAACTACATTATCCAACCAGTTGAAGAGCGCCTTATCTTCTGATTCATCGGAATCGGCGGGTTGACTGCCCACAACCGCACGGCGCTTTCTTGCTCGAATAATCGCACGATCCCCCACCCACCAGATTATATATCCAACGATGAGGCATCCCCCCGCAATCGCAAGGGCCAACGCGAAATCCGAATAGTTGAAAGCAATCGTCATATCAGTTACCGTTTCCAGCGACTCTTGCCAAATATCTCATCGGCGCAAAGCGAAATTCCATCTTTTGACAGCCTCTCCACAAACACGGGACGGAAACCCGTGGGCTTATGCTCTCCGATTACTGCTCCAGTGTTGGGGTCTGTGCCTGTTTGATCGAAGATGAAGACGTCCTGCATCGTGATGACGTCGCCTTCCATGCCCCTCACGTCGGCTATCTGCACGATCCGTCTCGATCCGTCGCGGAGCCGCGCCTGGTGAATAATAAGATGAATTGCGGACGATATCTGTTCGCGGATGGCCTTTGACGGCAGTTCGGTGCCGGCCATCAGAACCATCGTTTCCAGCCTGGAAAGCGCGTCTCTTGGACTGTTTGCGTGAGCGGTGGAAAGCGACCCTTCATGGCCGGTATTCATCGCCTGCAGCATATC
>LSQX01286366.1_pt1 | contig 11104 bp, 8 predicted proteins | sample 654561 | NCBI WGS metagenome assembly LSQX01 (sample SAMN04489861, study PRJNA283612) | anaerobic digester metagenome | isolation source: 4 biogas reactors fed with cattle manure at either 37C or 55C with and... | place: Denmark: Kongens Lyngby | collected 2014 | reverse complement strand
GACCCACAACCAGCAGTAAGGTGGCGCACCCGCCCAGAAAGCAGACAATGAGCGTAATCCAAAACCACTTCCATCCCGTGCCCTTCACCCTTGTCTCGATAATCCGCGGCCCAACCACGGGCGAGGCCGCATGTACAGGAGGTTCTTCACTCATAATTGTATATTCTTATTAAATTGTTTCTGACTCTATTTTTTCACGGCGCTCCCCACCGCATCCTGGATGCAGGCCAACCTATTGGCCTTGAGAAGCTCTTGAAGCCCAAGATTTATTTTCTGGACCACCAGCGGCCCCTCATAGACCAGGCTGGTAAATATCTGCAAAAGTGAGGCCCCGTGGGTAATCTTCTCCCAGGCATCTTCCGCGCTAAAAACTCCTCCCGAACCGATAATGGGGATTTCCCCCTCGGTCCGCTGATAGAGGAATTTTATCACCTCAGTGCTCCGCTCCCGTAGCGGTTTGCCGCTGAGACCGCCAGTTTCGGCATACACCTTCATCAATTTGGGCTGATCGCTCTTCGGACGCGTGATCGTCGTGTTAGTCGCCACAATCCCGGCGATTTCCAGCTTCGGGATCAATTCCACGATATCTTCCAGTGCCTCAAAAGTAAGATCGGGGGCCACTTTGAGCAGGATCGGTTTAGCTTTCCCGTGGCCCTTATGGTTCACCTCCTGCAACTGCGTGAATATCGTCTTAAGCGCATCCTTATCCTGCAATTTCCTCAGATTCGGCGTATTGGGAGAGCTCACGTTCACCACGAAGAAATCCGCCAGCTCCTTCAGTTCCCTGAATGAACTCGCATAATCCTGCGGCGCATCCTCCAATGACGTTTTCTTGGATTTACCCAGATTGATCCCCACCGGATGCCCGGGCCAGCGTCCCTTTTCCTTGCACCGGGTGAGAACCTCCGAGAGCTTTCTGGCTCCCTCATTGTTAAAACCCATTCGATTGACGATGCCCTGATCCGCAATCGCACGGAAAACTCGCGGCGGCGGATTCCCCGGCTGACCGTACCAGGTCACGGCACCCACTTCGCTGAAACCCAAACCCATGGATTCCCAGGACCTCAAGGCGATTCCCGCCTTATCCATTCCCGCTGCCAACCCGACCGGATTGGGGAATTTCTGCCCGAAAAGTGTAACCGGCAGCTCCGGGGATTTGCACAAGGACCGCATCACGCCCGAAAGTGGAGCCGATGCGCTCACCCATTCCAGACCCTTGAGCGTCATATTATGAACAAACTCCGGATCAAAAGCGAATAAGACCGGTCTCGCCAATTTTTTATAACACCATGCCAACATGCTCAATTTTTTCTAATTCCTTTCTAACTTTCCCCATTGCCGTTCATCCGCTTATCGTACACCTTCACCGATACGCCCTCCTGCAAGACCAGCGAATGCGACGGCACGCTTTCGGTCAGGTAAACGTTGCCGCCGATCGTGCTCCGCTCGCCGATCACCGTATCTCCTCCCAGGATCGTCGCCCCGGGATAAATCGTCACATGATCATGAATCGTCGGATGCCGGATGACTCCCCTCAATTTCTGCCCTGCTGCCGTAGACTTTGCCCCCAAAGTCACCCCGTGGTACATCTTTACATGGTTGCCGATTCTGCAGGTCTCTCCCACGACCGTTCCCGTGCCGTGATCGATGAAAAAATGCGTCCCAATGCAAGCCCCCGGGTGAATATCAATGCCAGTGCGCGAATGCGCCCACTCCGTCATCAGCCGCGGGATAACGCCCACCTTCATCCGATAGAGTACATGCGCCATCCTTTGAACCGCAATGGCCTCGATAAAAGGATACGCCACGATCACCTCTTCCCGGCTGGGCGCCGCCGGATCCCCGGCAAAAGCCGCCTCGGCATCCGTCTCCAGTAAATCCCGTATGATGGAAAAGTGCGAAAGAAACAGCGATACGATCTCGCTGGCCGCCTTCTCCAGGTCAACGCCCTGATACTCCTCGGCCGGACAAAAATCCAGACTCTTGAAAACCTCTTCCTCCAGACGCGCACTCACCGAGCCGGCCAGAGTTTGCGTCCGGTACCTCAAACTCTGCATCGCCACCGGGTACCCCTCGAAGAACCCAGGCAACAACAGATGCAGCAGGTCTTCTGTTATTTGAGCCACCCCGGCCTTTGAGGGCAAATTCGCCCCGTCAACGTTATTTATTATCCCGGTCTTTGTGTAGGACTCCAGGAGCCCATCTACCAAAGGTTTCAAAGCATCACTCATGCTAAGAGTCATTATCTTCTTTTCTTCTCCGCCGTGCAAGAAAAGTCACTGCCAAACACAAAGATTTGCAGATTCCTCCCGGGCCTGAAGCGGAAAAATCAGAGTCCTCCAAAACCAAAAAACGGGGGGCCAATACTTTTTGTTTCCCTTTTACCTTAATTTTGGCATACTGTCTGATGTCTGCGCCACCAGGCGCGTCTATTTTTCAGAAAAAAATATGCCATTAACTACAACCAAAGATTTGTTTGCCAAAGCGTTAAAGGGCAAGTATGCCCTCGGGGCATTCAATGTGAACAACATGGAGCTGGTACAGGCAATCGTTGCCGCGTGCGAAGAAGAAAAGGCTCCTCTGATTCTTCAGATTTCCAAAGGTGCTCGCAGCTATGCGAACCCGGTTTACTTGAAGAAACTCATTGAAGCTGCTGTCAGCCTCTCAAACATCCCCATCGCCGTCCATCTGGATCACGGTGATTCTTTCGAGCTCTGCAAAGAGTGTATCGACGAAGGCTTCACCAGCGTGATGATTGATGGAAGCCACCTCCCATTCGAAGAGAATATCGCTCTGACCAAAAAAGTGGTGGAATATGCGCACGCCCACAATGCTGTGGTGGAAGGTGAGCTGGGCAAATTAGTCGGCTCTCAACATGATGAAGGCGAAGACTCCGGCGAATTCAATGCCTCCGGCGTCTATACCCGTCCTTCCGAAGCCGTCGAATTTATCAAAGCCACCGGAGCTGATTCTTTGGCCGTAGCCATTGGCAACTCCCACGGTGCCTACAAATTCACTGGTGAGCAACACCTGGACCTCGAACGCCTCAAAGCGATTAAGGCCGCTCTCATGGAAGCTGGCTTGGGCGATTTCCCCCTGGTTCTCCACGGTGCTTCTTCCGTTCCTCAACATCTGGTGCAGGAAATTAATAAGTACGGTGGCGCACTGCCCGGTGCTCAGGGTGTTCCCGAAAGCGATATCGAAGTCGCTCGCCGCACCGGTTGCACTAAGGTCAATATCGACACCGATCTGCGCCTGGCTCTGACCGCCGGTATCCGCAAGGTCTTCGCAGAAACTCCCAAGGAGTTCGATCCTCGCAAGTACCTCGGCCCCGCCAGAGAAGAAGTCAAGAAGCTCGTCCGCCACAAAGTTCGCAATGTACTTTGCTGCGCCGGTCATGCTTTTGACTAAATCGAAGTGATTTTTTAAATCCTTTTCGGGCCCTGCTTCCCTTTCCGGGACAGGGCCTCCTCCTTTTCGGGTTGCTCTTCCTCTCCTCTTCTTTATAATCACGGGGAACTTGAAGAGTCTCTCTTCCTGCCTTCCTGAAAGCTCCTTTCAGCAGTGCATGTCTCTCATGTTCTCTGGTGTCGTATGCAAAAAATTCACGTCAGCCGTAACGGAAAAGTCGAAGGACCCTATTCTCTGGAGGTCATCCAGGAAAAAATCCTCGCCAATGAACTCTCCTCAACCGACTGGGCCTGGTGGAAAGGCCAAAAAAATTGGGCTTCTATCAAAGACCTGCCCGGTTTGCAGTTCCCTTCCGATGACTCCTCACTCTCAGAAAAGGATGCAGAGACCCAATCCAAGCCGATAACCCGCTCAGTATCCGAACCGGAAAAAACGGAACCCTCGCACCAAAGCTCATCCTCGGCCGACCCTTCAGACCGAACCACCCGGTCCGACAAAGCCGATGAGGCTCCCGGCATTACCGTTCCCGATTTCCGCGTCGAACCCATCCTCTGGATTTCCGCCGGTTGGTTTTGGCTCAAAACCCTGGCCATCAAAGCGCTCCCGATCCATTTTGTCGCTCTTTTCCCGATCCTGCTCATTCTCTTCGCCTCATTTTTTACACCCAATCATCTGATCGCGGCTCTCTTTTCCGTCCTTCTCCCTGCCGTCGTGGCCCCCTGGAGCTGGATCATTATGGAGCAGTTCCGCCATCACTCGGTCCGCATGGAAGACCTCTTCAGTGCCTACCTCAGGGCTCCGCTGCCCCTGATCGGTCTGGGCCTGATCAATCAGTTACCCCTTTTACTTCTCCTTTTTATTCATGATGAAGAGAAAGCCTTACCTCCTATACTCTTTCTCTCTGCTACCATCTCTTTGTTCCTCTTCTACTCGGCAAACCTCCTTGTGGATAAAAGGATTTCCCTCCTGGATTCTCTCACTTTCAGCTTCCAGGCCGTCAATTTTCAATTCTTCCCGATGCTCCTTTTTCTCTTCCTGGTGGGTACTGTAGGTGTTCTTGGCTTTATATTCTTCACCTTCCTGGGCATTATTACCTTATTGATCGCCTATGCTTCGACCGTCTTTGCCTATCTCTGGGTTTTCAGCCGCGATTCTCTTCCGAACTCAGGCACCGCGCAGCAAAGCCGGGAACCTGCCGATCAATAACCGCCCAAAAATACTCCGAATGCGTCCTTTTTTCAGCGAGACTATTCCCCCAGTCTGCTCTTGCAAAAAACACGATAAAAACCTAAAATTCAAGAACGTCGCTGGACGCTGAAGATAATGAAAAAGTATTTGATCTACGGGCCGCTTTTGGCGTTGCTATCGCTTAACCTTTTCTACGGGGCTGAACTCTATTGGTCGGCTCAGGCTCAAAGTGAAAGCGAAAGAGAATCTTCCTACCAGAGCATGGAGCTTTTCACCCGTGTCATGGAGAAAGTCCGCTCTGACTACGTCGATGGGGATAAAGTCTCTTATAACGACCTCATCCAGGGCGCCTTGAAAGGAATGCTCAGCTCTCTGGATCCCCACAGCGAGTTCATGACCGTTGAGAAATACGAAGACCTCAAAGCTGATACCGAAGGATCCTTTGGCGGAGTCGGCATCCAGGTGGGAATCCGCGACAACTACCTCACCGCCATCGCTCCCATGGAAGATACCCCGGCCTACAAGGCAGGTGTCATGCCCGGCGACCGCATCATCAAAATCGGCGACCTCCTCACCCAGAAAATGGGATTGCAGGATGCCGTCAAGGAGCTCCGCGGCGAACCCGGGACCGATGTCATCATCACCATTTCCCGCCCCTCCAGCGGCATGGTTAAGGAAATCACCCTCACCCGCGCCATCATCAAAGTCGATACGGTCAAGGATATCGACGGCAAACGCCAGTTCAACCTCGACACCAATCATATCGGCTATATCAGGCTCACCGGATTTGGGGAGCAGACCGCCTCCGACCTTTCCGCCGCAATCGATCGCTTTAAAGAACAGGGCATTAAGGGCCTCATCCTCGATTTACGCAATAACCCCGGCGGCCTCCTCAATCAAGCCGCCCTGGTCTGCGAGTTTTTCCTCCCCAATGGCCAGTTGGTCGTCTCCACCGAAGGCCGGGCCGCTCCCAAAAAGATTGAGTACTATTCCCGCGGCAAGGATCAGCTTCCCGGAGTCCCCATGGTCGTTCTGGTCAATACCGCCAGCGCCAGCGCCTCCGAGATCGTCTCCGGCTGCCTGCAGGATTGCAAACGCGCCGTGATTTTGGGTGACCAAACCTTTGGCAAAGGCTCCGTCCAGAGCATTGTCGGCCTGCCTGATGGCTCGGCTCTGCGCCTGACCACCGCTAAATACTACACCCCCAGCCACAAGGTCATTCACGAGAAAGGCATCACTCCCGATATCCTCGTCCCGATGACGCCTGAGGAAGAAGAAGCCCTTTACATTCAAAAGCTGGTGGGTGCTGAGGAAATCCTCAAAAATCTCGACGAGAAAAAGCGCACCTTCGCCGAAAGCGTGAAGGATATCCAGCTCGAACGCGCTCAGGATCTCCTCCTCGGGATGCAGATACTCTCTCGGAAATAAGATTTTTTTCACATGTCACGTTCGTGGATAAGCGCTTTTTCGACTTTCCACGAACGTGGCTTTTAAAAGAACAGCGGTGAAATTACTGGCACTGGAAACTTCCTGCGATGAAACAAGCGCGGCCATTATCGAAGATGGCCGTATCCTCTCCAACGTCGTCTCCTCCCAGATCCGTTTACACGCCGAGTATGGCGGCGTGGTCCCGGAGCTTGCCACCCGCGAACACCTCAAGAATCTCCCCGTTGTCACCCGTCAGGCCCTCGAAGATGCTCACCTCTCTCCGCGCCAGCTCGATGCCATCGCTGCCACCCGCGGCCCGGGTCTGCCCGGTGCCCTCCTGATCGGCCTCAAGGCGGCGCAAACCATGGCCTTTGTCCTGCAGAAACCCTTTTTCGCAATCCACCACCATGAAGGCCATCTCTACTCGGCCTGGATTGAGCAGGATCCCGATGCCGTGCCCCCGGTTCCCCGGATTAATATGGAGAATTTCGAGCCCGCAATCGCCCTGGTCGTCAGCGGCGGTCATACTCTCCTGGTCCATGTCGAGTCGCCCCTTAAACACACCGTCCTGGGCAGCACTTTGGATGACGCCGCTGGCGAGTGTTTCGATAAAACGGCCAAGCTCCTCGGTCTCCCCTATCCGGGCGGCCCCGTCATGGATCGCCTGGCAAAAGGCGGCAATCCCGACGCTTTCGATTTTCCCCGTCCTCTCCTCAATAAGCCCGGTTACGACTTCAGCTTCAGCGGTCTCAAAACCTCCGTCCGCTATTTCCTGCGCGATCACCCCGAAATTGCCGAAACCGATCAGGGGCTCCGAGATCTCTGCGCCAGTGTCCAGAACGCCATCGTGGAAGTCCTGGTAGGCAAAGCCATCCAGGCTGCCAAAAAGCTGAAAGTCCATTGCATCAGCGCCGCCGGTGGTGTCAGCGCCAATAGCCGCCTCCGCGATTCCCTCTCCCTGGCCTGTCAGCGCCGCAAAATAAAACTCCGCATGGCTTCCGGTGCCCTTTGCGCCGATAACGCCGGCATGATCGGTGCCCTGGCCTGGCTCAAACTCTCCCAAGGCGCTCCGGGCGATTCTCTCGACCTCGAACCCAAACCCAATTGGGAACTCCCCTCCGCATGAGCGCAAACAATAAAAAAGTTTTAATCGTTGTCGAAAATCTCCCTGTTCCGTTGGATCGCCGTGTCTGGCAAGAGTCCTGCGCCCTCAGGGATGACGGCTACGAAGTGGCCGTTATCTGCCCCAAAATGCGCGGATACAATACCCCCTATGAACTCCTCGATGGCATCCACATCTACCGCCACTGGATCTCTGACGAAGCCGGCGGTTTCCTCGGTTTCTTTACCGAATATGCCTCCGCTCTCTGGGGTGAATTCTGGCTCACCTGGAAAGTCTGGAGCAAACACCGCTTCAAAATCATCCACCTTTGCAATCCCCCGGACCTCCTCTTTTTACTCACGCTCCCTTTCAAGCTCCTGGGCGTAAAAGTAATCTACGACGTTCACGATGTCTGGCCCGAGTTCTTTGAAGCCAAGTTCGGCAAACGCGGCCTCTTCTATTGGGCCGTTCGAGCCGCCGAACGCGCCTCCCATTTCTTCGCCAATACCGTCCTGGCCACCAATGAATCGGTCCGGGAAATCGCCATGACGCGCGGCAAAAAACGCCCCTCGGGTGTCTTCGTCGTCCGCACCGCTCCCTCCATCCGCACCGCCGAAGTCACCCCCGATCCCGCACTCAAACGCGGCCGCAAGTTCCTCGTCGGCTACGTCGGCGTGATGGGCAATGCCGATGGCGTCGGCTATCTCGTTGAGGCCGCCGCCTACATCGTCAACGATCTGGGCCGCCGCGATGTCCAGTTCCTCCTGATGGGAACCGGCCCCGAGTTTAAAAATCTCCTCGAAATGCGCGCCCAACATAATCTGGAGGATTTCCTCGATATGCCCGGCCGCGTCTCCAATGAATTCCTCTTTACCGCCCTCCAAACCATTGACCTGGGCGCTTCTGCCGACCCCATCAATTCTTACAACAATCACTGCACCATGAACAAGGTCCTCGAGTACATGGCCTTCGGCAAGCCCCAGGTCATGTTCGACCTCAAAGAGGGACGCGCCTCAGCTCAATCGGCCTCTCTTTATGTCCCCGAGAACTCCGGCAAAGCGCTGGCTCGCGGCATCCTGGAGCTCCTGGATGATCCCGAACGCCGTGAGCAGATGGGCATCGAAGGCAAAAAACGATTCACCAGCGAGCTCAACTGGGGAAAATCGGTCGAAAACCTCGTTGCCGCCTACGAGAAAACTCTCGGGCTCTAAAGAGCCTGATTTCCCAGAACCCTTTTTAACCATCCCCAGAAATTCAAAAGGCCCCCTTCCGGAGGCCCTTTTGTGTGTTGTTATGGATCAGTTATGATTAGGGTTGCGGTGCCACTCTGCGCTGAGGGCGCTCACCTCTGTTAATGTTGCCCATTCCTCCCATACCTGCACCGCGCATCTGACGTTGCATCTGCTCCTGATATTTCGTGAAGTTCTCCTCACCCAATATCTCTTTGAGCTTGGCTTGATGCTCGGTCTGATTCTTCTGCATCATATCCCGGCGCTCTTCCGGCGATAGATTCATCATCTTCTCGCGCATACTCTGCATATCCTTATTCCGGGTTTCGAAAAACTCGGTTAGCTGAGTCTTCTGTGTGTCGGTAAGCGTCATCGTCCGGCTCATGGCTTCCACCTGCCGCTCGGGCGTCATCTGCATTCCGGGTTGCTGCGTCTGTCCAAAACGAACATTCATCTCCTGGTACTTCTTGAAGTTATCTTCTCCCAGGATTTTTTTGAGCTTATCCTGCTGTTCGGTGCGAAGTTTCTGCTGGGCCGCGCGGCGATCGGTTGCGCTCATCCCCTGAGACTTGGTACGGAACTCGCTGTTTTCCTTGGCCTGTGCTTCCAGGCATTCCTTGAGCTCGGTCTTCTGCGTATCGGTCAACTTCAGCTCTGCGGCTACCCGGTCTACCCGTTGATCGATGTTCAGTGGTGCCTGCTGCGCTCCGGCTCTGCCCATCATCGTCCCGCGGAATTCCGGAGAGGAATAGGTCTTGTATTGATCCTCGCTGAGGATTTCTTTCATCTTCGTATTCTGATCTTCCATCAGCTTACGCATCCCCTCTTGACGGGCCTGACCGGGCTCAAGCTTGGACATCGCATCTCTCTGCTCGTCAAAAAGTGCTTTCACTTTATCCTGCTGATCCTTGCTCAGTTTCAGCGTGTCAGCCATCATCTGGGCACGTTGTTCAGAGTTCATCATACGGGGAGCCCCCATCTGCTGTCCCGGTGCCATTCTCATCTGCCCCGGAGCCGACATCTGGTTCGTTCCACGCCTGGCCGGGCGATTCGCCTGCTGGGCTTGGATGTCTTGAGCGAAAAACGCACAACTGGCGACGATCGCTATGATTAGAGTTACTTTCTTCATATTTTTATCTGTTAAAAACTTCTACTTCTGCGAGCCCCTGTACACAACTGGTGCCAGAGCTCTCACATGGGGTAATAAACCGCAGCCCCAATAAAGTTTCTGCCAATCACAAAATATATTCTAAAAAACCCGCTTTCTTGTGACACCCCTGAGACAATACAGTGACACAAGTGTGACATCTTGTCGCCACTCTACCCGGATTTCTACCCAGCATCTCACACAATTTCACCCTGAATAATATTATCTATCATCCTTTTAATAAATTACTTATATCAGTAAAATTATCCTTTGGCACCCCTCCTGCTCTGGACTCTGCGGGCGAATGCATGAGCCAACGTGCTCAGTATTCAGGTCCGGAAGGGTTATTATTATGGCGAAAGTTTTAGGTATAGATTTGGGTACAACCAACTCCTGTATGTCGGTGATGGAAGGTGGAGAACCGAGTGTGCTGGAAAATTCAGAAGGCAAACGCACCACTCCATCGGTGGTTGCTTTCAGCAAAAATGGGGAGCGTCTGGTCGGCGAGGCCGCCAAGCGTCAAGCGGTCACCAATCCCCGCAATACGATTTATTCTGTGAAGCGCTTCATGGGGCGCAAGTACGATGAAGTCAAGGACGAGCTCAAGCACATCCCCTACAAAGTCGTTCGCGCACAAAACGGCGATGTGGCCATCGAAGTAGAAATCCAGGGTGAAAAGAAAACCTTCACCCCTCCGGAAATTTCCGCGATGATCCTCTCCAAGCTCAAAAGCGATGCCGAAATGCGCCTGGGCGAAACCATCACTCAGGCCGTCATCACCGTACCGGCCTATTTCAATGACTCTCAGCGTCAGGCAACCAAAGACGCCGGACGCATCGCCGGCCTGGAAGTCCTCCGCATCATCAACGAGCCCACAGCGGCCTCTCTGGCCTACGGCCTGGATAAAAAGAAAGATGAGAAAATCGCTGTTTATGACCTGGGCGGCGGCACCTTCGATATCTCTATCCTGGAAATCGGCGACGGTGTCTTCGAAGTAAAAGCGACCAATGGCGATACTCACCTGGGCGGTGACGACTGGGATAATGCCCTCATGGATTTTATCCTGAACGAGTTCAAAACTCAGAGCGGCATGGATCTGCGTAATCAGCCCGACGCCATGCAGCGCATCAAAGAGGAAGCCGAAAAAGCCAAAATCGCCCTCTCCAGCGCCCAAAGCTTCGATATCAATTTGCCTTTCATTACAGCCGATGCCTCCGGGCCCAAGCACATCCAGATGACCCTCACCCGCGCCAAGCTCGAGAGCATCTGCGACTCCCTGATCCAGAGAACCATCAACCCGGTCAACAACTGCCTCCGGGATGCTGAGCTGACCTCCAATAAGATCGATGAACTGGTCCTGGTCGGCGGTATGACCCGTATGCCCAGCGTTGTGGAAGCTGCCCGCAAGATTATCGGCAAACAACCTCATCAGGGTGTCAACCCCGACGAAGTCGTTTCCATCGGTGCAGCCATTCAGGGCGGTGTCCTCAAGGGCGAAGTCAAAGACGTCCTCCTCCTGGATGTAACCCCGCTTTCTCTCGGTATCGAAACCATGGGCGGTATTTTCACCAGGTTGATCGAGCGCAATACGACCATTCC
>LSQX01380423.1_pt3 | contig 11105 bp, 10 predicted proteins | sample 654561 | NCBI WGS metagenome assembly LSQX01 (sample SAMN04489861, study PRJNA283612) | anaerobic digester metagenome | isolation source: 4 biogas reactors fed with cattle manure at either 37C or 55C with and... | place: Denmark: Kongens Lyngby | collected 2014 | reverse complement strand
GGGTGAATTTGTTAGCACCATGGGAAGTTCCAATGGAAATAGCCAAGGAATCTACTCCAGTATAGGCCACAAATTCCTCAACTTCTTCGGGCTTAGTGTAGTGGGTTACATCAGAAACCACATCGTCTTCTACACCAGCGAGAACACCAAGTTCACCTTCCACAGTAACACCGTGAGCGTGGGCATATTCTACCACTTGTTTGGTGAGTTCCATGTTCTTTTCAAAAGGATGGTGTGAACCATCGATCATCACTGAAGAAAAACCAGAATCCACACAATCTTTACAAAGTTCGAAAGTGTCGCCGTGGTCTAAGTGCAAAGCAATGGGAATACCCTTGCCGTCAGTGATTTCTTTGGCGTACTCCACCGCTCCTTGGGCCATATAGCGCAACAAGGTTTGGTTGGCGTATTTGCGCGCACCGGAAGATACTTGCAAAATTACGGGAGAATTGGTTTCGGAGCAGGCTCCAATAATAGCTTGGAGTTGTTCCATATTGTTGAAGTTAAAAGCAGGAATTGCGTAGCCACCTTTGATAGCATCGGCAAACATTTGCTTTGTATTAACTAATCCTAGATCTTTATAGCTAATCGCCATGTTTTCCTCTGGGGATAGGGTGAATTTACACTCTTAAAGCTAGAAAAAGCTAACAATTTAGGCAACAAAGTCTGTGAATTATGATGAAAGGTTGGTAATTGAAGATGAATATGGTCTAAATTTCTAAAAAATACTTGGTGAGTAATTAAATTTGTAGTTTAAGCCCATTGGAGAAGTTATGAGTGCAAAAAAAGTAGTAGTTTGTCTCGATGTCAAAAACGGAAAAGTAACCAAAGGGGTGCGCTTTGAAGGTAATGTAGATGTGGGTGATCCCGCTGAAATGGCAGAGCATTATTCCCAAAGCGGAGCCGATGAGCTAGTCTTTTATGATATTATGGCTTCTGCAGAAAACCGTTCATTAGATTTAAACTTAGTACGCAGCGTGGCTCAAGTGATAGACAAGCCTTTCACCGTGGGAGGCGGTATCCGTAACCTCGAAGATATGTCAGAAATTTTTGCCGCCGGAGCTTCTAAAGTTTCTCTTAATTCCCTAGTGGTGCAAAATCCAGAAATGATACGCCAAGGCGCTGAAATGTTTGGCTCCGAACGCATAATGCTAGGTTTAGATGCCCGTTTTGTGGGGGTGAGCGAAAAATTCCCCTCGGGCTACGAAGTGGTGATTCAAGGTGGACGCAAAGCCATGGGTTTAGATGCGGTGGCTTGGGCCCAAGAGGCTGCAGAATTAGGCGCCGGAGAAATTTGCCTTAATTCCATAGATGCCGATGGCGTGCGCACAGGCTACGAAATAAATCTTACCGATCAAGTTTCCCAAGCAGTAAAAATCCCAGTGATCGCTTCGGGCGGAGCAGGAACCCCAGCACATATTTGTGAAGTATTTCAAAAGACTGCAGCTCAATCAGCCCTGGTGGCCTCCATGGTACATTTTGGTGATTATACCGTGGAGCAAATCAAGGCAAGCATGGAAGAATGTGGCATTAAAACACTAAAAAAGGAAAAATAATGAATATTAATATCGCCGCCGCAGTTTTTGAGACCGGTCGTAGCTTAGGCGCAGACTTTGTGGAAATTTATATGGAAGAAACCCGTGCCTCGGCGCTAACCCTTAAAGATAAGGTCATAGAAGGTGCCAATGCCAACACCGATTTTGGCGTGGGAGTGCGCTTGTTGTACGGCACTGAGGTCTTGTACGCCTATACCAGCGATATCAGCCAAGAAAATTTGGTGGAATTGGTGCGGGGATTAGCTTTTGGTCGTCAGGGAAATCCAGCGAAATACGCCACCCTAAGCCCCATGACTTTTGCGGGAACTTTGCAAGACATTCAAGATCCCCGTGTGCTGGGACAAGGTTATAAACTAGACTTTTTGCACCGTGCCGATGGCGCTGCCCGCAAACTTTCCCCCGAAATTGTGCAAGTAAGCGCCAGTATTATAGATGCGGTTTCGCACATTGAAATCCTCAATTCCGAAGGCTTGCATATTTGCGATGAGCGCTCCCGAGTGCGTTTTAACACCACCGTAACCGCAGGGAAGAACGGAGATAGAGTTTCCGCCAGCGAAGCTCCAGGATTTTTTGGCGGTTACGAGGTTTTGGCGGATTTGCCCGTGGAAGATTTAGCCCAAAAAGCGGGGGAAAGGGCCATGCGTGTGCTCAATGCGCCGTACATAGGAGGCGGGCAAATGCCCGTGGTAATGGGCAATGGCTTTGGGGGGGTGATTTTCCACGAAGCCTGTGGCCATCCGCTGGAAACCGAGTCCGTGCGCCGCAAAGCCTCGCCTTTTTATGGCAAAATCGGTGAAAAAATTGCCCACAGCGCAGTTACCGCCATCGACGATGGAACCATCACCGGAGAATGGGGTAGCATCAATGTGGATGACGAAGGCACCCCAGTTCAAAAAACCGTATTAATCGAAGATGGGGTGCTGCAAACTTTCATGTCCGACAGAGTGGGCGCCGCCGAAGTGGGCGTGCCGCTTTCCGGAAGCGCCCGGCGAGAATCCTATAAGTATGCGCCGGTTTCTCGTATGCGCAACACCTACATAGACGCTGGCTCAGACAGCTTTGACGATATGATCGCCAGCGTGGACGATGGCTTATACGCTTCTAAAATGGGTGGTGGCTCCGTGAATCCCGCCACGGGGGAATTTAACTTCGCCGTGGAAGAAGGCTACCGCATTAAAGACGGCAAATTAGCCGGCGTGGTGCGCGGTGCAACGCTCATTGGCAAAGGCGACGAAATTTTACCCCGCATTTCCATGGTGGGTCAAGATCTGACCATGGCGGCGGGAATGTGTGGAGCCTCTTCGGGTATGGTTCCTGTAACCGTGGGGCAACCCCATATCAAAGTAGATAAGATTTTAGTAGGGGGTAGGGCATGAATTTATCCGAAGCTGTAGAACTATTATCCCAAGAAGCGCGCCGTGCCGGAGCAGAACAGTTTGATATCATTGGCCAAAATATGCGCAGTCAAGGCCTTTCAGTTTACAACAAAAAAGTGCAACGCACCGAACTTTCCCAATCCGTGGGTTTGGGCATTCGCCTATTTAAAAATGGTGCCCCGGGCTATGCTTCCACCGAAAAACTCGCCCCCGATGCCATAGGGCAAACCGTAAAAGATGCACTTTCCCATGCGGAATTTACCGCAAAATTAAACATCGAATTGCCTGGGAAAACTTCTTTGGTTGAGTTACCAGAACCGTGGAATGATGAAATCGAAGCTCTAACCATGGAACAAATGGCCACCGCCGCCTTAGAAGTAGAAGCAAAAATCTTAGCGGAGGGCGCAGAAATAGAAAATATCCCCCACTTGGGCATAGGCACCGATTCTGCCCAGGGCATTTTTGCCAATAGTGCCGGAATTTGGCACCAAAGACGAGCCAATCAGTGGGGAATGGGAGTGGGCGCTGTGGCTTTGCGCGATCAAGTGCGCAAAATGGGCGTTTTTCACCGCAGCGGTCGTAATCTAAAGCTTTTAGACACGGATCACATCGCTAAAATGGCCGTGGAACGCGCCTTAGAACTGCTTTCTCCCCAACCCATGGCCAGCGGAACTTATCCAGTATTATTTTCCCACCGTATTACCAGTAGTTTGGTGGGCTTGTTTTTATCTTCTTTTCACGCCGAAGTGGTGCAAAAAGGCCAATCTCGCTTGGCAGAAAAACTGGGGCAAAGCATCGCAGTTCCCCAATTTGTGCTTCGTAGCGAACCTCATCGCACCGATTTATCCCGGGCCAAGGTCATGGACAGCGAAGGCATACCCACCCAGGCTTTGACCCTAATTGAAGATGGCAAATTGCAAAATTATCTCTATCATTTAGAAAGCGCCCAGCGCGACGGCACCCAAAGCACCGGTCACGGCGTGCGGGGTTTTGGCTCTAAAGTAAGCACATCATTTCACAATACCGTGGTGGCACCTGGCTCCTCAAGCGCAGATGAACTGCGAAAATCCATGACCCGGGGCTTAGAAATCGTCAAATTAGAAGGCGCCTCTGGTTGTTCAGCGGTTTCTGGGGAAATCAGCATTGGAGTCCAGGGCTTTTTAATAGAAAATGGCCAGCGCTCCCAAGTGGTAGATGGCATTACGCTCTCCACCAATTTCTTTGATTTATTGCAGCAAATCGAAGCCATTAGCTCCACTTATCACGACAATTTTTCCGCCATCAAAGTCCCCGATTTATTGGTGGGAGGGGTTTCCGTATCCGCATGATCGAATTTAAGAATCTTAGTTTTAGCTACGAACAAGATTCCCCTTGGTTCTTGCAATCCTTGAATCTAAATATCCCCCAAGGCTCTGTTTTTGCACTTTTAGGCCCCAATGGCGCAGGGAAAACCACCCTTTTACGCCTTTTGACCGGCCGTTTAAGCTTACAAAGTGGAAAGATTAATATCCCCGCACCCTGGCAAAGCGCATCGGGGGGCTTAGATCCGCAAAAATACGGGATGCTTATAGAAAATCCCGGCATTTATCCTCGCCTGAGCATAGCCGAATATTTGCAGTTCTTTGCATCTTTTTATACCGTGTCCAATCCCCATAAACGCATAGCCGAACTATGCCAGCTTTTAGGCCTAAAAGACCTTCAGCAAAAACTAGGGAAATTATCTTTGGGAATGCGACAAAAATTACAGCTGGCCCGCACCCTGCTCCACGAACCTGAATTAGTTTTACTCGATGAGCCCACCAGCAACTTGGATCCCACGGCCAGGGAGCAAATTTGGGACATACTTTCCCAATGGAATCGCAACCGAGGTGCCACCATCTTAGTTTGCTCGCATTTATTAAACGAAATGCAAGAACATTGCACCCATTTAGGGATTATTTCAGAGGGTAAACTGCAAATTGCCGGAGAGCTAAATCAAGTTTTAGCCAGCGCCACTGCCAGCAATAAAGTGCGCATACATTTAGCTACGCCCAATATGGAAATTGATTATTTTCAGGCCCTAGAAGAACTTGCAAGCCTTTATCCTCATTTGCAAGATTTACAGTTGCAAGACCAAGTTTTAAGCTATGGAAGTTCAAATCCGCAACTGGACAATGTGGGAGTGTGTAATTATTTGCAACTGCGGCAAATTCCTTTTTGGCAGGTAGAAGTGCAGCAGCCTAGTTTAGCAGAAATTTATCATCAAAAAGTAGGGAAACATGTGGCAGATATTTAAGCACGAAATTCGCCTGATGCTGCGTGAACCGCGATTTTTAATGGCATTTTTGCTCCCTCCCTTGGTGCTTTTGGGCGCCCAAGCCTTTTTGTTTAGCCAAACCGCTGGGGAAGCCCCCCAGTTAGACGGCATGATGCTGCTTTTAGTGGGGGCATTAATCACCACCATGTCCGTAACCCTCACCGCAGATTCCTTTGCCGGTGAAAGAGAACGCAACACTTTGGAGCTACTTTTGGCCTTGCCCCTGAAACCCGAACACTTGTTTTGGGGCAAACTCAGCGCCATTTTGGTATTGCCCTTGGTTTTAGCTTTTGCCGCCCAAGGCATTTTGTGGACATTTTTCAGCCAAGTGGGCTGGTATTATTTAATTACCGCATGGATTTATAGCTTGGCTCTGTGCTTGTTTATCACCGCTTTGGCTTTGTACATTTCCCTGCGCAGTGCCACCGTGCGCAGTGCAGCGCAAATCAATGTGATTTTTGTGCTCTTTTTCTTGTTTTTAACCAACTTTGGCGGTGTGTATTACTTCAATCACCCCGCCTTTCCCGCCGTGGCGCTTAGCTTTTCTTTGCTCGGCTCGTGGATTATCACTCGCGGTGCTCGCCGCCGTTTTTTGCGCTTGGGGTAGGGTAGCTGGGTTCTCCGAGTGAACTCTTATGGTCATCGACCGCTTTTACTTAGGAGTATTGAGATGAATAGTTCTCAAAACACTAATATTTATGTTATAATAAGGTGAAGATTATGACATTAAAAGAGAAATTTAAGAGAGAAATGTGTCAGTGCATTGAAGATGCAGAGCCTCTTTTGTTGTATTTGCAAGGTAAATTGGCTGAAGACTTTTCTTTTAGATTAGAATATCAAAAATGGTATTCAAAAGCTTTAAAAATTGTTGAGTTTTTGGGTAGTGATAGGTTTGAAGAATTTAAGTCATACTATGAGATAAATCCCAAAAGAAAAGAAGCATCTGTTGGTAATTATTGTATTCAAGATTATTTTAAAGGAATTTTACCATCTCATTGGAGTGCAACAGAGTCATGTGCAAAGAGCGAGGTGTTTCTTAATGTTTTAAATCAAGTAACAATTTTAGTCTCAATAAAAGATCGTGTTGATTGGGTAATATCTGATATGCAAACACATTTGCTTGTGAAAATTCAAAAAACAGAACTAAAGTCAGCAAAGAAACTTTTAGAAATTAACATTCGCGCAAGTGGCGTAATTGCAGGGGTGGTATTAGAAAGGCACTTATTGAATGTGTTAAAAAACCGCAAAATTGATTTGAAGGGAAAGAGCAAAACAATTTCAAATTTAAACGATTTACTTGATGAACATAATTTAGTAAAGAAAGCTACTTGGAGGAGAATACAATCTTTAGCAGACACAAGAAATGACTGTGCCCATGATAATAAAGAAGAACCAACGAAAGAAGATGTTAAAGAGTTGCTTTCAGGAGTGAGCTGGATCATAGGAAATGTGTTTTAACTTTACTTTAAGCAAAGAGTTTTTTTAAAAAGCATTATTTTTAAAACCTCCATGTTAAGGTATGTGTTTAAGAAACCTGTGTTACGCTATACTTTTGTTCGTTGACTAAACGAACTGCTTCAGCTTTAAATTCTTCATTGTAATATCTTGACAATTTAACCCCCAGTTAAATGTTAGTTAAGGTCTAGTTTTTTAGGGGATGCTCAAACCATATACTACGGCAGTAAGAACGGAGGGTATTCAGTTCGCTGTGTTATGGATTAAGGACTCTGTTCACTAAAAGAAATAAGGGGCGACTATAAGCCGGGTTCTGTACCTTGCGGTGATGATCATCTATCTGGGATGTTTGTTGCCAAACACCTCAAGCGACCTACCCGAAACTCAAACCAACGAGCCGCTGGCGCCAAAGGCGAGCTTCTTCTTGGTCTTGCACCAAATGGGGTTTACCCTGCCACTCTTGTCACCAAAAGCGCGGTGAGCTCTTACCTCACCATTTCACCCTTACCGAAACGAGTACGGCGGTATATTTTCTGCGGCACTTTCCGTCCATTGCTGAACCTGGCCGTTAGCCAGCATTTTGCTCTGCGGTGCCCGGACTTTCCTCTGCCGAAACAGCGACCATCCATCGCCCCTTATATGTTAAAATATAGCAAGAACTATTCTCCGCGGTTGCGAGCTGCTTGCTCTTTATAAATATTGTGCTGCCTGAGATTGGTGGAGAAAAAGTGCAATCCTGAACCATCATCTTTAGCCACGAAATATAAATCTTTGGTTTCCATGGGGTAAAGCGTAGCCTCAATAGCTTTGCGCCCAGGACTAGAAATAGGACCCGGAGGTAATCCCGCAAAACGCCTGGTATTATAAGGGTTATCTGAAGCTAACTGGCTTTTGTAAATAGGCCCAATGAGATTGCGGAAAATATAGCGCACGGTGGGGTCAGCGCCCAAGGGGATGTGTTGGCGTAAACGATTGTGAAACACTCCTGCGATATGGGGTCGTTCCATAGGATTTCCCGTCTCTTCTTCTACTATAGAGGCTAAGTTTAGCACATTTTCCCATCCTCCCAGTTCGTTGAAACGAGAATCGGGCTTATTTATATCGATGTCTTTTAAGCATTTTTTAGTGGCTTCTACCAAAAGCTTTAGCAATTGAACTTCATCGGCTTCCATGGGCAGACTGTGGGTGTCGGGAAACAGCCAACCTTCCAAATTAGGAGCTTTTACACCTAAAGAATGGGTAAAATCTTTGTCGTGCACCAAATTTTCCCACTTAATGGAATCCAAGTTGGGATAATGTTTTTTGAGAATGCCGTATATTTCCCAAGATGCCCTTCCTTCGGGGATGCTGACTTTTCTGTGCGCCTCGCGTCCAGAGGTTAGAATTTCAGCTATTTGCGTAAGATTAACTTGGGGTGGAATTTCAAAAAAACCCGCTTTTAGATTAGCATCTTGGCTTGTTAAGCGCAAATACCAGCGAAAGTGTTGGGCACTTTTGATTAAAGCTTTTTCTTGCAAGATTTTTCCCACTGCAGTGGTGCTGCTTCCTTTGGGAATTTCTATAATCATAGTTTCTGAATTTTCTGATATGGCTTTGGTGCTTTGATAATAATACAAGCCAGTACCGCAAGTTAAACCTGCGATGATAAAAACGAGAAGTAGAAGGATTTTTTTCATAGAAAACACATTTTAAAGGTTTTTGTCAAAAATTTAATATAACATTCTTTTATTAAAAAATATTTATTCAAATTTATTTGTTTTTTTGTATATTAAGATTATATTATTAATGAGTTTAACTTAATTGAGGCTTTCATGAAAAGGTTATTGGTAGTCCTATTATTGTTGGTGTCCTTTAGTTCAGCCCAACGCACTGTTAAGTCCAAGCAGGGAAATATTGATATAACTAAATCTGCTGGTGGTGACAATATTGTTTGTACCGCTAATTTTAGTGATGAATTAACATTGTTGAAGCAAGATGGTGATTATGCTTTGGTGCGTTTGCAGCGAGATAACTGTCAAGGCTGGGTCTTTTACCGAGATGTGGAATTTGTAGCTAAAGCTGCTGGTGATAAATCCATGAGTCTTGATGGTGTAGATGTAGTGGGTTGGTTAGATAACCCCGCCGCAGTTTTTGTGCTAGAAAACGATGCTGCTGACATGGCTGGTGTGGACATTAACCGCGATTTCCGTGAGTATTTGCAACATACTTTGGACCGCGAAAAAATAGAAGCTCGCAACCAAGAAAACTAGGAAGATATTTTTAGAAAACACAGCCCACTTTTTGAGTGGGCTTTTTTTTTAGTTATGAATACACATTTGCGTAAATTAATAAAAGAATCTCGTAAAAAAGGTTGGGAATTTGATCCCGTGCAAAGCAATGGGGCGCAGCATTTTGAACATAAACAGTATGGACGAGTCTATGTGGCCTGCACTCCTGCGGATTGGCACGATGAATGCATTTACACTCGTCAACGAATGCGCCGAGCAAAAAGGCGTTTTTTAGATAAATAATCGCTTTTAGAATTCATTCACAGAATAATCCTTGAAAAAAATATTTAATAGCATATAATATTCTAAGTCGTTTGTTTTATAAAAGTCAAGGATGAGTAAATGCGTTTCTTAGAAAACTTTTCTGTATTGCAAAAGCTTATAATAGCTTCTGCGGTTTCCACCATTATTGCCATAATTGTAGGGGCTTTTGGCTTCGTGGGTATTGGAAAATTAGGTCAAGGAATTGATTTAATTACTAAAAACCGCATGCCCGACTTGCTAAACATTAGTGGTTTTAATAAAGAGCGTATGTATATACGCGCCCAAACCTATGAGATATATGAAATAGAAGCCTTAGCACTGGAAAAAGCTGTTAGTCGTTACCCTCAAGTAATGCAACAACGAAAACAAAGTTGGCAAAATATTGAAGAACATCTCAGGGAAATTCAACGGGTGCCGCGATATACCGAAGCGGGTAAAGGAATGTTAGCTGATATAGAGCGAACTTACGCTGAATGGCGGAAAATTTATGTGGACTTAGATGCTATAATAACTGAACTCATTAGCGTTAGCTCCCAAGAAAGAAGAGAAGAATTACATCAAAAATATCGTGAAAATGTAGGTATAATGGTTCCTATTTCCGAGGAGTTTGGTGCTACTCTCGATAAAATTGCCCATCAAAACCAAGGAATGACGGTAAAAATAAGTGAAGATTTATTACTAACTGCAGAAAGCAGTGGGCGTAAAATGCTCATAGTTATTGTATTGGGAATTATTTTAACATCTGTGGTGGGTTTTCAAGTGGCTAGGGGCATATCCCGTCCGCTTATAGGAGTAATAGAACCGCTGAAATTAATGGCCCAAGGGGATTATAAAAACAGCATTGTTAAAGAGGAATACTTTAACCGCGCCGACGAAATTGGTAAAGTGGCCAATGCCATACGCGACATGGCAATTAGTACGCGGCGCACCATGCGCGCGGTAAACGAAGGGTCTAATTCAGTAGCTGCTGCAGCCACAGAGCTTTCCGCCGTTTCCACCGAAATTGCGGCCAGCTCCGAAGAAATGAGCGCTCAGTCCACCACCGTAGCCGCCGCTTCCGAGCAAGCCAGCATCAATTTAACCTCAGTAACCAGCGCAGTCGAAGAAATTTCAGGTAGCACCAGCGGCATCGCTGCCGCCATCGAAGAAATGTCCGTTTCACTAGATGAAGTGCTGCGCAATTGCAAAAAAGAAGTGGAAATTGCCGCAGCGGCTAATAATCATGCGCAAAATAGCATGAATGTGATGGCTGGGCTCAAAAGCGCTTCAGAATCTATTGGTAAAGTAGTAGAAGTTATTGACAACATCGCCAGTCAAACCAACTTGTTAGCTTTAAATGCCACCATCGAAGCCGCCTCTGCAGGGGAGGCAGGCAAAGGTTTTGCCGTGGTAGCCGGCGAAGTCAAAGATTTGGCGCGCCAAACCGCCCGCGCCACCCAAGAGATTCAAGAGCAAATTACCGCTATGCAGTCCAACACTGAATCTGCTGTAGCCGCCATTACTTCTGTTTCCCAAGTGATCACCGAAGTAAACACCATCTCTCAAGCCATAGTGCAATCCGTGCAAGAACAGCAAAACACCATTCGCGACATCGGGCGCAGCGTCAACATCATGGATAGCAACGCTCAACAAGTATCCCGCAATGTCCTAGAATCTGCAGCAGGACTCAAAGAAGTAAACTCCAACATTGCCGGAGTAAGCATCGCTGTAGCTGAAACCACCCACGGTATTTCCCAAGTGAACACTAGCGCCACGGAACTGTCACAATTAGCCGAAGATTTACGGAGTTTGATGTCCCAGTTCCAAGTCTAACTTTTCTTTGTAATTTGCAGGCGCACTGCGACGTTGCACTACGACAAAATAACACTCAAAATACTATTTGTATTACTCA
>LSQX01181227.1_pt1 | contig 11105 bp, 8 predicted proteins | sample 654561 | NCBI WGS metagenome assembly LSQX01 (sample SAMN04489861, study PRJNA283612) | anaerobic digester metagenome | isolation source: 4 biogas reactors fed with cattle manure at either 37C or 55C with and... | place: Denmark: Kongens Lyngby | collected 2014 | reverse complement strand
ACAATTGAAGATGAAATTCAAAAGAATGTTTTTTGCAATTGGGTGTTAGATTGTATCGAACAGATAGTAGATAAATTTACTGAAAAATTTGTATTGGGCTATCGAGAGAATGCTATTGATTTAATGACTCGAAATGATGATTTTATGCATTATTATATTAAGAATATTCTGGCTGATGCAGCTGGCGTTGCCGGATTGGAATCCATTAGGAGAATTGTGGGAATTGCAAATATAGAAAAACGAGCTAAAGCCGAAAAAACGGTCGTTTTGTTAGCAAAGCAACTTATTATGGAGAGAGATAACTTTCAGTGTGGCCAAGATTATATCGAAGCTATTTTCTCAATCGTATAAGGAGACAAATGAAGATGTTTTGTCTAATTGGTTTACAGTGATTTAGTTACGAAATATTTCATGTAGGTATTTAGAGCAGACATAAGATACTGGATTGTATGTTCGGGAAATACACCAAAGTTAAAGAGTGCTACCTTCTCACTGTTTAGTTGATAAATGCTGATTTGAATGGATATTATATTCTCGAAGTTTCTTAAAACGAGTAATGATAGAAGTGAAAAGCATATGTTATTATATAAATTAGTATGAACAATAGTAATGTTAAAAAGGGTAATACCATACGGGACATAGCTAAGGAAGCGGGAGTCTCAATTTCAACTGTTTCCAGAGTTATTAACAATCCTGAAATAACCTCTATGGAGATGCAACGCAAAGTTATTCCAGTGATAGAAAAGTACGGCTATGTTCCCAATCTTCTCGCAAAAAATCTCTATTCACAGCGCTCTAACACTATTGCCATCTTTGTCTATGATATGATGAATCCTTTTTTCTTAAGTGTTATCAAATCTTTGAACAGGATTGCACTTTTGAACCAGTTTAACCTCATTATCTGCGATACAGAGAATGAGAAAGATCAGGAACTTGCTTACTTTGAGTATTGTAAGGCAATTCGATGCAACGGTATTGTTCTTACAGAAGGTGTCAATTATATTGATTCACTAATAGCAGAAAGTTCGAACATGGATCTGCGTATTGTTTCATTAGACAGAAAAGTTAACGATGCTGTTCCGACGATAACTTCTAAAAATATCAGCGGCGCGAGAACAGCTGTAGAATATTTGCTTGGTCTCGGTCACAAAAAGATAGCTTTTGGTGGTCTTTTGCCTGAAATGATCTCCGTTAAAGAACGACATGATGGATATAAAGAGGCGCTTCAGGAGGCAGATATAATGTATGAGCCATCCTTTACTTATAAAAGTGATGCTTTGGGAACGGAAGACGGCGCACGAATGTTCGATGAATATTTTGATAAAACTAATAAACCTACGGCCATTTTATGTGCTAATGATCAAATAGCTAAAGGTTTTGCATTTCGCGCATATGAAAAGGGAATAAGCATACCTGAAGATTGCTCAATTATCGGATTTGACGGAGTACGAACTCACGATACATGGCCAAAACTTACGACAATGAGGCAAAATATTGATTTAATTAGTGAGGCATTATTTCTTTGTGTTACAAATGAAGAGGCTTCTTGCAGTGAAATTAGAGTTGAAACAGAACTCGTGATCGGGAAAACAACTGCTTCATTAGATTGATATCATGCTCCTCTAAACAAAGATATCTATATAGTTAGAGCCGCTTATAACGGCTCTAACTATATTAAGCTTAAATTTCTTCGTGTTCTTCCATACGCTTACCGTAGTTCGTAAATCTGTCCATCATGCGAATCATCTCCTCTTCTGGTAAAAGTACAGGATCCCCTATTGCTTTAACTTGCGTATACAAGCGACAGCAAAATTCGATTTGGTCTGTAATAGCAAGTGCTTCACCAAGATTGCCTCCACCACATATAAGACCGTGATTTGCAAGTAGAGCGGCTTTTCTGTTTTTCATAGCTTCAAATGCATTTTTCGCTAGCTTGACTGTTCCGTAAGTAGCATATTCAGCACAACGAACATTTGGCCCGGCAAACGCTACTAGGTAATGCAGGGGAGGTAACTCATGACCAAGACATGCCAATGTAGTTGCATACGGTGTATGTGTGTGAATAATCGCATCAAGGTCGTCACGATATTTGTAAAAAATACGATGCATATCTATTTCACTAGATGGGATTGCTTCACCTTCAACGATTCGGCCATTTTCAACATCAATTAAAACGATTTGCTCGGGTTTGATGTCGTAATATGCAATTCCACTTGGAGTGATAGCCATGATATTGTTTTCTCTATCGAATACACTCAAATTTCCACCCGTACCTGTTGTCAAGTCCATATCCAGCAACTGCTTGCCATATTCAATCAGCTCGACTCTTACTTCCTTAAGTTTCATTCTTTCCTCCGTAATCTCATAATTGCCCAAAACGATGAAATGTGTGATTAAACTGATAACTGGAGCTTCTAAATTACATTACATGTAACTCCAATGAATTAATTTCAAACATTAGTATCTCTTGAGCTCTTAACCGACCGAGTAACTTGTTCAATTCGCACAAATTCAGCTTGACTCGCTCAGGAGTATACTTTATCATTAAAAACACAGAATCTGCAACAAGTTTCAGAAAGTTCTTTTTTAAAGTGAGGTGCAAAATGAACGATCGAATTACGAAATTAAGAGAGCAATTATTTGATAATGAGCCGCGTGTATGCTCAGAACGGTGTGTGATTTTTACCGATTCGATGAAGAAAAGCGAAAGTGAGCCTATCTCTTTGCGCAGATCTAAAGGATTTTATGAAGTGCTTGACAAAATGACTGTATATGTTCAGCCACATGAACTTATTGTCGGAAACCAAGCGCGCTGGCCTAAGGCTGCTCCTATTTATCCGGAGTATTCAACAGAATGGCTTGTAGAAGAGTTAAACGGTAATCCATATTATCTATTCGAACGCCCTGGAGATAAGTTTGACATTGACACGCAAACGAAAGAAGAAATTCTCGAATGTATAGAATATTGGGAAGGTAAATCTCAGTACGAACGCTTCAGAAAAATGCTCCCTGACTATATAAACGAAGCGTGGGATGCAAATGTAATTGATGACACATGGGTTTCTTCTCAAGGACTCGGAAACGTAATCGTAGATTTTGAGCTAGTACTGCAAAAAGGTCTGATCGATGTTTTAGAACGTATTGATGCAAGAATAGATACTCTCGACCCAGATAATGAAGAAGAGAAGAAAAAAATTGATTTCCTGACCGGAGCAAAAATAAGTAACGAAGCGGTCTGTCGCTTGGCTGAGCGTTTTGCAGAAGCTTGTGAAGCAGAAGCTGCTAAGGAGACTCTCTCTACAGACCGTAAACGCGAGTTGGAAGCTATGGCCGAGATAAATCGTCGTGTTCCAAAATTTCCCGCTAGAACATACCATGAAGCACTTCAAAGCGTCTTTACAATCTTACTTGCAATCCACTTAGAGACAAATGGACATGCTAATTCTTTGGGACGTTTTGACCAGTATATCTATCCATTCTATAAAAAAGATGTAGAAGACGGAAATTTGACAAGAGACGAAGCACTTGAGCTAATGGATGCATTTTTCATCAAATGCAACGAAATTAATAAACTGCGATCTTGGCCGGACACTTGCTTTTTCCTAGGCTATCAAATGTTTATTAATCTTGCTATTGGTGGCCAGACTGCAGACGGCAAAGATGCTTCAAATGAGGTTTCTCGACTATGTATCGATGCTTGCGACGATGTACGCTTATTCACCCCATCAGTGTCTCTGAAATACTTTGAAGGCACAGATAATGAGTTAATGATGCATGCACTTGAAGCTGCAGTTTCGCATCAAGGCGGACAGCCTGCCTTCTATAATGATATCGCTTTTATTCGCACACTAGAGAATATGGGAATTGCTAAAGAGGACGCTTATAACTGGGCACCCGACGGCTGCATTGAAGCAAGTATTCCAGGGAAATGGGATTTTGCTGCAAAAGGTCCGTGGTTAAATGTCTTAAAAATTCTAGAAATTACTTTAAACAATGGTGTCGATCCGCACACTGGTACATTTTTCAAAGAAACAGATATAGATGTGAAAAACGCCGAAAGTACAGAAGCTATCTTGGAAGAGTTCAAAAAAATGCTCAGATATTTTATAGATCTGCAGGTAGAAACAGAACGCATCAATGACGAGATACATATAGAGCTAGATATTAATCCGTTCAGAGCTTCTCTGATTGAAGACTGCATTGGCAGGGGCTTGGATCTGGTAGAGGGTGGTTCAGTGTACTCAGCTGATGGTGGTCCTACTGCTGGCAGCATAAGTGCAGGCGATGCGTTAGCTGCTATTGATGCACTTGTTTACAAAGAACGCAGACTTGAACTTGATCAGCTTTGGCATGCGTTGGAAACAAACTTTGAAGATATGTCGACAACTCCTACAGGCGCTCAGATTCAGGCGATGCTTAAGAATAAAGCGCCAAAGTTCGGCAATGATGATGAATCTGCCGACCGTTGGATAGTAGAAATCCAAGAATTTATTGGAAGTACGTATCACCTTGAATGTCGTAGTTCTAAGTATGGTAAAGGGCCGATACCCTGCTGCTATTCATATAGCCAAAGTCCGGTAACTGGCAACTTGTCTTTTGGAAAGAGCATTGGTGCTACTCCTGACGGAAGAAATGCCGGTGAACCAGTAAATAACGGTGTGTCTCCTGCAAACGGTAGTGAACGTTTAGGAGCAACTGCAGCGATCAACTCGGTAGCAAAATTACCTACAATTTGGATTCAAAAAGGTGGCATATTCAATATGCGTCTTACTAAAGATGCTGTTGCAACAAAAGAAAAACGTCAAAAGATATTGGATGCCGTAAAAGTATTTTTCAAAAATTATGGTCAACAAATCCAATTCAACGTTGTGGACAATGAGACACTTAAAGATGCCATTGACAATCCTGAAAATTATAAGGATTTAATGGTTCGGGTCTCAGGATACAGTGCGCTTTTCACATCACTTTCCAAGGAAGTTCAAATGGATGTGATCAATCGTATTGAGCTTGATTTTTAGATTTTATGAAAATTGAACCTAAAAAAACAATTAACATCGAGAGGTTTGCAACGCAAGACGGTCCGGGTATAAGAACTGTGGTTTTTTTCAAGGGTTGCGCACTACGCTGTGTGTGGTGCGCAAACCCAGAATCGCAGAGTTTTAATCCGGAAATAGTATTTCTTGAAAATGCTTGTATAAATTGTGGAGAATGCAGTCAGCTTTGTCCACAAAATGCTATTTCTTTGATTGCTGAGCACGGTTATATTACCGATTCATCAAAGTGTGATTTTTGTCAAGAATGTGTTAAAGGCTGTCTGCATAATGCCAGACTGCCTATGGGGCTCGAATATGACGAAGATGAATTATGGGAAATAATTATTCAAGATATTGATTACTATCGAGAATCCGAGGGCGGTATTACCTTCAGCGGTGGAGAACCTCTGTTTCAAACAGATATGATTGTTGCCTTGGCTGCTAGAGCCCGGGAATCGGGGTTTACATCTTTAGTTGAAACTTGTGGTCATGTAGATATTTCAGCATTTGAACGTATTAATGGTGTTGTTGATTTAATATATTTTGATTTTAAGCAAGCAAATACTATTAAGCACAAGAAATTAACAGGCCAAGGAAACGAACTCATACTGAAAAATCTCATGTGGGTCGATGATAAATTCGAAGGAAAATATTCAGTCAGGTACCCATACATTCCATCGAAAAATGATGACCCTGAGGATATCGACGATTTTTTCAGAATAGTAGGCAGCTTGAAAAATGTTAGTGATGTAGTTTTGCTACCCTATCATAGGCTAGGTGAAACAAAATATAACGGATTAGGTAAAAGGTACTTGATGGGTGATCAAGCTTCATTAACATACGAAGATCTTGACGACGCGATTTCTCGCGGACGTCGTTTTGGTTTAAATATTAAAACGGGGTAAACAATGGAAAAGAATATTCTTGCTATTGACTGTGGTAACTCGTCTATTCGCGTGATGCACGGACAATACAATGGTGAAACCGTTAAATTAAAAAAAATATCGCAAACTGAAAATCACTTGGTTTATTTTAACGGTTATTATTTATGGGATCTGTTAGGAATATTTCACAGCATAAAGCTCGGTCTGAGTGAAGCTGTTAAAAAAGGTATTCGTATCGACTCAATAGGTGTAAGCACTTGGGGCGTAGATTTCGGATTACTACAAAATGATGGCAACTTGATTAGTAACCCTCTGTGTTACCGAAATACAGTAGGTTATCATCATTATGGGAGTATGGATGAGTCCGAGAAATATAGCTTATTTATGAAAACAGGTATATTACCGGACAAAATCAATTCTATGTTTTTGTTGCGTGGTTTAAGAGAATGCTCCCCTTGGATGCTCGAAGAAACCAACGAAATACTTATGATATCGGGTTTAATTAACTATTATCTTACAGGCAAAAAGGTTGATGAAAACTCGATGCTTTCTACAACACAGTTTTTAGATTCAAAAACAAGGCGAATTGACGACAACCTCATAAAGAGTGAAGGTTTTGACTCGAATATTTTTTCCCGAACAGCTGAACACGGAGAGTTGATAGGCATGCTTAGCGAGCATATTGCCAAAGATATCGGTGTGGATTATCCGATTCCTGTTATATGCGTGCCAGCACATGACACTGCATCAGCAGTGTTGGCCATACCATGTTATGCAGGAGAAAAATTCGCTTTTGTTAGTTCAGGGACTTGGGGTTTGGTAGGAGCTGAGTTGCAGGAGCCAATTGTTAATAGAGAAGTTTTTGATGCATCACTGACGAATGAAATAGGTGCTTATGACACAGTTACACTCCTTAAAAACAATGCTGGAATGTTTTTGTTTCAACGACTACGGGATGAGATAGGTCGTGAAACCCGCAAAACATATACGTGGGACGAATTCTATGCTCTGGCCGATCTTGTGAACAAACCTATGTTATTTGACGTAAATCATTTGGATTTCTTTAATCCCGAATGTATGGCGGACAGTATTTGGTCTCATATCTCCATCGGAGAACGCAATACAGGTGATTTGCAGGAATTCGCGATGATTATTTCATCAACTTTAATTTCGCTTGCTGTTAGTTATAACGAGATTGTTTCTTCATTAGAAAAGATTTCTGAACAAAAATTCGACACATTTTATATCGTTGGAGGCGGATCACAGAACCAAAGATTGAACCAGCTTATTGAAGAAAAGATGCAAAAGAGAGTTCTCTTGGGAAGTAGCGAGAGCACATCTCTAGGTAATATTCTTTCTCAACTTACATATTTCCAGGGTGCTGGAATCGATGATATTCGGAAAATTGCTCGACATACTATAGAAAGAAAACAAAAGGAAGAACAATGAGCCAGAACATACTTGAAATGCGTAATATTTCCAAGTCATTCTTCGATGTCCGTGTTTTGAAGAATGTCAACCTCCGTGTCAAATCAGGAGAAGTTCACGCACTGCTTGGAGAAAACGGTGCCGGAAAATCTACCTTGATTAAAATACTTGCCGGTGCTTACAAAAAAGATGAAGGCGAGATTTTAATTGATGGTCAGCTAGTTGAAATCAAAAACCCCATTGACGGACTAATGCACGGTGTGTCTGTAATTTATCAAGAATTTAATCTTGTACCGTATATGACTATATACGAAAATATTTATTTGGGGAAAGAGGCAAAAGGAAAACTTAATTTTCTTGACCGGCAACAGGATATAGAGCGTGCAGAGGAAACTTTGAAGCGTATTGGTCTTGATGTAAGTTCCAAGACGTTAATCCAAAATCTGTCAGTTGCTCAGAGACAAATGGTGGAAATTGCAAAAGCTATTTCCCAGGATGCTCGGATTTTGGTATTAGATGAGCCAACTGCAGCAATCACAGACAGTGAAACACAAAAACTTTTTGAAATAATACAGCAACTAAAAAATGAAGGTATCGGTATTATTTATATTTCCCATCGCATGGAGGAATTGTTCGAAATATCGGATAGATGTACCGTGCTCCGTGACGGTGAGTATGTCGATACCGTGAATATGAATGAAACAACAGAAGAAGAATTAACTAGGATGATGGTCGGACGCGAGCTTGAGTTCTGCCCAATAGATCCCAAATGCTGTGATAATAATCCGGTTGTTCTTAAAGTTGACAATCTCTGCTATAGAAATAAGTTGCGGGATGTTTCTATGGAACTACGTCAGGGTGAAATTCTCGGCATCTCCGGTTTGGTTGGCTCAGGCAGAACAGAGCTAGCTAAATGCATTATTGGAGCGTATAAGAGCGAGTCGGGAAGGATTCACCTGAAAAATAGAGAGCTTAAAAAACATTCTGTGGGCGATTCGATAAAGAACGGTATTGTGTATTTGAGTGAAGATCGCAAAAATGAAGGTCTCATCCAGATTCACGATTATTACAGTAATACTGCATTACCGAACTATTCCAGATATAAAGGAAGAATTCTGAAGCAGAAAAAAATTACTTCCGATTGTGATGAGTTTATTCCTAAACTGCTGATTCGTGTCGCTAACACTCATGCACCAATTCAAAATTTATCTGGAGGGAATCAGCAAAAAGTCGTTATTGCAAAATGGCTGATGACAGATGCAGATGTTTACATTTTTGATGAACCTACTCGAGGAATTGATGTTGGCGCTCGCGAGGAGATTTATAAAATAATGACAAATTTGGTAGAAAAAGGTGCTTCAATAATTATGATTTCTTCTGATTTAGTTGAAATAATCAAAATGAGTACCCGCATATTAGTAATGCGAGAAGGTAAAATTGTTGCAAATTTATCAAATAATGCAGATATGACTCAAGAAGAGATCATGAAATATTCAGTTATGGGAGAAAAGCAATATGCAAAATCATGTTAAAACGGCGGATATGCCAATAAAGAAAAAACTCGATGTTCAGTCCATTGTAATTTATTTGGCAGCACTTGTAATATTTTTTGTTTTCACGATCTTAGCATCAATTAACGGAAAGTCATTTCTTTCTCTTACAAATATTCAGAACATCATCACTCAGTCATCTGTTATTTCCGTTATAGCGATTGGCCAGTCAATCGTTATACTGACAGGCGGGATCGATCTGAGTGTTGGATCTATTGTTGGCTTTGTAGGTATTGCTGGAGGCCTACTTATGAATATGGGTTTACCAGTCCCACTTTTTGTGGTGTTTGCCTTACTATGCGGTCTTATACTTGGATTGGCTAACGGCATTGCAATCAGCTATGGACGTATTCCCGCCTTTATTACTACATTGGCATCGATGCAGATAATTCGCGGCTTATGTATGTTGCTTAATTCAGGTAAACCCGTTTCGGGCTTTCCTCCAGGATTGCGGATGATTATGAATGCCAATATATTTGGCATCCCAATCGCTATTTACTACGTTGCAATTCTATATGGAGTTATGGTCATTGTGATGAGCAAAACTCGTTACGGACGTTATGTTTACGCAATCGGCGGTAATAGTCACGCTGCTGCACTATCTGGGGTAAATGTAAAAAGAATTGAATTGATTTCGTACATGCTTGCGGGCTTGTTTGCCGCAGTTGGTGGCGTTATGCTACTTTCGCGTCTTTCATATGCCGACCCAAACGCAGGCGGTGGGTATGAGATGAATGCAATTGCAGCAACAGTTATTGGTGGAATTGCAATGAGTGGTGGACGCGGGAAGTTGGCAAATACGCTTGTGGGAGCTCTTATTCTCGGAATGTTGACGACTGGACTTCAAATACTAGATGTTCCTAACTATTTTCAAACTATAATCACCGGTTTTGCAATAGCCGGAGCGGTATACATTGATAAATCTAAAGAACGTAAAAGCGCTGACGTATAGGCGCGAGGAAGGAAAACATGAAAGAAAAGAGTTTATTATTGTTGTGCCTAATGTTAGTTGTGGCACTTCTAGTGGTCGGCTGTAACGGTAAGACCGATCCAGACACGACAGAACCTGTTGGTTCTCCCGACGAACAGGAGACCGGAACAGAAGAAACACCAGGTAAAGAACTGGCAGATATTACTCTCGGCTTCGTTGGAATGACACTGAACAATGAGTTTCACATCACTCTGGCAAACGGTGCAAGAGCAAAAGCTGCTGAGCTGGGTGTTGCTATTGACGTGCAAGCTGGGGATCAGCATGCAAGTGCAGATGCTCAATTGCAAATTGTAGAAAATTTTCTGCAAAATAATGTAGATGGTCTTTTAATTGTTCCGAGTTCCTCTGAAGGCCTCATATCCGCTTTGCAAAAAGCAAAAGATGCAGGTGTTCCCATCATTAATCTTGATACTAGGATTAATGAAGACGTATTATCAGAAGTTGACCTCGAAGTCCCTTTCTATGGGACAGACAATCGTGAAGGTGCTAAAATGGCCGGGCAATATGTAGCTGAAAATTTCTCAGAAGGAACAAAGACAGCTATTTTGACTGGTATTGAGGGACACCAAAATGCAACAGATCGACGTGAAGGGTTTATTGAAGGCGCAGGTTCTCACATTGAGATAGTTGCCGAACAAACAGGTAACTGGGAAGTCGATCAAGGATACACTGCTACTCAAAATATAATCGTTGCGAATCCTGATTTGCAACTGATTTTTGCCAGCAATGATGGTATGGCCATAGGAGCTCTAAGAGCAGTTGAAGAAGCTAACCTTAAAGATCAAATTCAGATTATCGGTTTTGATGCCATAAGTGAAGCCCTAAACCTTGTCAAGAACGGTGATCTGCTTGGAACAGTAGCTCAGTATCCGGCAAAGATGGGTGAACTAGGTGTCGAACACATAATTAACATGATTCAAGGAAAACCTTACGAGGATTACATCGATACTGGTACAGCTCTGATCACACTTGACAATGTAGATGAGCAGATTGAGTATGTTTCTCAATTTGTTGATTAGGATCTGCATAAAGAATATACAATTGTTTGCTAAACAAACACCATATACTGCGTAACGCAGATACACCGCAAGGTTATTGCATTAGTAGTGCCCCACAGAAAATTTTTGTGGGGCACTGTTTTTAGCCCCATTTCTCCAAAGAGATCATTTACGTCCCGGCTAAGTTTCGTTTCTGCACACTGCTTATTCATGTAGAATGC
>LSQX01102962.1_pt2 | contig 11105 bp, 9 predicted proteins | sample 654561 | NCBI WGS metagenome assembly LSQX01 (sample SAMN04489861, study PRJNA283612) | anaerobic digester metagenome | isolation source: 4 biogas reactors fed with cattle manure at either 37C or 55C with and... | place: Denmark: Kongens Lyngby | collected 2014 | reverse complement strand
TCCGCACAATTTTATTCTGCTATTTGTGTTTATAATCCTAAGCTTTTGATTATGCAATAGGATTTGAAATAAATATCAATAACAAATCTGCGACTGTTTTCCTGATCGCAGCAGGATGCCCTGCTCCTCCAACAAACAGCATATACGGCAGGAATCCTTATGATAGCAACAGTGACCAGAGACGAATGCATGGTCATAAAGATGCTGAATAAACGGTCATACAAGTGGTGGAATCCGACCATGACCATGCCTGTCGTTTAGTGATGTCAATGGCTCGGCAGTATATGACGAGCTTATGTTCCAGACATTAATATTTTTAAATTTGATGATAAGGAATTAATAAAATCAGGCTTCACGTACTCATGCTAGCCGTTCTTGACTTCTAGGGCCTTTTGGACTATTCTTCAGAAAATACCGTGACAATCGTCTTCACTGTAACATGGGTGAATGAATCATCAGTCATCATCCACGGCAGGCGCAGCAAGGCAGATCAAACGGTACCGCTATACGGGGTAAAGCTGCATATGGACAAATTTTCTCGGACACCAGAACATCTGCCCGAGCAGGAACCGGCTCGAAAAACCGGAAGATCAGCCGGTGATGCTTTTGCTGATCTCACTGAGCTGAGAATTCGCGAACTGCTTTTCCCTGCGTATATCCGCCCTATGCTCAATGATATGGCTGAAAAGGTCCGGCTTTTACAGAACGAAAACACTTTTTCATTTGGCTTTATTACGGACACGCATACGGAAGACCACATCGTACACCATTGCGGTTCTATTTCTGGCGCCTCCAAGTATATTCCCTTGAGTTTTATCGCTCATGGCGGCGACATTACAGATGGTTTCCTGCCGAAACCGGATGAATTCAGGCTGATCAGAAAAGCGGTCAATCGTCTGCTCGAAGCCCGTGTTCCTCTTCTTTACGCTAAAGGGAATCACGACGATAACAATTTCTACGGAAGAGGAGCCAGAGGCAACGCCATACCCGACCAGGCAGAAAACTTCACCAAAGACATCGAGCTCTACAACCAGATCATGAAATTCTCTGAAAAGGACATCACCGTCGGAAGCCGGGAAAACCTCTACTATTATTATGATGATGAAAACGCAAAAGTCAGGGTCATTGTCTGGAATGCTTTTGACCTTCCCTGGGTGGACCAAGATGGTGAAAAGCTGCTGAGCAGCATGTACAACAAAGGCCTTAACCAGAACCAGCTCAAATGGATCGCTACGGAAGCCCTTGATTTCAGCAGCAAGGCTGACTCTGGCGCGTGGGGCATCATCCTCATCTCGCATTATGTCGGCACATCGATCAAAAATTTCGATATTTTAACGGGCATCCTTGATGCTTATACCTCAGGCACAACCTATTTTGCCAGCGGCTCCTTTACCCATGATGACCACCGTACAAAAACGACACTCACGTTTCCTTACGCGGTTTCTGCGGATTTCACGGGGCAAACACCAGGGGAAGTCATCGCTTTCATTTCAGGTGACACCCACAGGGACAGAATGAGCACCATAAACGGCTATCTGTCGATTGAATGCCTTAATGCCAGTCTGGCTAAAGACCATGAGTCGGCACCTGTGAAAACCAACTTCACCAGGACAGAGACAGCCTGGGACATTTTCACGGTCGACCGGGTCAACAGAGCCATCAACATGACAAGGTTTGGCGCGGGCGAAGACAGGGCAACCCGGTATTAACACAACGGGCACGCTATCGTTGTGTTAATAAAAGCAGAACGAATAATACCGGGCTTCATGCTATAATCAGGTGGATCAATGGCAATGCACCGTTTGATGAAGGTGGTTTGCCGGGCACCGGACGCGGTGCTGAAATAGAACCACAGGAGGCTGACATGAATACAATGACGAAGCTATCCGGATCTGAGCCGGCAGACGGCATGAACTGGTACGACCCGCAGAAAGTCCCGCAACTGCTTTTTAGTCTCAACTGGTTTGAACAGGAGCGGCTTTATCGGCGGCTGCCCAAAAACTGGCCGGAACCATTCCCGGAATCTGTGGAGCATCTCGCCTGGCACACATCAGGAGCCCAACTGCGCTTTCTGACAGACAGCCGGCGTTTGACCCTTCGCATCAAACTGGCCGCTCCACCGTCGATGGTGCACATGCCGGCCACCGGCCAGTGCGGCTTCGACTGTTACCTCGATGAAGGCCAGGGCCTCTACTTCTACAGTACGACCAAGTATCCTGACCAGAATGTTGACCAGACCATGCCGCTTTTCAATTTCCCGGAAGCTCAGCTGCGTCATGTGGCGATCAATTTTCCGCTTTACCAGGGCGTCGAAAAAGTGGAAATCGGCGTTGAGGAACAAACCACCGTTTTTGATGCCTGGCCATATCTCTTCAAAGAACGGGTTGTCTTTTATGGCACTTCAATCACCCAGGGCGGCTGTGCTTCCAGACCCGGCATGAGCTATACACAGATTATCAGCAACGCACTGGGCAGAAGCTGCATCAACCTGGGTTTTTCCGGAAGCGGACGCGGCGAGCCTGTCATGGCGAACTTGATCGCGTCTATGGAAGACCTGGCCATGATTGTACTCGATTACGAAGCCAACGCCGGATTCGAGGGGTTGAAAAAGACGTTGCCGGCCTTTCTGGATACACTCCGCCAGGCGCATCCTGATCTGCCTGTTGTTGTCCTGTCAAAACCGCGCTTCGCCCAGGAGCGGTTTGAACCCGAACGGCGCAAAGAGAGGCTCGCCAGTGTCGCTTACCAACGCCAGCTGGTTCAGAAACGCCGTGCCCAGGGTGATCAAGCGCTTTTTTTCATCAATGGCGGTGGCCTGCAGGGTCGCGATTTTGACTTGTGCAGTGTGGATGGCGTACATCCCACTGATCTGGGCTTCCTGCGCATGGCCCGCAATCTGACGCCACAGCTCCGGCAGATACTGGGCAACCCGGGATAAAACGACAAGACTCATGTAAATAATGGCCTGTCGGCGTTTTTTAAAGAAAACGCCTGCAGGCCATTATTTTTGCAGAAATCAACCGCTGATTAAAGTGCTTTGTCTGTTCAGGTTGCGTGACGGCAACGCCTCATGCCACCTATTGCTAAGATGTACTCCTCTGTTGCTGCCTGGTGCCACAACCCAACTTCAGTGGCTGATTCGTTTGCAATTCCGATCAAACCGGGATTGAAGCAGGCTAAGTCAATTAATACAGATCCTTGTCCTGGATACCGTTTTTCCAGCTGGAAAAAGGTTTGGCTATGGCTTCGCTGACATAGCAGACACCGGGGAAGAGCCTCATAATCGAGGCCGGACACTCCATGGATATGGGCCCATACAGCTCTATACGCGAGATCATGCGCTGCCAGCTCTCATAGCCGCCGGTGAAAGTGAGGCAGTGCATCTCAAAACGCTCTCTGGCATTTGCGACGTCCCGGGGGCCGATGGTCGCGGCCCTTGGCGGCACAGCCCAGACATCACCCGACGAACCCATTGGCGCAAACAGCGAATTCTCGCAGATGGTCAAAGGAGTCTGGGTGACCAGCCTTGAGCCCAGTGTAAGGAATTCTTCCATCGAAGAAGCCGCAAACTCTTTCGTACCGGGGTCAATAAAGGCGGTATGGCCGGGCCAGCCGGTCGCGGTGTAGCAAACATCAGCGCCGCCACCGCCGATTTCTTCAATAATCCTGGAATAATCTTCAATGTTGTCATTATTAAAGGTGTGCCAGTGCGAAATATCCGGGCGCAGGTCTTCTCTGATCTTCATATAAAAGTGATTGATAAAGGAATACCCCAGTCCGGCCCCATAAGTCAGGGGCGCGACCCTTCCCTCTTCATCCGCCCATTCATCCATGGCGAATGCATGCACATTACGGCAACTGACATTGTGCTGATTGATGATGGCCGCGATTGATGAATAGGCTTCCGGCGCCTGGTTGGGGAAGATCATGGTCAAGGTCTTGTCCTGGAGATCACTGTCATAGATACGCTTAAAAACATCCATGACGAAAATGTGGGTCGGGTTCAGGACGACTTTGACTGAATAGCCGTTTTCATTGGTGTACTCCATGTCTTCCCGCTTGATGTTCCGCACCCGCTCAAGCATCGCCACATCGCCCGAGGGCAGCCAGTCTGCTGGTTTAAAAAAGAATTCCATATCATGCCTCTTTCTGCTCTTGTCAAAGCAAGTTGCCTTTTGTTTTGATTGCTGTTCATCTATATGGGTGTATAAGATGTGCTCGTATCCCGTTGTTCACCTGGTTACATCAATAGAACCCGTCTTTCTTGCCGTCAGCATAGGTTTCCTGCCATTGTCTTTTCATGGCTTGCATCTCATCTGTTAAGGTCAGCGGCGTCGGGTCTGTCTGTCTTCCTTCCGGGCAGGAGAAAGAACGAATAAGCGGCAGGCGCTGCATCACCGGCAAAATATCGAAGGCTTGATGTGGTTCTTTCTGATACCAGTAAGCCACGGAGGCATATTCATTAGACAGGTGATTGCCGTGGCCATGTTCAATTGAGGCCTTGATCGACCTGGTGAAGCGCACAGGATTTGCTGCATAGAAAACATACGAGGTCTGGTAGCCGCCAGTGTACTCTTCATAGATGGATGAACCATTGAACAAATAGGCATTGGGCTGCATGCCGTAAGCCTGGTTAAGCGCGTCTTCGCTGCCGGTACCGTGCAAGCTGGGTGGCCAGGGTTCACCATCGATAAAAATCATCTCGTCACCCTCTCCCCACCAGGTACGCTGATGAGGATTTTTCAGACTGGTCTGCAGATTGGTCACGGATAAGTTGAAGCCGATGAAATGGCCTTCGCCGACAGCATCCAGCAGCAAATAATTATCCTGATCGCTCAAATTGGCGATGTTGGCAGGGGGCGCGTTGACCGTTATCTCATGGCCCCAGCCCGTTGTCGGGTTCTCTCTCTTAAAACAGGCATGGAAATACGCGGTCTCTGCCGGGTGTTCGTCAGCGAAAAGTTCATAGTCAATATAGAAATACTGGTGATAGGCTAACTCAGACTCATTCAGAAGTTCAATGCGGGCTGAGCGGTTAAAGGGCATCGGCAAGTAGCTGTTTAAAGCTACGCTTCCGCTAAAGGTATGGTTATGACGCGTCGAGGCGGTGAAAAAAAGGCTCTGATAAGAATTGACCATAGCGTGGCCCAAGCCGTAAAAATCACCTAGCGGAACTTGAACACTTGGATGCTCTTCATTATCCCAGGAGATGATCAAGACGATTTTCCGTAAAATTTCAGGATCCTGAGAGCCCTGCGTCATCCAGATATGGGTGATTTGGCCAGGCCCGGTCAGATCGGCGAGCACGCTGCGTTCGCCCGGTTCAATTCGCCAGGCATCACCATTCCGTCCTGTGCTGTCCCAGCTGGAAACCCTTTTCGTTCTGGCTTTTGTGATTTGGGTAAGATGGCTAAAGAAAGTCATTCATCTGCCTCCTTTCCTAAAATCCCACATGACAGGATTTTATCGCGCCAGGTACGCATCCATGCGTTCCCCGCAGAGATCGCGGCCGGGGAAAACATAGTTTTCGGGCAGCGCGTTCAGTTCACGCTGCAAGCCGTCATGCAGGGGCATCAGTTCGGACTGCCTGAGTCCCGTCACATTGAGGATCTTGCTGTTGTCAATCACGCGGTCGAACAAGCGGTCATAGTCCAGCTGCCAGCGCGCGCCGCGTCTGCCGGGCGACTCACCGCCGCCCGTGATCATATGCAGGTAGGTTTCTTTATCGACTGCGATATACTTGAGGCCTATGAGTTCGTGATAGTAGTCAGCGACAGTCTGCCAGGGGTTGTGTTCAGCAGTGGCAACGGTATAAATCTCCCGGAAGGCCGCTTTGTTCAGGACAAGGCGCGCGATCATGCTGGCGACATCACCACCCCAGCTCATGGTGGCCTGGACGCCAAGAGCCTCCTGCGGCAGAACAAGTGTTTTTCCGGCACGGGCCCGGTTGATGACCGTCAACGCTTCAAGCGTCACCAGCTGGAAGCGTCGTCTGGAATAGGTGATAGCCGGGCGGATCGCGGTCCAGTTGCCGAGCCCGGAAGCACGCAGCGTATCCTCGCCGCGCGCTTTATGCAGCGAATAATCGTCTGTCGCCAGATACGCCTGATCCGTTGATACATCCACCAGCCTGGGCGATGTTTCCCGGATCGGATGTTCCTCGTTCGCGTAAATGCGGTAAGAAGAGAGATAAATATAATGACCGGTATTTTCCAGAAGGAGACGGTGTTTTTCCTTGAATGAGGCGGTATCATAAATCAGAAAATCGACAATGGCGTGGTATTCTTTCTTGAGCAGATCAGTCATGAAACCGACCTCTTTGGCATCCTTAGTCTGAATGTGGCGAAGATCCGGATGATTTGATTCCAGCGTATCCAGAGAGACGACGTCTACCCTGTAGCCCATCTTGAGCAATTCAGGGACGAGGTATACCCCCATGGCGCCTGTCCCGCCCAGTACCAGTACTTTTTTTTTCTTGTCCATGCTTGCGACAACCAACCCTTCTTCTGGTATGCATCATCCGGTTAATCCGATAACATTTGAAAAGACGCCTGTTGGCGTCTTTTCCGACATTAAAGAGGCAAATACGGGCGGATGTTCTCTGAGAGAACCGCCCGGCGCTCAGCATCGCTCTCCAGCGAAAAACACAGTTTGACCAGCTGTGGCTCCGCATAGGAAAACGGCGAACGTGTACCCAGGCAGAAATGGTTGATTCCCAGTAGTGAAATCGCGTCAGGCAGGCTTGTGGTCGCGAAATCGTCGAGCCGGCAAAAATCAAAAAAGACATTTCCCCTTGCCTTGATCAGCGAGACGAGGTGTAGGCCAAACGACTGAGGTAAAGCCGAATTGACAATCAGGGTCGTGTCCGCCGCCTCTATAAGCGCTGTGAAGTCCTGCTCCGTCAGCAGATCGGCCGGGTCGAGGTGGCTGTGCTGCCGGAAATTTTCGAATTCGCAGTTGATACGCACAGGAATATCAAGCGAAGCAGCCAACTTGACGGCAGCAACGCCATCTTCAGCCAGTTTGTAGTTGTGGTAAACCGGCGCAAGTTCCAGCCCGCAGAAGCCCAGCTTTTCCACGCATTCCTGCAGATCTCGTTCCCAGGCAGGATACAGCGGGTTGATAACTGCCAGCGGCATCAGTTTGGTCTTGCCCTGGTAAGCAGACAACGCTGCCGCCAGCTCTCGGTTGCCGTCCATCGCATCTTTATAGAACAAGGCATTGAGCGACGCGACAAGCATGTGGGTTACCCCCGACTTTTGGGCTAAAGCATCCAGCTCACCTGCGCTGCTGCAGATAACTTTGCGGAAAGGCCAGTGACCCAGATAAGCGCTGGTGTCAATCATCATCGGGCTTCCCCCCTTTCCAGGAAACGGCGATAGTTTTCACCGGCCAATATTGTTTTTTTGTCGTTTTCCGGGATATCGGCACCCAATAATTTGCCGATGCCGGCTGATATGGAGCCATCCGTACCAAAAAGCAAACGATCGGCACCCAGCGCTGCGACAGACTGCTCAATCATAGGCCGGTCAATGACACTGCCGCTGATATCGGCCACGATGTTGCGATAGGGGGCAATCGCTTTAAGCGACCAGCTCCAGTCACCGCCGCCACCGATATGCGCCATGATAAAATGCGCCTCCGGATAGCGTCGTGCCGCCGCAGCGAAGTGTATTCCATTGGAAAGATGGGGCTGGGAGAGCGGATCAACACATAGTTTTCCGGCATGCATAAGAATCGGAATGTCCAGTTCGATACATGCCTCAATAAGCGGAAACAACACCGGATCATGAATAAAATACTGGTGGTACAGCTTGACGCCGACCATGTGCAGCTCATGCACACAACGGCGGATTTCAGCAATGGCTTCTTTCTGAAAACCGGGATTGACAAAGCACATGCCGCGCAAGACATCCGGGTGGCGTGCGACAGCTGCAGCCACGATATCATTGGCCTGACGGAAGTCTTCAGGCGGACAAAAGCGATCGGCACTGATGGGACGGGAAACCAGCAGTTTGTCCATACCCAGTTTCTGTGCCGCCTGTACCAGTCGATCAGCTGCGACGGTATCAAGCACTTCAGGGCGAATTTCCCTGACGTGTTCATGCCAGTTCACAACCGGGTTGTTATAGAACAGATCCATGCGATTGCAAAAAAAATCAAGCACAATAACCTCGATGCCGGAGTTACTTATTCACAAGATGATGATCGATTCGGCCACAACAGGCCAGGTATGATAAAACATAGACTCCGGTCAGCACCTATTCTACCATTGAAACCATTCTGTGACCAGATCAGCCGGTTGATCTTCTTTTCTTCCTGCCGCAACAAAAAAACGCTTCTCCGGTGCAGCTGCAGAAAAGGGCTTGAGTTTTGCAGGAAGGTGGTGTTACAAATTGAGCAGCCGCCGGGCGTTCTGAAAAGCGACCTTGTCAAGGGCGTCATCAGACAGCAGCCTATTTGTCCTCAGTTCAGCCAGCCAGGCGACAACAGGTGCGATGATGTCAACATCACTTCTGCGGCAGGAATCCGTACCGAAAATCAATTTATCCTGGAATTCATCAACAAAAGCCAGGCCGAAAGACTTGTCTCTGGTCAAGGCGTTGTAGCCGCTGCCAGCGGATGTGTCTGCCCAGAGGTTCGGGTACTGCCGCATCAGGCGGGGGACAGCGCCGCCCTGATGGACTGGCCCATCCGGATAACCGCTCCGTTTCTGCTCCGGAACATCAGAAGAAATTTCAGCCCAGAAGGTTGGCCCGTGGCCAACAAAGATGGTATCGGGACAAGCCCGCAAGGCCCGTTCCAGCCTGGGCAGGCCATAACTGTCGCATAATCCATAGCCATATGGGCCATCCTGCATGTCAAAGAGCACTGGCATTCCGTATTTGCCGGCCTGACGGTATAAATTCAGGCAACGTATGTCATCAAAATCCAGTTTGGGCAGCAGTTCGCCCAGACCTTTGCAGCCTCTGGCCTTGTATTCATCAAACAAATGTCCGAAGTCCATATCCGGCCGGTTGCCATACCGCGGATCAATCAGGCAAAAAGGGATCAGGCGGTCCGGATAACGCGCGCAGGCCGCGATAACATCTTCTGTGTCCGCTTCCAGATAGGCACCCTCCGGGTGCTCACTGACGGGCAGGACGCAGGCTTTGTCAATGCCCCAGGCATCCATCTTGTTGATCAGATTGGTGACATCCATAAACTCTTTTCTATCGGGTAGAATACGGCCGATATGGCTGTGTATATCGATTAGCATCTCTGTTGCCTCCTTTTAGCGGTGAACGATCAGCCTTAAGGTGTTCGCCTCATTCAACCGCGGTATGTGTCATACCTAAATTGCTGCCTCTGATGGATCAAAGGCTTTTTCGCTGAAACAGACTTTCCCGGGATTCAGGATGTTTTGGGGATCAAATACTTTTTTGATGCCTTTCATCAGATACAACGCTTCCGGGCCAAGTGAGGTTTTAAGGTATGCTTGTTTCGCGTGGCCGACACCGTGTTCGCCGGAGATCTGGCCGCCCAGTTTCGTGGCCAGGCTGTAGAGTTCCTCCATGATCTCAAGACGCTTTTCCTGCCAGATCCGGCTGTCAAGATCGTCACGGCAAAGGTAGATGTGCAGATTACCGTCGCCCGCATGGCCAAAGCTGCGGATTCTGACGGCATATTTATGCTCCAGCGCATCCACAAAACGCATATATTCTGACAACAATGTGCGTGGTATCACGACATCACATTCATCCATGTCGCTTGTGGATGTCTTGATGGCTTCCAGAAAAGCGCCGCGCGCTTTCCAGATGGAAGCCTGCCGCTCTTCGGTATCGGAGATGAAAACATCAGTCGCCCCGTTTTCCAGGCAGATCTCAGCTGCCCGCTGATAGGTGTGTTCGATTTCACGCTCTGAACGTCCATCAAAAGTCAACAGCAAATAGGCCTGGGCGGATTTATGAGGGAAATGCAGCGCCAGATACTCTTCAGCCGCTTCAATGACCTGCCTTTGCATGAACTCGACCGCGGTCGGTCCGGTTCCTGACTGGATGATCTTCGGAACCGTATCAAAACAAAGCTTCAGATCATCGAAGGGCACCAGCAGGGACATCGAGAAAGGCGGCAGCGGGATCAGCTTGAGCACCAGTTTCGTCACGATGCCCAGGGTTCCTTCTGATCCGATCAGCAGATCCTTGAGGCTGTATCCTGAACTGTTTTTCACGACCTTGCCGCCCAGCTCAATAACCGAACCGTCTGGCAATACGACCGTCATGCCCAGGACATAATCCCGGGTCACGCCATACTTGATGGCGCGCATACCTCCTGCGTTGGTCATGACATTACCCCCGATCGTGGCGGATTTTTCACCCGGATCCGGCGGGTACATCAGATCGCGTTTTATGGCTTCTTCGGCCAGCTTCATCAGCAGCACGCCAGGTTCAACGGTTACTGTGAAATTTTCTTCATCCCATTCCAGAACAGCATCCAGTTTTGCCAGCGACAGTAAAATACCGCCGTAAAGGGCGACAGCTCCTCCGCAAAGGCCGGTTCCTGAACCTCGTGGGGTTACAGGAATCATACGCTCATAAGCATACCTCATGACATGCGGAACTTGATCGGCCGACGTCACTTCCACAACAACCTCCGGAGCGAACTTACCGTATATGGTCATTTCATCATGTTTGTAATCCTCATGGATCGCTGATCCGGAAAAAACATGCTCCTGGCCGCAGATGGTTGCTAAATGCCGGATGTTTTCCGTGGTAACCTGGCTATAATTCATGTGTGCCCGCTCCTTTTATGCTCGCAATCAACGCAGGAACGACATGATACAGATCATCGATGACCGCGTAATGGGCAATTTTGAAAATCGGCGCCTGCGGATCTATGTTGATGGCAACGATGTGGTCTGCCGCCTGCATGCAGGCGGTGAACTGGATTGCGCCGGACACACCGCAGGTGATGATCAGTCCGGGTTTCACAGTTCGTCCGGAAAGGCCGATCTGGCGGGTGTAGTCAGCCCAGCCTTTTTCAACCAGCGGACGGGTGACCGCATACTCCCCGCCCAGCAGTTCAGCCAGCTGACGGATCATGCACAGGTCTTTTTTCTCTTTCAC
>LSQX01010295.1_pt1 | contig 11105 bp, 16 predicted proteins | sample 654561 | NCBI WGS metagenome assembly LSQX01 (sample SAMN04489861, study PRJNA283612) | anaerobic digester metagenome | isolation source: 4 biogas reactors fed with cattle manure at either 37C or 55C with and... | place: Denmark: Kongens Lyngby | collected 2014 | reverse complement strand
CGATCGCAAGCGTGGACGAGGGCGGTGTAACTTCTATGGTGGTTACTTTCGCGTCCAGTTCTTCGGGGTCATAGACGAATATGTAGAGATTCGAGTTCGCGCCCTGCCCTCTCTGCCAGACGATCGTGTTTCCACTGACAGCGGGATAGAGGTGTTCGTCATACCTGTCCACGGACAGAACGACAGGCATCTCCCTCTCTCTGGAGATGTCATACATGTAGATGCTCCGGACACTATCCGGTGCACCCCGCTTGTCCTCCCAGGCGATGATGTTTTCGCCGATCGCCGGCGAGACCTGGTCGTTATCGGCATCGGTGATCTGGATCTCTTTTCTGGACGGGGCATCAAGATCGACCATATATATATCAGGACGGGTGCCCGCATGCCGGTAATCCTCCCAGACTATGATACCTCCATGGAGCGATGGCCAGGACTGTTCCGCTGTGCTCGTGGATACCGCCCTCTTTCCCCCACCGGCTGCGATGTCGTAATAATAGACTTTCCGGTCACTCTCTTCGATCCATGCAACATACTTCTCCGAGAGTGCAGGTTTGAACTCGGTAGTGGCAGTCGCACCGGGAATCCGGGTATGGGCGTTACAGTCGATGGTGGTCTTGACCTTCCCGGCATTGATGTCATAGAGGACGACATTTGTTCTGCCGCTGCTATCATCATACCAGGCAGCATAATTCCCGCAGATAGCAGGCATCCACTGGTTGCCCGCATCGCCGGTAAGCCGTCTCTCTTCATACGTAGAGCGGCGGTAAAGGTAGATATCCCAATCCCCGTTCCGGTTATCCTGCCAGACGATGTAATCTCCCGAGATGGACGGTTTTTCCTGCGAGGCGGGGTTATTCGTTATCTTCTCGCCGGTGTAGGAAACATACTGATTACCCAGGTAGGGGTCTGCCTTGAATTTGTCTACTGTCCCAAAGTAGATGTCCTTGTTACCGTTCCTGTCGTCTTCCCAGACGATCATGTTGCCGTCGATATCAGGATGTTCCTGCGCTTTATCGAGGCGGCAATAGAACGGATCTCCCGGCGCAGTCTCTACCGCCACGGCCGGCGATATCATCAGCCCGATGGCGATGACTGCACATAATAGCATCAAATATGCCTGTTTTGTCATTTCTTTCCCCCTTGACGATCGCTCCCCACCCGCAGGATGCCGGCGGATACCTCCCGGTAGACACAGATGGCCGACCAGAGCTGGTGCTCGCCGGGGTGTCCGACAAACGGAGAGCGATTTTCGATTTAAGACCCGGTCGTATGGTAGCCGGTGAATGGGTGGAGTGCGGTATAAATATATATCTTTTACGGTGATTTATTCTCATATTATTATAATAAAAAAGGAAATTATCGGTGCACCCTTAAGGGCGCAGGAGGATCTTGAAAGACCCTTCATGGAACACTGCTTGCCGGGGTATGGGAAGTCCATCCGGGGCATGGATCCGCTTGATAACCGCTGAGATAGACGATTTCCATAAAACAGCAGCCGGTAAACCAGGGCGAGTAGATAGTAGATACTCTTCCTCTCACGATCAAAGCCCTTCCTTTCGGGGGGCAAGAGGGCTGTTGCGCCATCGCCGATCTCTTCTCGCAGAAGGCGCGTTATGGTATGGACAGTTTTTTATGTGAATGGCAGAAATTAACTCTTGTGCGGCTTGAGGGCAGGGAAGATGGTATATCCGAGGTGGTGAGCGCGATTCTTATAGTAGCGGTCGCGGTCATCCTTGCGGCGATCGTGGCATCGCTGGTCTTCGGGGTAGGTATGCCGGAGGATCCCAAGATCATCGCGGTGACGGCGACCAGATCGGGGGATAATATAACGTTCACGAACCACGGCGGGGTGGGTATGGACAGGGTCGTGGAGATCCGGTGCTGGATCGGGGGTGTGGAATCGACGAACGACAACTTCACGCTCAACAAGGTGGGAGCATCTGAGACGCGGATCGTTCCAGAGACTACACGGGTCGTGGTGATCGGGCAGCTTGTCGACAGCGAACCCTGGATGGTGCTTGATAAGACGCTCTGATGCGCCGAACAAAGAGAGTTGGTCTCTACTTTAAGGATGAGCAGTAACCCGGGCCGCTCGCAGTCTATTCGGCGCATCAAACCTCTTCATCCGGAGTTTTCGGCGCCGGAAGTGGGGCATCACCTGTATTGGTGATACTACAGCTCACGGGAAGTGCGACGGTTCGTTAGAATGGCACCCCGAAGGATTTTGAGAACGGGGACTTGAGTATTATCAGATGCAAAAACAGACATTTCCAGGGTGCGAAGACCATTCAGAGGTGGATTGTCGTCGATCTTCGGGTGTCACCGCAGAGGTGGGTTGCGATGGCATGCTGGAATACGCCGATCATGGGCGTCGTCTGGAGGAAACGGTCCGGGATGCAGCGGCGCGGAGGTGGATACCACCCGCTCGGACATCTACCGAATCATATCGAATCACCATAATATGATACAGTAAACAATTTACCGTAACATTTTTCATGTTACAGTAGTTTACGGTAACTATGGATATCGATCACCTCCTTACTCTCATCCGGGATGGAGAATCGGAGCGGGTTGAGTTCAAGAGAACGCCCTCAAAGACACTCCACCACGAGATTGCTGCGTTTGCCAACTCTGAAGGAGGCCATCTCATCATCGGCATCGACGACAACGGTAATATCGTCGGGACCGACGTGAAAGCGGCGCTCGAGGCGGTCACGAGCGCCCTCCAGCCTATCATCCCACCGCCGCAGATCGCCACCCAGAAACTCTCCGTGAACGACCGAAACCTTCTCGTTGTCGAGGTCCAGAAGGGCAGTTCGCTCTGCTCGGTCGGCGGGGTCGTCTACATCAGGGTGGGCTCCAGTCTCCGCCCTCTCTCAATCCAGGAGATTCTCATGCTCTCTTCGGAATTGGGGATCGTCGCCTGGGATGGTGCTCCGGTTGCTGATCGTGTAAAGGCCGATCCCCGTTATGTCGACTGGTTTTTTGAGGCGCTCGAACGCTCCCGGGGAACGATGGTCGCGGACGATGACCGCAACCGCTACCTCCGCAGCGCCGGGGCCGCGAGGGATGGGGTGTTGACCAACGCAGGCATCCTTTTCTTCACCGACGCCGGGGAGTATATTCCCCATGCCCGGATCCGCATGATCCGGATGGAAGAGGATGAACCGATATGGAGCCGGGAATTCGAGGGGCCGGTCTGGAAGGTGATCGAGGCGGCGTATTCCAGCCTCCTTGCCGAGATGCGGAAGACCGAGGTGGTTGTCGGGGCGCGGCGGGTCAAGGTCGACGAGTACCCCCCCAGGGCAATCCGGGAGGCGGTCATCAATGCCGTCGCTCACCGGAACTACACCATCAGCGCCGATATCAGGATCTTTCTCCACCCCGACAGGATCGAGATCCGAAACCCGGGCGGGCTGATGCCGGGCGTCAATATCACCGATCCCGAACATGTTCCCCGCAACCCGGCCCTCTCAAACCTCCTCTATGACACCGGGTTCATCGAGCGCTACGGATACGGGATCCGCCTGATCCAACGTGAGGTTGCAGAGCACCCTTTCTGTTCGGTTGAGTTCTCGACGGTACCAAACCGGTTCAGCGTCACGTTCAAGAGGACGATCGGATCCCGGGTCGATGAGACGGACCGGAGGATCCTGGAGGCGATCCATAGCCCACGGAGAAGTAGCGAGATCGCCGGAGAGGTCGGTCTCTCCAGGCCCACGGTTTTGAGGCGGTTAAAGACCCTCGAAGGGCTTGGCCTGGTCCGGAAGGAGGGCGCAGGGGCTCACGTCCGTTACGTGGCGGCCTGGTGATCTTCATGAACCGGGATGCCGATGCAGAAGCAGGTTCCGATGGCGCATTGGATGCCGGAACACAACGATCTTTACGAGGATCTGCCGGCCGGGGATGAGTCCTGAGCGGCACTCCTGTTGATGACCGCGATCCAGAAAAGGGTTCGGAGTGCTTCCCGTACCTCGTTGCCGTAGAGGAGGGCATACTTCAAGGCATAGACGCTGATGACGGGCATGGGGAGAGGTAGTACATGTCGGAGCCGGCGGCGTCATCGGCGGGGGGATATCTACTGAATGTGGTGCGAGCGCTGCCGTCACTTCGGCCTGGCGTATCAACCCCCTTTTTCCAGGCATCTCTTTCCCTTTTCAGTCAGGCGGTATTTCTGGGTTGGGCTTCTGGGTGAATCCGGTTGCGTCATTTGAACAAATTCCGCCTGAATCGCCGGCCTCAGATAATCATACAGAAATGTGGGGCGGTGACTGAGCCCCAGGCATCGCATCGCATCTTTTGTTCCGGAGGGCCCCCCCTCTAAACAGATCAGAAGGCGCTTTACATGTTCGGTTACATGTTCGGTTACATACTTTTCAGCGTCTTCTATGGCTTTGTATTTAATTCCAGATGGGGCCTTCTCCGCAAAAAAAACGGTAAACCGAACTTTCATCCCGATCTCTTCAAGCACGGGCTCAGGCAGGTTCTGCTTCTCCGCCTCTTCCAGGATACGGCGAAACCCGCTACCCCACTGCTCGATCAAGCCCAGTTCACGAAATACACGGGCGATGATGCGGTTACGGATTTTAGATACGCCCTGCTTCACATCCTCGACGGTCATGCCCGGAAGCAGAATACCCGGATTTTCTATCTCCATCCGGTCATCATAGATTGCAACCCGCAGAGGCGCACCGATCTGCGAATAATCGGCATGCACTATAGCGTTGATGACCGCTTCGCGCACAATGGTCATGGGAACGCTCCAGACATCGCGGCGACGGATCTCTGATAAGTCCGCCCCCCTCATCGCATGCTTTTTTATAAACTCAATAACCCGCTCAACAGCGATAGGCAGATGTTCATGAATCTCGATATGGTCGAGGATGGTGCTCTTTGTCGTTCCTGCAAAACGCCCGCACTGTATCCAGGCATCAGGGAAATACTCCTCGCGATCTCTTCCGAAAAGCAGCATCCCGCCGATGGTCGGAACAAGTCTCCCCTGTACCGGTGCGAGCAGTTTCAGTGTGAGCAGCTCTTTCTCACTCAACTTTCGTTGCCCGGCAAAGAGCATCCGGGCGGCTGCCAGATCCAGCGCATCTACGGTCAGCTCAGGCAGGGGCAGTTCATCAAAGGTCGTTCCTGAAACGCTCCGTTCCAGTTCTGCGATGAGTTCCTTGTCGGCTTTCCGATTCGTTGAGCCAAGACGGACATATACACCATCAAAGGGACCTTCTTTCTTTATCCAGTGAGGTCTGGAACCACTGGGGTACACTTCCACCAGGAGCAGGGTTTTGTCCCCAATAGCGATCAGCTCCACATCGGGCACAAGCCGCGGTTCGATGTTATCGGCAATAAGGTTGCATAGCCGTTCTTCTGCATCCAGCGGATTTACAATCCCTAAAATCTCTTTTGAGCCATCTTCTACCCCGATAAACAGACGTCCGCCGGCTGTGTTGGCAAATGCCACCAATGATTTGAGGATATTCCGGGGAGATGAAAGGTCTCTCTTGAACTCCAGCGTTTTGCTTTCATGCATTGAGAGCAGCTGAGTGATAGGGAGACTCATTGGACATCCTTCCCGATAACGATGCCCGATTTCAGGATTCCATCCGCAGGGTGAGGCGGCCTCATCATCTGAACGGTTTAGATTGCATCATCATTAAACTGAGGGGTGTGAGATGAAAGTGATCGAAACCGATAAGCGGCCGCTCTTTCTGGGGAGGCAGGAAACGTTCTTTGTGTCAAGAGTTTTTCGAGACCTTTTACGCCGGGCCATGGTACGCCTTCCCATCATCCGCTCGAAAGGGTATCCGGGCGATCGGGGAGGAGAACACCAGAGTATTCGTTTGTGAGATGAGTCTGCGACCGCCCCCTCTCACAGCGGGAAGATCGCGTACTGGATGGTACCAGATGTACTCCACCGCCGGTATCCAGAAGTGTTACCCCTCCCGGCAGGCCGTCGCGAACCGGGCGGCGACGATGAGCTCCCGGGCGAGCGGGAAGAGCATCAGCACCGGGACTGTGTAGGCGAGGAGGCACAGCGGGCGAGGAAAACAGAGATGAGAGCCGTGACGAACGCCGGAAGAGCCTTCACCAACCATTGTAAATATGATCAATACTTACAATACTGCCATGGCTGCAACCAAGCGGATACCGGTCTCAGAAGGGGTATGGGAGGAGATCTCCGATCTCAAGCGCCCGGGACAGACGTTCGATGAACTCCTCTCTCACATGGTGGAACTGGAGAAGAAGCGCCGGTTCATCGAAGAAATGGATCGTATCGAGGCGGAGGGAGATTTTGTGGAGCTGAATTTTGATGTTCCGGATATTGATCAACCGCAAGGTTCGTGAGAGTATTCAGAACTTTCGCCCGAAGAGCCGGCGGATTGTCATGGAAAAACTGAAGACGCTCCAGGAAGATCCGTTCCTCGGCGGCGGAAGCGATAAGGAACGCCTGTATGTTCAGGGACAGGAGGATACGTATCGCCTTCATATAAGCCATACTTTCATGGCATTCTATCGCATCCATGAAGCAGAGCAAGAGGTTCATGTTCTCGCCGTGATGCCGATTGAACAAGCGCACAAGCGGTATGGGCGTTTCTAACCGTGGGGATCAACGGTTAGTCCTGTCTCAGGCGGTGAAGTTTTTTCCGAGTTCGATTATTACTTCTTTGTTGTCTTTGACCTTTGAGAGGCTCTCGACGAATGTGTTGGCCCTCCGGGGTCGCCCGCTCCGTCAGGACAACTCGCCGAGCAAGTCGTCTATTGAAGATATCTCCCGGTATCGTCCGGCTGCGATGTCTTCTTCGCTCTTTTGTATCGCCGCCATCGTCTCGGGGTTGCTGAGAATCTCAACGGTATCGAGAAGGGCGTCAAGATCTTCCCGCCGGACCATAGTTTTCTGTATCTTTTTGATCTCAAGATAGAGTTCATCGATGGTGACAGCCGGAGTCATGAGTAGTAGTAACCATCTGTTCAAATAAAAGTATTCTGGGGGTGGTGAGCATGCCTCTCGCAGTAGCGGGCGCCGTCGCCCTTGCGGGGATTGCGGGAATGATGGTCATCTGGGTGCAGATGCCGGGCAAGCCAGGGGCTGTCACGGTGACGGCGGGACGGTTCAGGGAGATGAGAACTCCACGCTCGATATCCGGGCCCACGTGTAGGCGCCCATCCACAGGTCCCTGAAGGGTGTACCCGGTGCCGTGCAAAACCTCATATGGTATCAAGTAAGATGCATCTTACGAAGATCTATGGATATCGGTATCACCAGACTGAGTTCAAAGGGGCAGATTGTCATTCCGGCATTCATGCGGAAGGGGTTTCCCGAGGGGACACAACTGCTCATCGTCAGGGAGGGGGAACGCTTTATCATAAAACCGCTTGATGATCTGGGGCCGGAACTGAAAGAGGATATTCTCTTTGCAGAAAGGACAGAACGGGCGCTCCAGGAGTTCAAAGAGGGCAAATTTATCAAGAAGAACCATGCCGATTTTATTCATGATCTCGAATCATGGTGACCGTTGCCTACGATGTGTCCTTTGAGAGGACGATCAGGAAGATCCGTGACGGCAGAATAAAGGATCGGGTGAAACAGCAGATCCTTCGGATCATCAACGATCCGGAGATCGGAAAACCAATGAGATATGGCAGAAAGCATACGAGGGAGGTATACATCCCTCCATTCCGGTTGTCGTATTGCTATGATGAACGAAGGGATCTCCTGATCTTTCTCGATCTCTACCATAAGGACGAGCAGTAACGGGCAGCAACGCTCTACACGGCCATGCTTTTTTCGCGTTCAGGAACAACCCTCTCATTTCTGCAATAACCCCGGCCATTCGGAGTCTATCTGGCTGTTTTCGCCCAGGGGCGCTGGTGCGGCGAGCCTGCCACCCAGGCGTAGGAGATCGTGGGGCAGGTTGAAGAGGCAGGGTGACCTCTATCGATATGACGATTGTTCTGGAGCGCCACACGGTCGATTACATGCCCGTTACATTCCTTGAAAGGCGATATCCGAGGAAATAGGCGATACAGCGTCTAATAAGGGGTTTTACGAAGAGTGGGGAGCTGGCTCTGTGAACCGTGATGTACATACTGGCGGTCGTGTATGGATTACATACCTCATGCCCGGTACGGGACATATCTTCTGGTTCTGTTGGATCGAGTTTCCGGGTCCTGCAGTCGAATCAGACCTGCTTCTATCGTATCACTGATAATGCAGGATGCAATAGGATAATTCTGATCGTCGATGCCCAGCCGCCCGCGAGTGGTAGGCCGCCCCCCTCCAGTCACAGGGTTGCACCGGTCGTTACGAAGACCAGCCGGGGGATGAGTCCTGAGTGTTTTCTCCCGGGCGCTTGCTTATTTTAGTTGGGGGCTTTGATTATCCGGATCCCGGTACAGGTTCAAAGGCGTGAGCATCAAGGATATCTCACAGGTTATCATAGGCATTCTTTCGATGATCGAGATCGACCGCCATAATAACGAGTTGTTGGTGTTCGAACGCCAGGATCACCCGGTACACCCCTACCCGCAGGGAGAAGAGCGGTGAGTTCGTCAGGCGCTTCACCTGCAGGTGGGGAGATTCCTCTTCTGCCAGCAGTTCAAGCGTCCCGATTATCCGGACGGCAGCCTCCTCCGAGAGGCGTTTTAATTTATGCCGGACTCTTTTCGAGTAAATAAGCGAGTATCTCACTCAATCCCCAGGTCCCGCTTCAACTCTTCGTGCGTCACAAACTCGCCCCGCCTGATCTCATCGAGCGACGCCTGGATGTCGGCGATCGTCTCGGGGCTCAGGGGCTCGGGGTCCTCGCTCTGGTCCAGCAGCCGGCGGACTATGGTCCGGTATGGCTCTCTGGGGTAGCGGCGCAGGTGGTTCAACCGGTCCCGATCGGATCTGGTGATCTCGATCGTGGTTGTCTCCTCGGACATAACGAGTTATGGATCATTATACGATATAAAAGCGTGGCTATGGGTGGGGGTCACGCTCCTCAGGTCCCGTTTCAGAGCCTCGTGCGTCACAGCCCCACCGGATATCGTCGAGCGATGCCTGGACGCTGGTGAGTGCCCCTGGACTCCGGAGTTCGGGGTCGCCGCTCTCCCGGAACTCTGGCGGCGACAGGGCGGCCTACGCATACTGTTCGATCACATCGAGGGCTCCGGTGCTGGTTTTCTCGATGTAACGAGCCAGGATGAGCGGTTTTGCGATGAGAGGATTACGCGGGATAGGGGGATGCGGGGCATGGAGCGCCTCGGGTGAAAGAGGCGGCGGTAGCTGACCGGGATTCCACACCTCTAACCGATCGGAAAAGAGCATGACCTGAACTGAGGCATTCATCGGACCTCTGGTGTGTCCCGCTACACTTTCATCCCGTCCGGGTGTTCTTTATGCCGGGAGAGCACCAACTGAGAGGATGTATGCAATCGGTGATGAGGTTACGATTGTTTGAACCTCCTGGGATGATCTCCGGCCGAGAACGCCAGTTTACGATCGACACGAACCACTCCATCAGCAAGCAGATCGTTTGCGCTACAGAAGGCACGAAGCAAGGGATCACCCCGGGAGACCTCAAGGGTATTCTCCAGCTGACGACGGTTGCGAAGACCTGGCGCGAGCGAGATCACAGGTGGGCGTTCCACCAGCTCCGCTCCTTCATCGAGTACAAAACCCGGAGTGTGCGACGTCCCAATGGAATGGAGCAGGATCAGGGGTTCTGGTGAACATGACCGACGGGGCGCATACGAGCCGACAGTACAGTGTTTGTGGAGCCGTTCACCCTGGTAGCCGCCCCCCCCGGGCAGCGTTCCGTTGCCATAGATGTGGGCATATCGGAAACGCCGATCTGAACGCAGGCGTTGATATCGCTGCCAGACCGCTGTCAACAGGCCTGCTCGCGTCTGCTCCCCCAATACCGGGGGAGAGGTGGAGTCACAAATCTGGAAAGGGCATGTTATCCCACACAGCAGCATGCCCCCGGCAGAAGAAGGGGGTAGTTGAGTGCGGAGGTATCCTGTGAAGCACGAGATCGTGCACCGGCTTCACCGACATTTCGAGGACTATGTCCGTGATGCAGGCGGGGTAGAGTTCTGGTATGCCCGGGATCTTCAGGTGTTGCTGGGATACAAGGAATGGCGTAATTTTGCCAACGTCATTGATAAGGCCAAAGATTCCTGTAAAACGACAAAACATGAGATCTCAGACCATTTTGTTGACGCCAACAAAATGGTCTCCCTCGGGTCGGGGTCGGAACGGGAGATCCCCGACATTATGCTGACCAGGTATGCCTGTTATCTCATCGCCCAGAACGGGGATCCCAGGAAAGAGGAGATCGCATTTGCCCAGAGTTACTTCGCCGTGCAGACCCGTAAGCAGGAGAACATCGAGGAGCATATCCTCCTTACCGAACGCCTGAAGGCCCGGGAGCGGCTGCGAGAATCGGAATCTGAACTCTCGCGAAATATCTACGAACGCAGCGTGGATGAAGCCGGGTTCGGGCGGATCCGCAGCAGAGGTGATATAGCTCTTTTTGGAGGATACAGCACCCAGGCGATGAAAGAACGCCTGGGTGCGCCGCAAAACCGCCCCCTTGCCGACTTCCTCCCGACGGTGACGATCACGGCAAAGAACCTCGCCACCGAGATCACGAACTTCAACGTGGATAAGGAGGATCTCCAGGGCGAGCATGCGATCACGGACGAACACGTCCTGAACAACACCGACATCAGGGATCTCCTCGTTCGGCGCGGGATCAAGCCCGAGTCTCTTCCCCCAGAAGAGGATCTGAAGAAACTCGAACGGCGGGTGAAGTCACAGGAAAAGAAGATTGCCGGCACTGCCGGACGGTTGACGAACCCGGAGGCGGGTGGTGATGAAGGTTGAGATGCAGCTTCTCCGAAGCGCTACACTCTGCTTATCGGGGCGGGCTCTCAACCTGCTTTACGGGCGTTGTCTGCAGGAAACGGTCCGGAGTGCGGCGGTGTGGAGGTTGATATCACCTGCCCGAAGATCTACTGTATCATGTTGAATGACCATAGAGAATTACTTTTAACTGATTTCCCCCATAGGTTTGACGCCCTCCTCCGGCCACCCTCTCTCACCAATCCAT
>LSQX01257702.1_pt1 | contig 11107 bp, 10 predicted proteins | sample 654561 | NCBI WGS metagenome assembly LSQX01 (sample SAMN04489861, study PRJNA283612) | anaerobic digester metagenome | isolation source: 4 biogas reactors fed with cattle manure at either 37C or 55C with and... | place: Denmark: Kongens Lyngby | collected 2014 | reverse complement strand
CATAAGATGGGGCCTAAGGCCGTCGCCAAGAAGATTGCAGTAGTACCGCAGAACGGGTATATACCTTTTCCTTTCTCTGTTTTCGAGGTTGTAATGATGGGCCGCGAACCCCATATGAAGAGGTTTTCCGGGGAGAGTCCGGAAGATTTCCGAATTGTCTCCAATGCCATGGAAGTTGCAGGACTTACCCACCTTGCACAAAGATCAGTTCTCGATCTATCTTACGGAGAGAGACAGAGGGTAATCGTTGCAAGAGCTCTTGCCCAGGAGCCTGTGATTCTGCTTTTGGATGAGCCGACTTCCCATCTTGATCCCGGTTACCAGATAGAGATAATGGATGTCTTCAAATCCCTGGCAGAATCGAGGAACATCGGAGTCCTTGCTGTCCTGCACGATGTCAATCTGGCTTCTCAGTACGCAGATAGACTAGTCGTGTTGAGCAAAGGCAAAAAGGTTGCAGACGGGCCTCCCGAAGAAGTCATAACGAAAGAGCTCTTGGAAAACGTATACGGTATAAAGGCTATCATCGGGACTCATCCGGCCTCCGGTTGTCCACAAGTGATGTTGGTGCCAGGGGGAATCTTGGGAGATCGTAGGTGACGTTATGGAGCTTCCATCCAAAGAGCCTGCTGCTGAAATCAGGAAGCAGGATATGAAAGGGCCCGGACTTGTCCAGGTTTATACCGGAGACGGCAAAGGGAAGACCACCGCCGCCTTAGGCCTTGCTTTGAGGGCGTCCGGCCACAGGTATTCGGTGACGGTCATTCAATTCGCCAAAGGCATAAGTTATACAGGGGAGCTATTCTCTATCCAGCGGTTGTACCCTGAAATCCGGCTGTACCAATTCGGCCGTGATTGCCGGCGTGCTTCTTCCGTGAGGCAAGGTATTGAAACCTGCAGCGCATGCTGTGAATGCATGCTCAAGGTTGGAGAAGTGACAGATGAAGACCGCAGTCTGGCTGCAAAAGCGCTGGCTCTGGCTTTTGAGGTTGCCTCAGGGCATGACACTGACATCCTGATTCTGGATGAGGTATCCCTTGCGATAAAGTTCGGTTTGATTGCAACGTACGACGTAGTTCGCTTGATCAAAGGAAAGCCTAAGAACATGGAGCTCATTCTTACCGGCAGAGATATGCCGAAAGAAATCTTAGAATGTGCAGATCTCGTTACAGAAATGCGTGAAGTGAAGCACCCGTATGCCCAGGGGATACCGGCTCGCAGGGGGATTGAGTACTAGACTCTTATTTTGCTTGGGAGGGCTGTTATGAACTTCCCCGGATACTATCGAAGCAGGCGTCCGTCATTCATAAGTTATTTGCTGGTAGGCCTTCTGGGTGCTGTTATAGGAGGCCTTATTGTCGGAGCCTTCTTCTTGGAAGAAGTAGATAAGCGTATTGCTGACATACCGAAAAGCGTGCCTGATTTAGGGGAACCTGCACGGATTAATGTTGTAGAGCGAGATTACTCTTCTCCGCCAGGTCCGGTTCTCGGTGTGGCAGACATAGCCAAAGAAGTCGGTCCTGCTATAGTCAAGATTTCCACTCTGAAAGAGCGGGTCTACTATACTTTCTTCTTTGGGCGCATGGTCCAGGAGGAAGAAGGGTTAGGATCAGGCGTCATATTCGATAGAAGGGGATATGTACTTACGAATTATCATGTTATTGAGGATGCCAAGGAAATCGGAGTAGTCCTCTCCGACGGGCGGGAGTTTGTAGCTACTGTCGTCGGAGGCGACTATTACACTGATCTGGCAGTCCTGAAAATAGACGGAGAGAACTTGCCTTACGCTGTATTAGGTGATTCAGACCTTGTGCAAGTAGGTGAGGCTGCAGTTGCCATAGGTAATCCGTTCGGATTTGACAATACAGTCACTGCAGGCGTAGTCAGCGCATTGGGGCGGTCAGTGCCTCTGGATGTAGAACAAGGGATTTACCTTGAGAATCTAATCCAGACAGATGCCCCTATTAATCCTGGCAACAGCGGAGGCGCACTTGCTGATGCCCGTGGCACTGTGATTGGGATCAATACTGCCATCTATGCTGAAGCCCAGGGAATCGGGTTTGCCATCCCTAGCAACACTGCGAAGCAAATAGCCAAAGAGCTTGTGGAATTTGGAAAAGTAAGGCGTCCGTGGATCGGGATCACTCAGGTGTGGGTTATCACTCCCTCGATTGCCCGTGACTACCGCCTCGGTATTGACCACGGGCTGGCTATCGCAAGCTATGTCAGACAGAGCCCTGTGGGTTCAGCAGGCCTTCGCCGCGGCGATATCATTGTATCAGCAGGAGGCAAAGCCACAAGAATAGTATCTGACCTCAGAGAAGCCGTAAACTCCGCAGGTATAGGCGGCAGGCTTGAGCTCACTGTCTATCGCGACGGAAGGACCTTCAATGTGACTGTAAATGTAAGCGAAGCTCCGTAAGCCGCCAAGGCTATAGCCCTGTGGGAGCTTCAATGAATACTGTGGGAATGCCCAGCACAGATTCTATGTGTCTTCCCAAAGCCTTAGGCCCCAGAGTCTCGGTGGCATAGTGTCCTCCGAATATAAGGCCTATTTCACCGTCCTGTGCCAGTGCAACCGCTTCATGGGACGTTTCTCCGGTAAGGTAAAGGTCAGCACCTGCCTCAATAGCTTGTTGCAGGTCTCCTCCGGCATCGCCGCTGCACACGGCAACCCTTGTTATCTTGCCGGTGCGGAATGGAAATACTTGCGCCTTACTGCCTGTACTGTGTTCAACAAGTTTCGCCACTTCATAGATATCAGTCGCCTCTATGGTTCCGATAAGGCCTATCAAAGACCCTTTATACCTCAGAAAAGGCCTTTGATTCCTGAGTCCGATTATTCTTGCCAGTTCAACATTGTTTCCTACGCCTTCATGCATGTCAAGGGGAAGATGCACAGCATAAAGGCCTATGCCATTCTCCATCAGATATCTGACACGCCTATATAGCGGGCCTGTCAGAGGTACTTTGTCCCAGAACAGTCCATGGTGGGCGATGACGAGTTCTGCCCCGTGCTCATTTGCTTGCTTAAATACATCCAGGGTTGCATCTACTGCCAAAGCTATCTTTGTAATTTCCCTATCTGTTTCCACCTGCAATCCGTTGAGTGAGGAATCGGGAATGTAATTAATATTGAGGAAACTGTCCAGGTAATCGGTAATCTTTGAAAGCTTCATCAAGGTTCACCGCCTCAAAAACCACTGTTTTCCGCTACTTCTGTCATAGGATAATCATATCACAGGTCCCAACGATCCTCGACTGTTTTCATCTGAATAGCAAATATGCCAGGCGGCATAATAAGTCCAGGTTTGAACAGAGCCGGGGGTATTTGCCGTGCCTAAGAAAGTTGGAAAATCCGTATTGGCGATAACTGTCTTTGTGGCAGTAGTGACGGTCCTGTGGTATGCTCAGCTGCGTGCAGCCAGAAGCGCAAAGACAGCCGATAATCAAGGGATTGAAGGAAGGCCCGCTTATAAAGCCCAAATGGACCTGGCAGATCCGGGCAATAGCTATAGCTATAATTATGAGCTGATGGCAAGGGTCATTTCCGCTGAAGCGAAAGGCGAACCGTACATCGGCCAGGTTGCAGTTGGGGCTGTTATCTTAAACAGGCTGAACCATCCGCATTTCCCCAATACCATTCCAGGGGTTATCTTTGAGCCTGATGCTTTTACTGCAGTAACCACAGGGCATGTGTGGCTTCCTCCTGTCTCTTCCTCATATCGAGCAGCTCAGGACGCGTTGGCAGGCTGGGATCCTACAGGCGGTGCAATCTACTACTATAACCCTGCTAAAGCCACAAACTGGTGGGTAGCTACCAGGACCTTTATAGTTCAGATAGGGAAACACTTATTCCTCAGGTAACCGTCTGGGAGGTGGCAAGGATGAAGCAAAGATGGGGATGGACGGCTTTAATTGCGGCACTTGTCATATTAGGCCTTGTAGGAGCCAGGGAGTACTCCTTGAGAAGAGAGGCGGAGCTTAGAACGGAGAATCAGTATCAACGTGCATTTCAGGAGGTCGTCTACCACGTGGACTGCCTGGCTGAGGAACTGGCAAAGGCATCTGTAGCAGGTTCTTATCCCATGGTGCAAAAGGCCTTTGCAGATGCCTGGAGGCATACTGAGTCCGCCAGGGCAGGCCTGGGACAGTTGCCCATAGGTACAGTTGAGCTCTCCACAACAGAGGATTTCTTGTCGCAGGTAGCGTCGTTCACCTATACCTTGTCACAACGAGGCGTTTCCGGCGGCGCCATGTCAGACAAGGAATGGACGATCTTGCGAGATCTTCGTGAGCAAGCCTCATTTGCAGCTCGTGAGCTTACTCGGCTCGGCGATTCCATTGCTTCAGGCAGGCTTAGGTGGATAGATGTACAACGCGACAGTATGGCTGCCTCAGCTATGCGGCCTGACTCAGGAACGACTCAAAGTGTGCCTTCGAACCAAGTGACAAAAGGACTTAAAATGCTCGAAGACGGAATGACAAGGTTTCCAACGCCTGACTTTGAAGGGGTTATTCCTCCTCCCAGGAGGAAGCTTCCGGATATTCCCGGCCCTGAGATAAGCGAGGACGATGCCGTAAGAATAGCTATGGAGTTTTTAGGATTCTCGCTGCAAGAAGGGGCAAAAGGCGAGGTTATAGCCAGGATATCCTCGGAACCTGAAAGCTATAGAGTGGAGATAACCCCTGCCAGAGGCAGATCCCCTGCTGCATGGGCAGATATCTCAGTAAGAGGCGGAAAGGTTCTCTGGACGTTCAGAGATACACCTGTCGGGGCTGAAACCATCACACCTGACATGGCTGTTAATGTTGCAAGAGAATTCCTTGCCTCTCACGGTTTTGAAAACATGCGCCTCATTTCCAGGCGCGACTATCAAGGCGTAGCTGCTATCGGATTTGCTTATGAGCAAGACGGTGTCGTGATATACCCTGACTACGTTGTAGTGAGGGTATCGTTGGCTGGCGGCGACATAGATGGGTTTGAAGGTACGAATTACCAGATATTTCACAGAGCAAGGCCGCTCGAGGCGCCTGTGATTTCCGAAGCTGAAGCAAGAGAAGGGTTAAACCCCAGGCTTGAAGTGACAGACTCAAGGCTTGCTGTTATACTTGACGACTTCTACCAGGAGAAACTGGTATACGAATTCCGGTGCACCTTAGATAAAGATACTTACCTGGTATACATCAACGCGGAGACAGGCGAGGAGGAAGAAGTGAAAAAGGCCGAAATCAGGGGATTGGAATTAGTATAAAGAGTCAACTCTTATCTCTTCAGCCACCCTAGTAATAAACAGCGCGTTAGTAGGTACCTTCTTGTCATTTAGGTGTGAAAAGGCACCGAAAAGCTCATGAAGCTTCTCATGGTTTCCAAGCTTCCAGGTTTTGCGGATTGCGTACCTGATAGCCGCTTCCACAACAGGAGATGTAGTCTGATAGCGCTCTGCGATTTTTTCGTAGAGGTCTTTGGTAACAGGCGCATACATGTTCTCGTCCAAGACTGCCATATAGATAGCATCTTTAAGATACAAGTATCCTTTAAAGTAGTTAGGCATCTCAAGATCGAACAAGACCCTTGCGACGTGTGCTTCTATCTCTTCTGCGGATTTACGAAGGAAGATTCCTCGCGTTTTCTTTGCCATGTCCGCAGGCCTCCTCGGCCATTTCTCATCCCAGGTACACACGTAGGCTTTATTCGCTATTTATTCCCAATGTCCTTATTTCGCCATAAATTATCATTGAAATCTTAGGAAAAAATATGGTGCGCCTAGCAGGACTCGAACCTGCGCACCCGGCTCCGGAGGCCGGTGCTCTATCCCCTGAGCTATAGGCGCACTGTCTGCGTACATGATAACAATGTACGCTGTGAGTGTCAAACGAATCATCGATCAATAATAATCCAAGCACACGGCACAAAACTCAAGGTTCTTACTTAGTATAGACATGTAAGGGCGTGAAATGTTGCCTTTTGAAAGGAGGTGGACTAAATGAGATGGCTCAGAGTTCTCTGGAACGTGATAACCAGCGAATCGGTAATGGAGCCCCTAATCGTAATCCTCCTAGGCTATGCACTGCAAGTATATCAGAGAAACCGCAAATACCAGATTATTGTCGATACGACCGTAGACGTTGTTGACTACATTGAAGAACACTACAAGGAATGGGGCATACAGGGTAGTGAAAAAATGGAGAAATTTATCCAGCTTTTCACTGAAGAGTACAAGAAAGCCACAGGAAGGCTGCCGAAAGAAGGTGAACTTCAAACTGCACGTCTACGAGCCGAAGCCCATGTTCAGCGGACACGACGTGGGGATTCGGGAAACTACAGAATCCGCAGGATCGCGTAAGATAACGGGGACTGATTGTCATTAGCCATCCCAAGCATTTATCAGTTATAATGTATGTTAGTGACAGAAATGCCCCAAGAGGTACCCTGTTGCAACATACTGTTTGGAGCTTGAGTATATGAAACAGAGATTCCGGGTATTAGATGACTTCTTTGCCAAGTATCGGTACAGATATGTTATCGGAGTAATATTCTTTCTAATTGTTGACATTCTACAGCTGTTCGTCCCCCGGATCCTGGGTAATATTACTGACAGGTTCAGAGCGGGTGTCCTGACAACGCAAGGGCTCCTTCGCTATGTACTCCTTATAGTCGGCATTGCTCTCTTTGTGGCAATAGGCAGGTACTTCTGGCGCATGTATCTTTTGGGAACTGCCAGGCTCCTCGACTATCATCTAAGGAACAAATTCTTTGCTCACCTTGAGACATTATCTGCAGATTTTTTCAACAGGCACAAGACAGGTGAGTTGATGGCTCATGCTACCAACGATATCCATTCAGTGCGCCATGCTTTTGGACAAGGTATTGTGCTGGCGGTAGATGCGGTGTTTCTTACACTCTCCGTAGTCTCAATCATGGTGGCGACTCTTGACATCCGCCTTGTACTTCTGGGGCTTCTGCCGCTCCCCTTTGTTGCTCTTGTTGTTACCAGGTTTTCCAGGCTGATTCATTCCAGGTTTCTCAAAGTCCAAGAGGCTTTCGCCGGCCTTACTGATTTTGTCCAAGAGAACCTTAGCGGAATCAGGGTAGTAAAAGCTTTTGTCCAGGAAGAAGCTGAACTTGGAAAGTTCAAGGATTCGAATGAGACCCTTATTGCCGCTAACATGCATTTAGTGAAGGTATGGGGCCTTTTCTGGCCTTTGGTGCAGTATCTCTCCGGGCTCAGTTTTGTGGTAGTCCTTGGCTATGGTGGGAAGCTGGTTGTACTGGGAGACATAAGTCTCGGTGATTTTGTTGCGTTCACAGGGTATCTTGGGATGATCATATGGCCAATGATGGCAATAGGCTGGGTAGTCAATATCCTCCAGCGCGGTATGGCATCCATGGACAGGCTTAATAAGATATTCGATGTGATGCCGAAGGTGAGAGACCGTGATGATGCAGCTGATATCTTGGAAATCTCCGGAGAGATTGAGTTTAGGAACTTGACGTTTAAGTATCCTGAGGCATCTTCTCCCACGCTTCGCGGGATCACACTGAACGTACCCCGGGGTAAGACTTTGGGCATCCTTGGGCGTACAGGCAGCGGGAAATCAACTCTTACAAATCTTCTTGTCAGAGTCTGGGATCCTTCTCCGGGAGAGCTTTTTATAGATGGGACAGATATCAGGAAAATACCCTTAGCGGTATTAAGAAGAGATATCGGGTACGTGCCGCAGGATAATTTCTTGTTTTCTACAACACTTGAACAAAACATCGGATTCGGAGCTTCTGAGTTCTCCAGGGAAGACGTGGTGCAGGTTGCTGAGATTGCAGGCGTAAGAGACGATATCGAGGCGTTTCCCGATGGGTTCGATACAGTCATCGGTGAGAGAGGAGTAACTCTTTCCGGTGGTCAGAAACAGAGGGTCACAATAGCGAGAGCGCTCATTAAGGACCCGAAAATCCTAATCCTTGATGACTGTTTTTCTGCGGTAGATACAGAAACCGAAGAGAAGATTTTAGAGTCGCTCAGAGATGTCAGGCAGGGCAGGACGACGATTCTGATATCCCATAGGATTTCTACTTTGAAGGAAGCAGATGAAATCATAGTGTTAGACGACGGGGAAATCGTAGAGCAGGGAGATCACGAGTCCCTTGTGGCTGCCGGAGGGCTCTATGCGGAGATCCACAGGCGACAATTGCTGGAAGCTGAACTCAGCTCTGATGAGGAGATATAAAGCATGGCTATGCATCATGAAGATGAAGTAGTGGGAAAAGCATACGACCACAAGCTGATGAAAAGGCTTCTTAAGTACGCACGGCCGTACAAGTGGTTCCTTGTAGGCTGCGTGCTGCTTTTATTAGTCATTACAGGACTGGATCTCCTGCAGCCTTATCTGATTAAAGTTGCAATAGACAATCACATGAACGCCCTCACCCAACCTATGGTTGTATTTACGCCCGGCAAGGAGCCTCGTCCCGGTATCTCCTTCGATGGGTATATATTTGTCCGCGAAAGAGAGCTGGGCGACAAGTACATGCCGGATTACGAAGGCTCCGCCGTGCCTGTAAAGGCTGAAATTGAAGAGGACGGGGACACGTACTACCTGAGAATCCAGTCACCCGACGGAGATGTGGAGATTCGTGAGCTTACAAAAGACGATTTGCAGGTATTCAAAGCGTATGATATTCGTGCTGTGATAAGGTTGGGCCTTATACTCCTTGGAGCTTTGACTCTGGCCTTTATCCTCAATTACATACAGGTTTATGTCCTTCAGTATACAGGCCTTAGAATCGTCTCAAGCATGAGGCAAGAGGTTTTCGCGCATCTTCAAGCTCTGTCACTGGCTTTTTTCGACAAGAATCCAATCGGCCGCCTTGTTACCAGGGTAACCAATGATATGGATGCACTGAATGAAATGTACACAGCTGCCCTGGTGAACTTGTTTAAAGACGTCTTTCTTCTTGTAGGAATCATAGTAGTGATGCTGAGGATGAATGTCGAGCTTGCCGTTGCGAGCTTTGCCGTTCTCCCTGTGATAGTTGTTGTTACAGCGATGTTCCGTACTAAGGCCAGGCAGGCATATAGAGCTGCCAGGGTAAGGTTGGCAAGGATCAATGCGGCTTTGGCAGAAAATATTTCCGGGGTGCGCATAATTCAAATCTTCGGCAGGGAGAAGGAGAAATTCCAAGAGTTTGACAGGGTTAATCACGACTACCTTGATGCATCTATGCGAGAGCTGAAAGTATATGCAGTTTTCAGGCCTGCCATGAACTTTATCTCATCCTTTGCACTCGCCCTTTTGATCTGGTTTGGCGGTAGGCGCGTATTGGGAGGAACCCTCGAATTCGGCGTGCTTTTTGCTTTCACCAACTACTTGGAGCAATTCTTCCGTCCGATTAATGACTTGACAGAGAAGTACAATATTATGCAGGCTGCCATGGCTTCTGCAGAACGTATTTTCATGCTCCTTGATTCCCGGGAGCTTGAGCCTGAGCCGGAAAAACCTGTTGTTTTCCCAAGGCCAAGAGGGGAGATTGAGTTTGAGAACGTATGGTTCGCGTACAACGACAACGACTGGGTCTTAAAAGATGTCAGCTTCCGTATTGAACCGGGTGAAACCTGCGCTTTCGTCGGTCATACCGGGGCAGGAAAGACCTCCATCATCAGCCTGATAGGACGGATGTATGAAATATCCAAGGGGCGAATACTCATTGACGGGGTGGATATCAGAGACATACCTACTCAGGAGTTGCGGCGCCACATAGGTGTAGTGCATCAGGATGTGTTTTTGTTCACAGGGGATATAAAGACCAATATTGCCCTGGGTGACACCGGTATTAGCTTTGAAGAGGTGCGGGAAGCAGCATCCTTTGTAAATGCGGACAGGTTCATATCCAGGCTGCACGGAGGATATGACGCAGAGGTCAGGGAGAGGGGTGCTACATTATCTGCAGGTGAAAGGCAGCTTCTTTCGTTTGCCAGGGCATTGGTGAGAGACCCGGCTATACTCGTCTTAGATGAGGCTACCGCGAACATTGACACTGAAACCGAAGCTCTTATTCAGGATGCTCTCAAGAGGTTGACCAGGGGAAGAACTACGCTTGTCGTAGCTCACAGGCTCTCAACGATTCAGAATGCAGATAAAATCATTGTGATTCACAAAGGAAGGGTCAGAGAGATAGGGACCCACCAGGAGCTTCTGGCAAAGCGGGGCATTTACTACCAGTTGTACCTCCTTCAGTACAAAGAACAGATAGGTGCATAATGACGCTTTTTGATGGTACTTTTTTACACCGGGCATGTGCTGTATAATGTTGTCTTGGGGGGGGGAGTAAGTTGCCGGGATTCGTGTATGTTGACGAGAACTGCAACAAGTGCGGTTTATGCATTTCCGTATGCCCTGTTGAGGCCATATCCTTTGCGGGGGATAAGATCGTCGTAGACCCGCAAAGGTGCGACGGATGCGGTAAATGCTTTAGAGTCTGCCCTGAAGAGGCATTCCGGCTAAAAGACGATGTTAAAGCCGTTCTATGGGTGCTGGCTTCAGGTGAAGAAGTCTCAAGCGATCTTGACGAAGCGTTTGCCAAAGCCCTTCCCGGTGTGGGCAAAGGCCGCATCAGTGAAGCCGCCAGGCTCCTCTTATCCTGGAAATCCCATGAGAACGGTAAGTCACGGAGGCCCTCTGAAAACGCTGTGATTGCATACAGCGTAGAAATGGGGAAGATTCTGGACCTGGCGGCAAAGGTAGCCCAGGTCAATTCGACTGTTCTGATTTCAGGTGAATCAGGCGTAGGGAAAGAGGTAGTCGCAAGATTTGTCCATAACGTAAGTCTTCGCAAAAACGGCCCGTTTGTCACGATAAACTGCGGAGCGATTCCTCTGAATCTCCTGGAATCGGAACTGTTCGGGTATGAAGCCGGTGCGTTTACCGGCGCGAACCGTCAAGGCAAACCCGGGATGATTGAAACTGCGTCCTCAGGTACACTTTTTCTCGATGAGATATCTGAACTCCCTCTCGATCTTCAAGTAAAGCTCCTTCAGGTAATCCAGGAACATCGCTTGATAAGGGTAGGCGGCATAGAGCCTATCGACGTGGATATCAGGATTATTGCAGC
>LSQX01290100.1_pt1 | contig 11108 bp, 11 predicted proteins | sample 654561 | NCBI WGS metagenome assembly LSQX01 (sample SAMN04489861, study PRJNA283612) | anaerobic digester metagenome | isolation source: 4 biogas reactors fed with cattle manure at either 37C or 55C with and... | place: Denmark: Kongens Lyngby | collected 2014 | reverse complement strand
GTCATATCTGTCCTGCCGGAAACCACCGGCTCCAGCAGGTCGTAACAGTGGGCTTCAGTGAGCCCAACTAAGTCTGCATCTACAAACAGCAATATGTCGGCTGAGGTTGCCTTGGCCCCAGCCTTCATCGCGCCGCCCTTGCCCCGGTTGGGATAGAGACTGATCACCCTTGCTCCGAGGCTGCTGGCCACTTGAGCAGTACGATCCGATGACCCATCATTGACCACGATCACTTCATCGATGGCCTCGCATCTTTGCAGCACCTGAAGTATACTGCCGATGGTACTTTCCTCATTATAGGCGGGGATCACGGCAGCAACCTTAGGTTTAGTCACTGCTGTATTTCCGCTATCTTGAGCACACACACTTGGACTCCGCGATGGCTCTTGTGATTCGGTCTTGAACATGACTCACCACTTCATTCAATGAGATCAAATACTCTTCGCCGGTGGCTCGCCAGCGGACTTCAACTTGTCCATCGGCCAAGCCTCGGGGCCCGATGGTAATCCTGATGGGGAATCCGATCAAGTCAGCATCCTTGAATTTCACACCCGGACGTTCGTCTCGATCGTCGATGACCGCTTCCACCCCCGCCTCGGTGAGCTCTTGGTAGAGTCTTTCCGCTGTGGTTCTCTGCTGCTCATCTCGATAGTTAACCGGAACAATATCCACATGATAAGGTGCAACACTGACAGGCCAACATATGCCGTCATCATCGTGGCACTGCTCGATGATGGCTGCCATTGTTCGGCTGATTCCAATACCGTAACAACCCATGATTAGGGGCCGCTCAACACCATCTTCGTCGGTAAAAGTAGCACCCAAGGGTTCGCTGTATTTGGTTCCCAGTTTGAAAACCTGTCCAACTTCAATACCTCGAGCTCCCTGCAGAACGCCCTTGCCGCATGCACACGGGTCTCCAGGCTGAGCCTTGCGGATATCTACTACTTTATCCGGTACAAAATCCCGCCCCGGCTTGACACCCTGCAGGTGAACATCTACTGCGTTACCGCCCGCGATGCCGCTCTCTATGGCCATCACCGCCGGATCAGCGATGATCTTGCAGTTCTTTAGGCCTATGGGTCCGGCAAATCCCCGGGGAGCACCGGTGACTTCTTGGATGGTTTCGTCATCAGCCAATTCTACTTCAAGGCAGCCAATTGCCCTGGCCAGCTTGATTTCATTTACTTCATGATCTCCCCGGACTACCGCGGCTATCACTTGATCACCGCCCCGGTAGATGAGGGTTTTCATCATCTCCCTCGCCGGTCGGCTAAAGAACTTCTCCAAATCCTCAATGGTCCTGACACCGGGAGTTGCTACTTCTTCCAGTGGTTCTGCCCGACCGGTAGGTTCAACAGGGGGCGGAACACACTGAGCCTTCTCCACGTTGGCTGCATAGTCGCAGCTGGAACAGTAGACGATTTCCGCTTCGCCGGCATCGGCTATTGCCATGAACTCATGGGTCTGATTGCCGCCGATGGCTCCTGGATCCGCCTCAACAGGCCTGGTCTTGAGGCCGCAGCGGGCAAAAATCCGCTCGTAGGCATGGTACATTATCCAATAGCTCTTATCGAGGCCCTCTTCATCTCGATCGAAGGAATAGAGATCCTTCATAATGAACTCTCTTCCTCGCATGACTCCGAATCGGGGGCGAATCTCATCTCTGTATTTGTTTTGGATCTGATATAACATTAGAGGCAGCTGTCTGTACGAGCGTACCTCATTCCTAACTAAAGCAGTTGTGATTTCTTCATGGGTAGGCCCCAAGCAAAACTGCCGCTGATGGCGGTCCATCAGTTTGAACATCTCTTCGCCGTAGTCATCCCAACGACCTGTTTCATGCCACAGTTCTGCAGGCTGGACTATGGGCAGGAGAACCTCCTGGCCTCCGGCTGCGTCCATTTCTTCTCGCACGATTTGCATAATCTTCTGCAGTACCCGGAACCCCAATGGCAGATAAGAATAAATCCCAGCTGCAACCTTTCGCATCATCGCAGCCCGCAGCATCAATCGGTGGCTTGCGATTTCAGCTTCTGCAGGAACTTCCCGTAAAGTCGGCATCAAGAGCTTCGACATTCTCAATTTCAACACCCCCGAAATCAAAACAATTGTAACAGACCGTCAGAATCCCTGTCAATATTGGGGAACGGGCCCAATTACCCACTGGGGTCGGTCATGGTCTTGGACAACTCTTCCACAGCCTCTACTAGCACATCCACCGCACTTTCTGCCGGAAACTGTCCCAGTAGCTTTCCTTTGCGGAACAGCACGACCTTATCTCTGCCGGCGGCAATGCCGATATCAGCATCCCTGGCTTCACCGGGCCCATTGACAACACATCCCATCACTGCCACCTTGAGGGGCACCGTCATGTCCTTGAGGCGGTTTTCCACTTCTTCGGCGATCTCGATGAGGTCAATTTGACAGCGTCCGCAGGTGGGGCAGGAGATAATCTCAACTCCCCTTTGCCTTAGGCCCAAGGATTGCAAAATGCCGTAGGCAACCTTTACTTCCTCCGTAGGATCCCCGGTTAAAGAAACCCGAATAGTATCACCGAGGCCCAGGGCCAGAATAATACCGATTCCCACAGAAGACTTGATGGTCCCTTGAAAGGCAGTTCCCGCTTCAGTAATTCCCACGTGGAGCGGGTACTCCATCCGGCTGGCAATCAGTCGATAGGCCTGAACAGTGGTAGAAACATCGGAGGCCTTTAGAGACACCACAATGTCATAGAAGGATTCATCTTCCAGGATCTTGATGTGCTGCAGAGCGCTCTCCACCAAGGCCTCTGGCACCCGTCCTCCGTATTTATCCACCAGGGGCTTAGCGAGAGAACCGGCGTTCACGCCGATGCGGATTGGTATACTTCTTTCTTTGGCCGCAGACACCACCGCTTCCACCCGCTGGCGGCTGCCGATATTGCCGGGGTTAATTCTCAGCTTGCTGACACCAGCCTCCACCGCCTTCAAAGCCAGCCGATAGTCAAAGTGGATGTCCGCCACAATAGGCAGGCCAGCCTCTCGGCAGATGGTGGACAGCGCGGACGCAGCCTTTTCATCGGGAACAGCAACCCGCACCAGCTCGCAACCTGCTTCTTTAAGGGCAGCAATTTGGGCAAGGGTTGCCCTTACATCCCTGGTGTCGGTGTTGGTCATCGACTGAACCACTATGGGAGCACCGCCGCCGATGGCCACGTCTCTAACATGGACGCGGCGGGTGTTACTGCGAAGCACGATATTCCCTTGGGAGCCGTCGACTTCGATTAGGGGCCTCGTTTCTTGATTCAATTGATCTTTCAACCGGTACTGCCCTCCTTTGCCGATGGCTGGAAAAACCTTTGGAGTTATATACGACTCGGTGGAAAACCATCGGTACCGCCTATTCCAATCAAAGAATACTCAGCCGGGCCAGATCCTTATAAGTTGCAAAGAGCATCAACAACAGCAAAAAAGCCAAGCCGATGAACTGGACCAGCCCTTTTTGCTCAGGCTCTAAGGGGCGGCCCCTTACTGCCTCCCATAGGAGCATCACGAGCCAGCCGCCGTCCAAGACTGGAATCGGCAAGAAGTTGAATAGACCCAAGTTAATGCTGAGCACTGCTGCCATAAATACCACAAACATTATCCCTCGGTTGGCAGACTCGCCAACTATCTGGAAAATCCCGATGGGGCCGGCAATATCGGGTTCAATTCTGCCGGTGACCATCCGTGCTATGGATACCACAATATCCCTGGAGACCAGATAGGTTTGCCTAAAGCCGGTGTACAGGGCTTCGCCCAGGGATTGTCTTGGTTTTTCCACCATTCCGACACCTAGTCGGGCCCGGTTTAGTTCCGGGTCTAATCTAGGCCTGATCGTGAGTCTGAGGGTTCTCTCCTCCCGCACAATGGTGATAGGAATCTCTTCATCGGGATAGCGGGCAACAATGGTGTTGATTTCCCTAATGGAGGTGATCCTCTCTCCAGCTACCTCAGTAACCACATCACCGGGGAGCAGCCCGACCTCGGCAGCCGGCGAACCGGGCTCCACCAACTGCACCGTTGGGGGAATGAAGACCAAGCCCATGTACAGGGCAAAAAGAAGCACAGCCAAGACAAAGTTCATAATGGGTCCTGCAGCTATGACCAAAAGCCGCTGCCACAGGCTCTTCCGATTGAAGCTTCCCTCATCTTCATCGGGGATTTCATCCTCTTCATCTTCAGGGATGTCCATACCTGCCAGCTTGACAAATCCGCCGAAGGGAAGGAGTCGTAGACTATAGACAGTATCTCGCCTTCGCCGTTTCCATATGGCGGGGCCAAAGCCTAGGGCAAATTCATAGACCTTGACTCCAACAGCCTTAGCTGCAAGAAAGTGGCCCAGTTCGTGGAAGAATATGGTCGGGCCCAGGACAAGGATAAAGGCTAACAGCAGATTCAAGGCAATCATCCTTTCTACCCGCTGCAGACCGGGTTAACTGCCCAGAAGCTTCACCAGGTACTCGCGACTTTCTGCGTCTGCCGCCAGTATATCTTCAAGGTCAGGTTTCATCACTCCCCGGTGCCGTTCCAAAGCAGCTTGTATCAGCCGAGGAATGTCCGTAAAGCCGATCCGCCCCTGCATGAAGGCTTCAACCGCCACCTCATTGGCAGCATTCAACACCGTGGGAAAAGTACCTCCCGCAACCAATGCTTCATAGGCCAAGCGCAGGCACGGAAAGCGATCCACATCTGGAGCCTCAAAATCCAGGCGGCCAACGTCGGTTAAAGAAAGCCTCTCCACGGGACTTTCGAGCCTTTCCGGGAATGTCAGAGCATACTGAATAGGCAGCCTCATATCGGCAACTCCCAGCTGAGCTATGACGCTTCCGTCGGTGAGCTCAACCAAAGAATGGATAATGCTTTGGGGGTGGATTACAACTTCAATGCGTTCCGGCGGCACTTGGAACAGCCAGTGGGCCTCAATGACCTCCAAACCTTTGTTCATTAGGGTGGCAGAATCAATGGTGATTTTTCCGCCCATGTTCCATGTAGGATGTGCCAGGGCTTCTTCAACGGTGACCCTCTCCAACTCTTCCTTGGGACTTTCTCGAAAGGGACCTCCGGAGGCAGTCAGAATTACCTTGTGTAGATCCCGGTCCCCTACTCCCTGCAGACACTGAAAAATGGCGCTGTGCTCGCTGTCAACTGGAAGGAGCCGAACATTGTGCTCTTTCACTGCCTCCATTACAACACTACCTGCTGCTACTAGTGTTTCCTTGTTTGCTAAGGCGACATCCTTTCCGGCCTCAATGGCTGCTAGAGTCGGGAGAATTCCCGCTGCCCCTACCACAGCGTTCAGCACCAAGTCAACATCTTCTCTTCTTACCATCTCTTCCATGGCCTTGGGACCTGTGAGGATTTCAAGATCGGGAAAACTACACTCCCCCAGTCTTTGGGCAGCTTCACTGGAAGCAAGACTAACCACCTTGGGCCGAAACTCTTCGACTTGCTTTGCCAAAAGACCAACATTGCTGCCGGCTGCCAATCCTACGACACGAAACCGTCCCGGTAGACGCCTGATTACATCTAGACATTGAGTACCTATGGAGCCCGTTGAACCGAGAATGACGATACCTACTGCCAACCTATTCACCACTCCTCAGTTAAGGACCAAGACACCTAACCTTCCTTCTTCCAGGCAGGAATAAAGATGACTACCATGATGGCCTTTAGCACTACCATGATAAGGGGACCCAAGATAAAGCCGCTGGCCCCAAGCAGCCTGATTCCCAGATAGACAGCTGTCAGAGAGGTAAGTGGGTGCAGGCCCATTTGCGCACCGATAATCCTCGGTTCTGCCAGCTGCCGGCTGATCAGGATGACTCCCAATATTACCGTCAGCCAGACGGCGTAAGCTATATTTCCCATGAAGAGATAGTAAAAGATCATGGGCACAAAGATTGTGCTGGGCCCGATCAAGGGCAGGAAATCAAATAGGGCCACCAAAAGCCCCAAGAGCCAAGCATAACGAATCCTGAGGGCCGTAAGCCCGATCACTGCTAGGGAACCGGAGAGGCTGATTAAGGTCAATTGCGACCGCAGAAAACCAAAAATACCGTTGGCGATTTCATCTTTGACGTGTTGGGCCTGGGGCCGCCAGCCCTTGGGGACAAGACCCATGAAGAACTCGCCAAAGACCCGCTTGTCCCGGCTCATGAAAAATGTGGCAATACTGGCGATAATCACCGTAAAGCCGAAATTGGGCAGTCCGCTCAGACTGCCTAAAACCCAGCCTACTACTTTTCTCAGAGTATCTGTGACTTGATCCAACTCCGGCTGCACTACCTCAGCGATGGGAGCCGGAATTTCATTAAAGATCACGAGCAGTAGGTTCTCGATCCTATAAAGCAGAGTCCTGAGCCACTCCTCCCAGTAGGTGCTGTAGCGGGGCAGGAGCGAGAGAAAATGGGTAAGCTCAGCAGTCAAATTGGTAACCAGTAGAAAGAGAATCAGTCCTAGTAATGCGACAAACAAGAGCAGTACCAAGAGCACTGAGAATCCCCGGGAAATAGGAAGCTTCTTTTCTAATAAGTTGACAAAAGGATCGATGATTGCGGCAAACATCAACGCCAGCAGAAAAGGACCGAGATACTGAATAGCATACCGAGCCGCAACAATGATACCAACTGAGGTTAACAAGAGTGCTATTAATAGCCTAAGTCGCCGATTCACCCACACCACGCTCCTCTATGGGAGAACCCGGAAGGATTTTTGGGACCCTGACAATGAACATATTCGCCCCAGTACTACTTAGAACTTTCTCAGCTCATCCACCTGGTAAGATAGTACACTACCGGTATCGTAAACAACAAGCTGTCGATGCGGTCCAATACTCCTCCATGTCCGGGTAGTATCCACCCCGAGTCTTTGACGCCAGCTTCCCGCTTGAGGGCAGATTCGAAGAGATCGCCCACCACCGCAGCAATGCCTACGACACCACCCAAGACCCACCCCGGTAGTAGGCCGATCTGCAGGCGGTTGTTCACATACTGGGTTACAACCATAGTCAGCAGGATGCCACCTAAGGCACCTTCCACCGACTTCTTGGGACTGATGGCGGGTGCCAACTTGTGACGTCCCCATCTAGTCCCGATGAAATACGCACCGGTATCAGCCGCCCATGTTCCCAGCAAGACCAGAAACATGAGTGCCAACCCTTGGGGTTGAGCCCGCAGCAGCAGGAAGTGTCCAGGGAGAAATACTCCGTAGAAAATGGCCAATAGGAACACGCTGCCCCGGCTAAAGGGCCTTGAAGACCTCGAGGATAGTTCTTGAAAGGCACCTAAGAGAAAGACTGCCAGCAGCATCGGGGCAACAAGTACCTCGCCCGCTAAGAAGATCCCCGTGAGCAGCCCAGCTGCCCCAAAGTAAAGCAGCGGCCCAGAGACCACCAGATTCATCTTTGCCATCATAGCTCGGAGCTCAAACACGGCAGCAAGACTTGCGGCTAATACAAGCATGAAGAAGGGCGCTCCGCCCCAATAGAGGCAGCCTAAAACCACCGGAATGGAGACGGCAGCGGTGAGTACCCGTTTTGTAAGGGAAGACATTTGCTTTAATCCAGCCCCCTTCGTGTGGATATTCTTCCAAACCTGCGGTCACGCCTCTGGTATTCGGCTATTGCCTCAATAAAATCCTCTGGGGTGAAATCCGGCCACATAATATCGGAAAAATACAACTCTGCGTAAGCTGCCTGCCACAGAAGGAAATTACTCAACCTCCGCTCGCCGCCTGTACGGATAATCAGGTCCGGCTCCGGATCTCCAGCAGTGTATAAGTGTTCTGCAATCGCCGTCTCATCAATGACCAGTTTTTCACCGTTGGTTACCCTCTCCATCAGCCTGTTTACTGCATTGACAATCTCTAGGCGGCCCCCATAGCTGATGGCCAGATTTAGTTTAAGTGCTCCATTGGCGGCTGTCAGCTCGGCTGCCTTTTCCACCTGTGTTCTCACTGCTGGAGGCAAGTCAGCAAGTCTACCAATGGGAACGATTCGCACTCCTTCCCCACTGAGGCTGTCCAACTCGTTTTCCAGCACTTCCAGAATCAGCTCCATGAGGAAATTGACCTCTGCTTGAGGACGATGCCAGTTCTCAGTGGAAAAACAGTAAGCTGTCAGCACTGGAATACCTAACTGGCCGCAGGTTCTGACTATCTCCCGCAAGGTATGAACACCTTGACGGTGACCTTCGGTACGGGGCAAGCCTCGGGCTTCTGCCCACCGGCCATTTCCATCCATAATCACGGCTACGTGCTTAGGCAGACGATCAAGGGAAAGTTTGGCTGGTGCATCCTTATCATGACGGTTCTTTTTGTTCTGAGCTCTAGAAGCTAGTTGAGACAATGCGAAGTCTTTCCACAAGGCAGTTCTACCCTTTCCCTTACACCATGCTGAAAAAAGCACCCCCTCCATACAAACGAGGGGGCTATTTATCCCTACAAAGCATCATGGAGTGCGAAAAACACTCACGACAATTACCAGTACTCACGGGCCAGAACGATTTGCCTGCAGCCGCTGGCTCCTGGCTCCCTCACAGCCACAATCCGCCACGGGCCGGTGCTCCCGCTGCGAGATCGGGGAGGCTCGGTGCGCAGGATCTCTACCTGCTCTTGGAGTGCCGGCCATTTGGCTGTCACCTGGTGCCACCGACATCCCAGGATCTCATCTAGAGCCGGCAGCCCCTCTTCCGCGGCTGTTCTTCCTTGATCCAACTGCCCTCCGTCGTTCTCGCTATACCTCCATGATTTCATTCTCTTTCGCCTCCAGCAGCTGATTGATAATATCAATGTATTTATCAGTCAGCTCCTGGACATCTTCTTCGGACCGGTGCCGTTCGTCTTCCGAAATGGTACCTTCCTTTTCCAAGTCCCGTAGACTCTCATTAGCTTCTCTGCGGATATTGCGAACGGCAACGCGTTTTTCTTCGGCTTCTTTGCGAACCAATTTGACTAGCTCTTTGCGCCGTTCCTCAGTGAGAGGAGGAATGACAAGCCGGATCACTGAACCATCGGAACTGGGGGTTAAGCCTAGGTCAGACTTCAGGAGCGCTTTCTCTATGTCCTTAATTGAATTCTTATCCCAAGGCTGAATGAGCAAGAGTCGTGCCTCAGGTGCCGATATTGTCGCCAGTTGATTTAAAGGAGTCATGGTGCCGTAGTAGTCAACTTGAATCCGGTCTAGCAGTGCTGGATTAGCTCTGCCGGTTCTAACGGCAGCAAAGGCCTGCTTAGTGGCTTCAATAACCCCTTGCATCTTCCGTTCGCAATCTTGCAGCACTTCCTTTGTCACTCTACTTCCCTCCCACGATTGTCCCAATATTCTCCCCACAAACGGCTCTGCGAATACTATCTTCAGCAACAATGTCAAACACGATAATGGGGATCTGGTTGTCCATACATAGAGACGTTGCTGTGGAATCCATGACCTTGAGACCCCTCTGCAGGACTTCTAGATAAGCGAGACTTTCAAAACGGCGAGCGACCGGATTAACATTAGGGTCGTCATCATAAACCCCATCAACACCCCGTTTGGCCATGAGAATAACCTCTGCTTCGATCTCCGCAGCCCGCAGAGCGGCGGTGGTGTCGGTGGAAAAATAGGGATTGCCAGTCCCGGAAGCGAAAATAACCACTCGCTTTTTTTCTAGATGGCGGATTGCCCGACGGCGGATGTAAGGCTCGGCGATCTCCCGCATCTCAATGGCTGTCATCACCCGAGTCTCAACGCCCATTCGCTCCAGGGAATCCTGAAAGGCTAGGGAATTGATGACCGTTGCCAGCATACCCATGTAGTCAGCGGTGGCTCTATCCATCCCCTGGCTGCTTGCTGCTGCCCCCCGCCAGATGTTGCCGCCGCCCACGACACAGGCGATTTCCACTCCCATCTTCGCAACTTCAGCGATGGAATGGCTGATCCTATCGACAACTTGCAGGTCAAGCCCAAAGCCTTTCTCTCCCGCTAGCGCCTCACCACTCAGTTTCAAGACGACCCGTTTATACTTCGGTTTAGCCATCGCCATCTCTCCTAGTAATTCTCCCCCTACCTTAATCTTCCTCCCCAAAGCCAGAGAATAGGATTGAAAAAGAGAACACCGAAGTGTTCTCTGATTAGTCTACTTATTTAGTTCAGCCATAACTTCATCTACCCAGTTGTCGGTGCGTTTCTCAATACCTTCGCCCCGCTCGAACCGGACAAAACGCCTAATAGTGATGTTCTCACCGATTTGAGCAATCAGCTCTTGAAGGACCTGTTGCACTGTCTTGTCTGGATCCTTAATATACGGCTGCTCCAGCAAGCAGACTTCTTTGAAAAACCGCTCCAGGCGGCCTTCTACGATGCGATCAACAATCTTCTCCGGCTTGCCCTCATTCAAAGCCGCTGCCCTGTAGATGTTCTTCTCTCGCTCCAAAATGGCTTCGGGAACTTCATCTCGGGAAACATAGCTAGGCTTTGCTGCAGCAACCTGCATTGCCATATCCTTAACAAACTGTTTAAAAGCATCGGTCTTGGCAACAAAGTCTGTCTCGCAGTTAACTTCGATCAAGACTCCAACTCGTCCGCCTAAGTGTATGTAGGCATCTACGAGACCTTCAGCGGCAACACGTCCTGCCTTCTTAGCGGCTGCTGCTAGCCCCTTCTCCCTCAGGTAGTCAATAGCTTTATCTACATCGCCCTGGGTTTCCTGCAAGGCTTTTTTGCAATCCATGAAGCCAGCACCTGTTCGCTCACGGAGTTCTTTGATTAGATCCGCAGTGATCTCCGGCATGGTAATCCTCCTTTGCCATAGCGATTTACATAAAAAGGGGAGGAAGCTATTGCCGACCGCTCTCCTCCCCCCTCTCTCATGTCCTACTCTTCGTCATCATAGTCCTCGTCATCAAGGCCTTCGTCGTAAATATCCGTATCGACCTCGGTGTCGAGCTCAGCCTGGGTCTCTTCCCCAGCCAAGGCCGCTTCCATCCCCTGCTGGCCCTCTTTACCCTCGATGACCGCATCGGCAATAATCCCGGTCAGTAGACGAATAGCCCGAATCGCATCATCATTGCCCGGAATCACATAATCAACTTCATCGGGATCGCAGTTGG
>LSQX01234054.1_pt2 | contig 11108 bp, 3 predicted proteins | sample 654561 | NCBI WGS metagenome assembly LSQX01 (sample SAMN04489861, study PRJNA283612) | anaerobic digester metagenome | isolation source: 4 biogas reactors fed with cattle manure at either 37C or 55C with and... | place: Denmark: Kongens Lyngby | collected 2014 | reverse complement strand
AGTTTGACCCTCGCAAATATCTTGGTTACCAGACAATACCCCTGCATTTGGGGGTGCGGTTACAGTTACAGTCCTTGTAGATGAATCATCGGCACAGCCACCTGTACCTGTTACAGTATATGTTATTGTTGCTGTTCCTGATGAAACACCTGTTATAACTCCTGAACTATTTACTGTTGCAATGGATGTATTGCTACTTGACCAAACTCCTGTTGCACTATTACCACTTATTGTAAATGCTGTTGTTTGACCCTCACAAATATTTTGGTTACCAGATAAAGTGCCAGCATTGGGTGGAGCGGTTACTGTTACAGTGCGAGTAGCCTCATCATCGGCACAACCACCTGTACCTGCCACAAAATAAGTTATGGTTGCACTACCTGCTGATATACCACTTACTACCCCAGAGCTACTTACTGTCGCTATGGTTTCAGCACTGCTTGACCAAACTCCACCTGCATCACCATTGGAGATAAATGCAGTAGTTTGACCTTCACAAATATCTTGAGTACCAGACAATACCCCTGCATTTGGGGGTGCAGTTACTGTTACAGTCCTTGTGGTTTCATCATCGGCACAACCACCTTCACCAGCCACAAAATAAGTTATGGTTGCACTACCTGCTGATATACCACTTACTACCCCAGAGCTACTTACTGTCGCTATGGTTTCGGCACTGCNNCATTTGGGGGTGCGGTTACTGTTACAGTCCTTGTAGCTGTGGCATCGGCACAACCGCCTGCACCTACTACGGTATATGTTATAGTAGCTGTTCCTGATGAAACACCTGTTACAAGTCCGGAGCTACTCACTGTCGCTATGGAAGTATTGCTACTTGACCAAACTCCACCTGCATCACCATTGGAGCTAAATGTGGTTGTTTGACCTTCACAAATATTTTGGTTGCCAGAAATTGTACCTGCAACTGGTGGAGCGGTTACCGTTACAGTCCTTGTGGCTGTGGCATTTCCGCAACCGCCAGTGCCAGTTACTGTGTAAGTTATTGTAGCTGTGCCAGCTGAAACGCCTGTTATAAGTCCAGTTGAACTATTTACTGTGGCAATGGAGGTATTACTGCTTGTCCATGAGCCACCAGAATTTCCATTGGTGGTAAATGTGGTAGTTCCACTAACACAAATTGCTTGATTTCCAGATAAGGCTCCAGCATTGGGTGGAGCTGTTACTGTTAATTTTGCTACCGAACTTGTTGCATCACACCCCACTCCCGTAGCTGGCAAATGTCTGCGATAATAGTAGGTCCCTGCTGGAATATTTCCCGAAACTGCAAGAGTTGCAGTAGCTTGACCTGAATATGTAGAGTTGGATGGCGTACCTGCTACAACATTTGTCCAACCGCTTGTACCATTGGCTGAGTACTGCCAAACTGGATTTTGTACTCCTGTGCCATTAGATAAATTTGATGTAAATGTTGCATTACCTCCATAACAAATTGAAACATTTGTTGGAGCACTTAAAATTGGATCGGGAACAACTGTCCATACGTAAGTATTTATTTCACTTTCACAACCATTTCCAGTGCAATTTCTACGAATTTGGATTCTATTATTTGTTCCTGTAGCGGCAAAACTAGGTAATGAAGTACTCCATGCTGTATATGACGATCCTCCATTAGTTGAATACCTATACTGCACATTACAAGTTCCAACTCCACCAGAACCGCCGTTTACTCCTGTTAAAGTTAATGTTTGACCTACACAAACAGTTTCGACATTGGGCGATTTTGTGGCCGTTGGCATATCGGGCTTAGGCCTAACATCTATACGGATTTTGCCACCTTCGTAAAGTTGTTTAACTTCTGTTACATTTAGAGCTTTATCATAAACACGTAGTTCATCTACGCTACCATTAATCCTATATGTATCACTATTTAAGTGACGACCAATATCAAAATTTCCACCTGTGTTTGTACAAACAGTAGAACTGCTGGCCTCCAAATTTCCATTAACATATAATTTTGTACCAGTAGCATCTGAGGTAGCTACAACATGATACCACTGACCCAAAACAGGCACAGTAGTACCAGAAATACTGGTTTGTCCACTACCTGTATAAGACAGTCTGAAAGGAGATGACGAGCCATCGCACGCGATATAAGGCAAGCTAAATGAAACAAAAATTGGATAAGATTGCACCGTATGTGCATCTTTTTTAACCCAAGTTGAAATTGTCCAATTTTGAGCGGGGAAACTAACATTTCCTCTTATAAACTTTGTTGCAACGCCATCAAACTTATATGCGCCTGCTTCATAGCCATCTGCTGTCCAGCTGGGAGAAGTTGCTGCTTGAATAGTTCCATTATTACCATTTCCAGAGTGGTCGATAACATATCCCGGATTACGACTTCCATTTACAAAAGCAGTTGCATGGGCTTTTTTCTCAATTTGCATATTATCCCAATATGTATCTGAATTATTGTTTGTAGAATACATAAAAAAATAACCTGTTGTATTTGAAGTTGCCGCAGGATAAGTAAGTGTTAGTCTTTCCCAACCACTACCTGTGTGCGTTGAACTCTGAACAGAGTTCCATGAATAATCACCTCCATTATACTCAATTCTTAAACGAGGTCCTGCCACAGTAGAGTAGCAATAAACGCTATAAGTTATTACATCTCCTTGATTTATAGGGCGAGACAAATATACTCTGCCATTGCCTCCGCCATCTAATCTATTTAAACGCAAGGATTTTGAACCCTGATAAGCACGCGTACTTGATACCTCTACAATTGAACTGCCACTTGCCAACTGGTTAGTAAACCCAGGGTTTGTACCATTGGCATAAGACTCAAATGTTGGATCAAACATAGGTTTTTTAACAATAACAGTAAAGTCTTGAGTTTGTCCAAACGAATTTGTTGCACATGGATCATCAAAATAGGCATTATAATTTTTTCTAACCCTCATTCTTGTTGGACCATAGGCAGCATCAGCAGGTACGGTAATACTTGAAACTGCAACTACTCCATCCAATCCAGTTGAATTAGAAATAGCTCCACATTGATACATTTCATTTGAATCAAAAACACCATCTCTATTCCAATCTATCCATACAGTAAAGCCACAAGCATAATCACCAGCTGTATTACCCATCAGTCTGGTAGCATAAGTCTGTCCTCTTTCTACTTCTGTACTTACAGATGTATAATCAATATAAGCACTTGAACTGGTATTTGAAGAAGCTTGCCAAATGCCATTAAACTGCACATAAGATATTGCCTCTACCGTATTCGAACTTGCAGAACAATAACCCGTTGGCGAGGTTGTGGGTGCTGGTTCACCTACAGCAAAATTATATGTTGGTTCTATATTTTCATTAAAGGTATAGTGCAGTTTTAAATTGCTACTGACACTACTTGAGGCGGAGTATTCTGTACCACACTCTGCCTCCACTTTTCTTCTAAAGCAAGCTGACTCATTCATACTTGTGGGTTGATAATTGGCAGCATTTGCTCCCGAAATAGCTGTCCACTCTCCCGAACAATCTTCTTGCACCTCCCAAGAGTATGAATGTCCACTACTATTGGTACCTATTAAATTATCTGGTGTTCCTCCTTCACAAATTTCTTGACTTGCAGAAATTGTTCCTGCATTAGTTTTATTTATTGTTACCGTTGCGCTAGCCGCATCACTCCAGCAACCCGTAGAAGGGGTCTGGGTTCTAAAATAGTATGTTCCAGACTCTGTAATAGTTTGAGAAGTACTTGGCGTAGAAGTGCTTGTACCATTAGCTGTTGTTCCTTGCCAATAAATAGTTTCATTAGGTAAAGAAAAAGTAAACCTATAAACAGGTCTATCTTTATCTGTATTTAGTGTTAACGTAGTAGGATATTCAGAATCACTAGCTGCAACGGCAGCCAATACAGCTGAATGATTACTTGCAGAGAAGTAGGGATAATTATCTTGAACTGAATAAGGTGTATTATGTTGCCAAGCAATTAATAAATTTTGGCTATCCCAATAAAAAGGAGTACTTAATTCAAACGTATGCCATCCTGTACCAGAAATATTTTTACTACCCTCAAAAACCAATGTACCAGAGTCATCCCAAGTTGTGGAAACAGTTGTTGCAGTAGTTTTCTTAAGTCTAATTTGTATATTTGTAAAGTTTTTAGCTACACCACTTCTCATATGCAAAGCTATGTGTGTAATCAGCACAGGTTCGCAAGAAGTTACTTCAGAACGTAAAACTAAATTTAATGTACGGCTAAAATTATAGTACCCAAAAAGAGGATATGCCCAACCAAATTCATCATATGCTGTCTCTGGCATTTGAAAATCACCAGTACAAGCATTGCTAGGAATAGAGTACGGCGACATAGCTTCAAGTGTAGTACCATTACAAAACGTGCCTCCACCTTGCACTATTGGCGGTAGTGGTTTTGAATGTACCGTTATAGTTCTTGCTGTTGCAGTATGTTGAAGAACTCCATTATTTCCCATAACCCTTCCATAATATGTAGTAGTTGTGGCTGGCGATATAGACTTAGCTGTACCATTACTTATAGTAGCTAAAGGTCCAGCATTCATATTATGCCAATTAACATTATCTAAAGAATATTGTGCATAACCTTGAGGGGAATCTCCTAAATTCCAGGAATAAGTAACTGTAGTAGATTGCCCCGAACATATGGTGGAGGAACCCAAGGTTATAGTCATAGAAGTACCTGCTAAAACTGAATTTAAACCAGGAGACAAATCACTACTCTCTTTTAATATATTTTTCTTATCACTTGTATGTGTTTTTGAAACTCTACTAATGATTTCAGACAAATCAGTTTGGCTAGCCAAAGCTCTGTTAAATAATAACAAAAAAGCAAAAACCAAAACTAATAAGACCCTGAAAAACCTAAAAAAATCACAACATTTTCCCACACCGAATATGTTTTTATTATTACTTCAAATATTTTGCCTCCAAATATAACAATTATTAATCAACAAACTCAAATATAAAACTAAATATTTTTCGTTTTTAACAATAATTGTTTACAATATAAATTTAAAAAGGACTATCTAAGAACAATTTCATATCTAAAATAGTATAGTTTATGCATCATCCATCTGCTATAAACGACTATTATATCTACATTTATCCTTATGTAACAACAAAGCAGTTTGTGCAGTTTCAATATTTCACAATTAGCTTAACACAAAACTTACAGATTAATTATTTTACAAAACATCTGTTTTAAAATTTTAATTATTAACTTTACCCTTATAAATACTAAATAAAATGCCTAAACCAAACATAAACATACCTGACAAAAGATATTGGGTTATACTGAGCATACTAATTGCCTTTGCAGTTTACAAGGGAGTAGGTAATTATGGGTATGTCAACTGGGACGATGATGAAAACATTAGACAAAATATAAAATTCACAGAATGGAACATAGAAAACCTCAGTTATCATTTTCATGTCAATCATTATAAATCCCTAGCCATCTTCTCCTATATGGCTGAATATAAACTATTTGAGGCTACACCTAAAACATATCACAACAACAATCTAATTCTTCACCTACTAAATATTTTTCTTGTTTTTATTCTAATAAGAAAGCTGTTTCCTAAAAACAAATTCACACCATTAATAGTTTCTGTACTATTTGCCGTACACCCCGCTTCAGTAGAGGTGGTTTCGTGGATAACAGGACGTAAGGATTTACTATTCGTATTCTTCTCAATAATCTCACTATTGGTTTACAGAAGTTTTATTTTTCAAACAAAAACTACTAAAAAGATTTTATTTTATTTTTTGCTATGTGCAACAAGCTACCTAGCATCTTTGGCAAAAATCCAAGCCCTTGCCTTGCCGTTTACATATATTCTACTACACTGGTTCTTAGGAAATAAAATTACCTATAAAACACTATTATATAACATTTTAATTCTCTTTCTTTTAGTGGAATTTTACGGGCTTTTTATAATGGCTTTAATAATTATTCCAATAATAATTTTCTTTCCAAAGATTATGGAATTTCTAACTAAGTCAAAAATAAGAATAGGCATTACATTAGCTATAAACACCCTCTTTTGGTCGGTTATATACTCAAAACTACTTTTTGGATTTATCGTTTACAATAACGTTATAATGTCAAAACTTACAACAAAAGCTGGCTATACGGTATGGTTTTTTGTAATAATAAGTACACTATTAATTTTATTTTGGAGAAAAGTTTACAACTTCACTTTATCAAAAAACAATAAGCAATGGAAAATATATGGATTAGGTGCAATTTTTATATTTATCTGTAGCCTTATACTGTTATTTATAAATTATTCCGCTTTATACAAGCTTAGCTACTTTTGGCAAATTGATAGGAACTCTGAACTATATTACTCCTTTTCAGAACGAATAATGCTTATGTCAACAAGTTTCATATATTATGTAAAACGTTTTTTTCTGCTTATTGGTCAAAATCCAATGATTGCCTATCCAGAAAGAATTAATGGCAAATTACCAGTAGAAATATGGAGGAATTTTGTTGCATTTTTATTTTTAATTACCATAGCAAGCGTAGTAATATTTAAATATTTCAAAAACAATAGGAGCATTTGGTTTGGCGCTTTGTTTTTCTTTATAAACATAAGTTTGGTACTACACATTATTCCCATTGAAGGGCGGATATTGGTAGCTGACAGATACACATATTTTGCATATATAGGACTGTTTATTTTAATAGCTTTACTTATAGAATATCTTTTAAATAAAAGAAGCAAAATACTGACAACAAGCCTACTACTGAGTATTACACTGATTTTGTCATATACAACTTACAATGATAAATATACTTGGAAAAACTCATTTAGCCTATGGCAAAAAGCATTGGAAAAAGATGCAAAAAACCACTATGCTATGTTTAGTCTTGCTTTGGCATATTTTGAGGAGGAAAGCAATCCAGAAATGGCAGAAATTCTCCTAAATAAAGCTATCGAAAACAGCAAAAACTCTATTTATTATAACAACCGTGGACGGGTGCGTTATGCCATGGACAGTTTTCAAAATGCCTTGGAAGATTTTAACAGAGCCATTGAAATAGATTCCAATAGTTACGCTTCTTACAACAATAGAGGAGCAACAAAACTGCATTTTGGCAACCTACAAGGAGCATTGGTAGATTATGAAAAAGCACTAGAAATTGAAGAAAATTATAAAGAAGCTTTTAACAACAAAATCAAGCTTTTGGAAATAATGCAACTCGACAGCATAATTCAAGGCTATAGTAAGGATATAAACTTCAACAGTACAGAACTAAGTGAATATATACTGTTTATGTCTGAAAATTTTATAAAAACCAAGCAAGAAGATAAAGCAGTAGAATATCTAAAACGTGGAGTTAAAATTTTGCCAGACAATCCAGAATTATATGAAAAACTTGCTACTATTTACCACCTTAATAAGAAATTTGACTTGGCTAATGACGTGTATAATTTGGCGATCGAAAAATTCTCTATCAACTCTTTGCTATTATTAGGCAGAGGGCTACTTTATATTGAAATTGGAGACACCGCAAAAGCATGCAACGACTTAGAAGCAGCAGCTATAAACGGGAATACTGATGCACAAGAATTGCTTAATGAATTTTGCCAATAGATTTCATTTTTTAGTATCTAATTGGCACTTCCATCATCAATATTGTAACTTTTTTTCAAACCCAAAGACTCAGAAAAACACATAGAGAATACAGAGATAGTTATGCTTTCCTTAATTTGTTTTTTGTCAATGACAAAACAATACCAATGAGTATAATATAACAAAACAGCTCCCATCTCACCAATAATTTCACTATATTTTACCCAAAGTTATTGCAAGTTGTATTGTAATACAATTCGCAATATTCACAATTTACACAAACTTCCTCTGTGCCCTCCGTGCCTTCTCTGTGCCTTTGTGGTTTCATTTTGAAGTTCTATCTGTGCCTTTGCGGTTTCAGCAGCATCCGAAGCAAATGACACTCCCCTGATTCAGCGACTCGACTAACAGAAAGCGAAGTTGGACAAAAACAATTAAGCAAAAACAACTTCACAATCTCCATATCCATAATTTTACTACTTTTGTATTACAAAAAAAGGAAACGCATATTTAAGGTTTATGGCAAAAAAAGATAATAAAAACAGAGCAAAACAGACTAAAGCTAGCAAAACACAAACTTTGTCTCTAATTTTTTCTTCAAAAGATTATTACAAACAGACAAAAATTTTGAATGAAGTTTTTCAAAGAACAAAAACAGATATTTTAAAAAATGTTGAAATTGTTTTTAGTTCAAAATATGAAAATATCGATTTTGCTCCTGAACTAAAAGACAAACTGCCCGAAAAATATGCTCTGCATACGCCCAATCAAAACTTTGAAATAGAGAGCGATTACGCCGTTTTTGTAGATTTAGACAAACTGAAAAAGCCATTTAATTTTGGCGAAATCCAATCTTTATCTTCTAAGTTATCAGAAAATGCCAATAAATTAATATTTGTAGGTGCTGGTAAAATCGAAAATAACAAAAGTCATATTTGGGCTTTGGAAAAAGATTTTGCTCAATATATTCTCAACTATCAAGTGGATTTTTTCAATATCGACTACCTTATAAAGAAAGAAAAAATAGAAGTTGAAGAGTTCAAAATAGCACAAGCTTCACCCTTTGAAATGGAAAAATCTTTCGGCACTAAAATTAGTTCTGCTTTCAAAAATTTTATAAATTGGTTTCTAATTCTTCCCATTTTGGAGATGAAAAAAGGGAAAAACGAAAGAGAAAATTTCATAAATAATCGTGAGCCTGCCATTTACCGCTTACTCTTTTTTGTCCTCACTTTTGCCATGCTTTTTGCAATGCCAATTTTGAGTTTAGACGTTGGTATTTCGGGAGACGAACTTGTTAACTACGAACATGCAAAAATTGTCCACGAATATTACACCAAGGGCAATAAAGCTGCCGTTGACGTGAAAATAAATCCACAGTTAGAAAGCACCCTAATGCAGTACTATGGCCAATCTTTTGACAATTTTACCTATTTAGTAAATAAAACCATCGGCACAAATTCGCCATACGAAAGTCGCCATATAATGAACTCGCTTATGGGCTGGCTAATTATTTTGGTTACTGGACTTCTGCTCACGCATATAAGTGGCTGGCGTACAGCGGTTTTTGCTGTTTTAATGCTATTTATTTCACCCCGATTTTTAGGGCATTCCTACAACAACCCCAAAGATATTCCCTTTGCTTTTGCCTTTGTTTTTTCCATATATCAAATGATTTTATGGGCAAAAGAATTGCCAAAAATCCGCATCAAACGACTGATTTACATCCTCTTAGGCATAGCCTTCGCCATCAGTATTCGTGTGGGTGGCTTGATGTTGGTGGGCTTCCTTTTCCTAATAATTGGATTGTGGTTTCTTAGCAGCACACCCCTTAAAGATATTTTCAAATCAAACAATTTCGCCTTTGGCTTCCGATTGGTTCTAATAATGATTGGCATCACCATTGCCGCCTTTTTTGTGGGGATAATTTATTGGCCCTACGCCATCGAAAGTCCCATACAGCACGCCAAAGAGTCGTTGGATATAATGACAAATTTCTCGGTGGGTATTCGTCAACTTTTTGAGGGCGAAAACATCTGGAGCGACAGAGCACCTTGGTACTATTTGCCAAAATATATTTTTATGACAATCCCAATAGTGGTGATTCTAGGCCTTGTAGCCTTTGTTTCCGCCATTAAAAAAATCTCCCAAAAAACAGGTCCACTCTACACTTTCATCATCGTTTTTGCATTTATTTTCCCCGTTTGGTACATCATCTATCAAAAATCCAACGTTTATGGTGGCTGGCGACACGTTCTCTTTATCTATCCGTTTTTGGTAGCAGCTGCCGCAATGGGTTTTGATGCCATTGTTGAATTTTTCAAAAACACTTGGATTCGCATCGCGACAATATCGGTAATGGCAATATTTATGATTTTACCCCTTCGACATATAGCTAAAAATCATCCTCACGAATATATTTACTATAACGAACTTTCGGGTGGAATAGCCAAAAACTATGGATATTTTGAAATGGATTACTATTTCCATAGCGTCCGAACAGCTTGCTACTGGCTCAACGACCATATTAAAAAAGAGCATGCCCACGATAAAGAAAAAGTTATTGTGGTGAGTAATAATATGGGAATTACACAATATTATTTCCGCAACGACACCGCAAATGTTCACGTTGGATATATCAGATATTACGACCGCGGAACCGTCGATTGGGACTACTGCATTGTGGCAAACAGCTATATTGATGCCTATCAACTGCAAAATGATTTATGGCCCCCAAAAAACACCATTCATACCATTGATGTGGACGGAAAGCCCGTTGGTGCCGTTATAAAACGTGAAAACAAAGACGATTATTGGGGTTATATGGCAAAATTAGAGGCTGACCAAATTGCAGAAAATAACGAAGAAAAAGCAGAGAAAATCATCACTGCAATTGAGCATTTTAAAACCGCCTTGAGCTTCGATCCTGACAACGAAACTGCACTGCTTTACCTCACCGAAATTTATATGAATTTAGGGCAACTGGACACCGCCATAAGCTACGTTGACCAACTACTAACAGTACATCCGTCATACGAAAATGGACTTAATTATAAAGGCTGGCTCAGCATGCAAATCTTTGATAAAACACAAAATCAAGAGAGACTAAACGATGCCAAAACTGCCTTCGAAACATTAATTCATGTCAATTATAAATATGTTTATGCCTACTACGGATTGTCCATGGCATATATACGAATGAACCAGTACGACAATGCCCTAAGCGTTGCCGAAGAAGGCTTAAGCGTTAATCCATATTTCCCAGCATTAGCCGAATTGAGGAATAATTTAAGAAGTGCAAGGTAGTTTGAAAAATGGAAAGTTTATAAAGTTATGTTTTCGGATTTCGAACTAACACTCTCATTGTCAATGCTGTATCTTTTCTACAGGGTGGAATAAATGAAACTTTTATCGTATTGACTCAATTTTTAACCACGGATACACATAGAATACACAGAAGACACAGAGGAGCTGCCTACGCCAATTATTTTTCGTCTCTGACAAAAAACACAGAAATG
>LSQX01254466.1_pt1 | contig 11109 bp, 10 predicted proteins | sample 654561 | NCBI WGS metagenome assembly LSQX01 (sample SAMN04489861, study PRJNA283612) | anaerobic digester metagenome | isolation source: 4 biogas reactors fed with cattle manure at either 37C or 55C with and... | place: Denmark: Kongens Lyngby | collected 2014 | reverse complement strand
CCTTTCGGACCGGCCATGGATTCAACATCCTGTTCCATTAATGTCATCAATGCTTGAATTCCGACAGCTGTACAGAAACTAGCAAATCGTCCTTTAACTGCTTCACTCAGGTCTGGCAAGGTTAACCGATCAATAGGCAATGAGATCTTCTTCTCTGTCGACTGTTTGGTTTTCTTATGATATGCTGGCATTGGCGGTGCCTCCTAGTATGGATTTGGTTTCCCAAACCGATTATCCCATAACAGGGTAGGGAATCGCCACTTGAATTTCCACGGCTATTGGGACATCCTCAAAAGGCCGGGGCCAAATGCCTTTAATCCAAGGAGCCAAACAGATCCGCTCCCGCTTTCTGCAACAAACTGGGCAACATAGAAAGGGCGCCAACAGTAAAAAGGAAAACCCAACTCCAAAAAAGTGCGCCCCACCCCCAAGTTTTGATCAACAGGCCCGTTATGACAGTGCTTACCCCGGAACCAACATAGGCGGCAAAATCCAAAAAACCCGCTAACGTGGATGTTTTGCCAATGGGTGCAAAACGCAAAGGGATAAAAGAAAACAAGACTACGCCGATCCCATAGGTGATCGTTGAACAAAGGCCCACCAGGGTGCTGCAAAGAAAAATGGAACGGCCCACAAACTTTGATCTAAACCCCAAAGCTAAGAGGGCACCCAGAAAAAAGAGCACCGCCACCGTCCGGACATTGTTTCCCTGAAAGTGGTGATCAATAAAAACAGCCAACAAGATCCCCAATAGGCTAAACAGGGGGATCAGTAGTGCATAAATGGTGGTGGTCCGCACCGATAACTGGAAACTTTGCAGCAATAAGGCGGGCGTCCACAAAAGTATGCCATTTTTAATCATACCTAAAATTGCTGTGGTGAAGGCTAATAGCAAAAAAGAAGGCTGGTGTAAAAAGGCCAGCGTTTCCCCTAAGTACTCCTTGAAGGTCTGCCTACCCGCCATTTTTTTCTTTGGCTGCGGTAAACCCACCTGCCGCGGGTGATCCCTGACTAAAAGATACCAGAGGATGGCTTGTAAAAACAAGGCAGCCGCCGGAATATAAAAGGCCAGTTCCCAGCGGGGGTGTACATCTAAAACAGAACCTAAGATATACCAAGAAAGGAGTGAGCCTAAGACAAAGGAGGTATTCAGAAAACTGGATGCCTTATTTTGTTCTGCTTCACTTGTCCAATGGGCGGCCGTTTTTAACAGGGGGCCCCAGCCCATGCTTTGGAAAACACCATTGCAAGCCCAGATCAACACCAATCCCGTAAAGGAACTACTGGCCCCAAAGCACAAATTCATAAGGCCCGTCCCCAAAAGCCCGATGAAAACAAAACGGCGCGTAGAAAAGCGGTCACCGAGGATGCCGTTGGCAAATTGCCCAAAGGCGTAAACCCAAAAGAAACAGCTGTTAAGGAGGCCCAGGTTAAATTTATCCAACCCAAACTGTTTTTCGATCAGAGGTAGAGCAACTGCCATATTGACGCGCCCGAAATACATTAAGGCATACGTAAACCAAAGTGTGCCTAAAATCCTGATCTGCCACTTTCTCAAGGCTTGCCGAGTCTGTTGCATTGTCTCCTCCGCTCATTCCTACTATTGGGGTTCATTTCCAACCCCGCTGGGGTGTTTTTTGGTGTAAGGAGAATCTTGTTATATTTTCCCATCCACAATCAGTCTCGCCGCGTAACGCACGGCAAAAGCTACAACTTGCGGGCACTTATTCAGATTGCCGCCGGCCGCTTTAAAGGCAGCCAATTGCTTTTCGTCGCTTAAATCAAAGGATCTGCCCATGATGTGGCGCTGCACTTCACAACAAAGGATACCCCCGTATTGGCGCTCAAAAAAAGCGCTGATCTCCTGGCAGGCGGCATAACCCCGAGCCCGGTTACTACGGCGATCTTTAAACTCCTGCCGTTCCCGGCCCAAAGAGGAACTAATCACCAGCACGGCGGCTGATAAGGCACCGCAAGTCCCTTGGCCGGTGAGGCCAACGCCACCGGCTAAACCGTGGGCAGCTTGGAAAAGGGAGTCTTCTACCAGGCCGAAAACCTCGTCAAGGGCAGCTAGTACGGACTGGGCGCAATTTCCGTATTGCTGCTCGTATTGATACCCCAACCCCGCCGCCTTTTCGATCAACTCTGCTTGCCTCTGGCTACACAAGTAATCATCCCCCTTTAAGTAATCTTACACCTGGGCCCCAAAAGGCGGGTTGGGTCGCTCAATCGCGGGGTTACCCATCACCGGGGCAGTTTTGGCATACCCAACCCCTTTTGCGAATTGAGGCCCGCGCTCTTTGCGCGTTGCTGCCAACGCAGCCTAATTAGTAACTAACAAAGTGCCTATTCCGGCCAGGCGTTGTAAATGCCTATCCCGGCACTGCATCCTAGCCTTGAGGCGCCGGCGGCGAGTAAACCTTGGGCATCTTCAACTGTTCTAATCCCCCCCGCCGCTTTAACTTCCACGGCGTCACCGCAGGTTTTTTTCAAAAGGCGCACATCTTCCACGGTGGCACCAGCATATATGCCAGTGGATGTCTTCACAAAGGAGACCCCCACCTCTTTGGCAATTTCACAAGCTTTGATCTTCTCCTCTTGGGACAAAAAGCAACATTCCAAGATCACTTTAGTGGTATGACCCGCGGCCGCCTCTTGAAAGAGCTCCATTTCCCGGCGCACAATATCCCAGCGGCCCGATTTAACGGCACCCACATTAATCACTATATCCAGCTCTTGGGCGCCTTTTTTTACAGCATCGGCCGTTTCAAAAGCTTTAGCCTCCGGGCTTGATCCACCCAGGGGAAAGGCCAAGGCTGCACAAACTTTGATGGCCGTCCCTTTTAAGGCCTGTGCACACAACTCTACATTAGAGGGGAACACCGCCACGGAAGCAAAATTGAAAGCCACCGCTTCATGACAAAGATTCAATAAATTCGGATAATCAATATCAACCTTTAATAAAGTATGATCAATCGTACGTGCCAGCTCCGCTTTTTTCATCCTGTAATCCCTCCGTCTTCCAAGTATTTTAATTGCCCACAGGATTTTAGTGCGTTTTCACTCCCTCCAGCCCTAAAACCTGCCTCCAGGTGCTGGTGTGAATGCAATCCGCCCCGGCCCGGATATACCTTTCCGCTTGCTCTTTAGCTCGAATGCCACCGGAGGCCTCAATTACGATCCTGTCTTGAAACCTGCGCTTAATGAATTCGATGTGCTCCAGTTCTGTGTTACCCAAATTCATGCCGCTATTGGTCTTAATCCTGCTGACACCTGTTTGTAATATCATCTGGCAGATACTGTTTAACTCGGCCAATGTCATTTTAGCAACTAAGGGGATGGCTACAATATCCAGCCTACCCCGGACAGCGTCCACTACTTTTTGCAAATCCGCTTGCGCCTTCGCAAAATCGTTGGATTTAATGGCGTTGTAATCGAGGGAAAGATCAATTTCATCTAATCCTTGGCTGCAGGCGTATTCCGCCAGCATCACTTTTGTTTCCGTGGTCATGGCTCCCAAGGGATAGGAGACAGTCATCCCCAGGCGTACCTTTTCGTTAGCCAATACTGCCTTAGCCGTGGGCACGTAGTGCTGCTCCACGATGATGCTGCGAAATTCGAATCCTTTTGTTTCGTTAATTTCGGCGCGTACTTCCTCTTCGGAAATATCAGTAGCAATTGGTGCCACGATTAGGCGCCTTTCTAGTTCTTTGCGGTTCATCTTTTCTACCTCCTAATCGAATTCTAATTGCAATCCACTCGTTTATTTGCTGACCTGGCCTTTGGGCGCAGCACCCCAGTCCAGCAAGCGCAGCCATTTCATAATAGTATCGAAATGCTCAAATAATAGGGAAATGATCAACACGCCCCCCACAACCAGCTGTTCCACATAGGAAGGATAACCTAATAGGTTCACGCCGTTAAAAAGCAGGCTTAACAAAAGTACCCCCTGGGCGGTCCCTTCGATTGTGGCCTGGTTTTTATAAGAAATGCTTTTCCCAAAAAATACAGCTGCCAGGGTTTTTAAAAGAAAGGGAGGGCCCACAACGGGTTGGCCAGACTCTAACTGCCCCGTGATCACCACACCGGCGACAGCTGTACAAACCCCACAAATTACAAAGGCGAAAAACTTAATCAAGCGGCTGTTGATACCACAAATCCAAGATGCCCGCGGGTTATCACCCACCGCAATCAGATAAAGGCCGCCCACTGTCTTGTTTAAAAGCAAGTAAGCCAAGGCATAAGCCAAAAGAAAGAGAATGACAGTGAATGGAATCCCCAGGACCCTGCCCTGCCCGATCCAGATAAAGGCCTCGCTCATGCGCCCGTAGATAGGCCGGGCACCGGAGACGGAATAATTCAACCCCAAAAAGATATTGGAAAAAGCAATGCTTAAAACAACTCCAGGATGGCCGCGGTAAGACACCAAATAACCAAAGACGGCATAGGCCAAGGCACCGGCTAGCAGGCTAAGTAGCAAAGCATAGGCCACGGGTAAATTCCATCTCAAGTGTACTAATGCGGAAATAACGCAGATAAGGCCAGTTAGGTTAGCAAAGGCTAAATCCAATTCACCGGCGATGATTATAAAGGTCACGCCCAGTGCTAAAAATCCCAAAACACTGCTATGGTCGATAATCATCAGCAAGTTGCCTAAGGATAGAAACTGGTTGCTCTGCGCCGCAATGAACAAGGAAAGGGCTACGCAAACAGATAAGGTTAGCCAATACCTAGTGCTGCTTTGTTTCTTTTTTTCAGCCACGAATGTCACACTCCTATCTAGATCAGCGCAGGGGCTCACACTGCACTTTCTACCCTGGGGACTAAGACAACGGCTATCAGTAAAAAGACTCCCGTTAAAACGCTGTCAATATAAAAAGCGAAGCCCGCCATCACAATCCAATTCTTAAGGATGCTCAGCAAAACAGCGGCAATCAACGTACCAGCCACAGTGAAGCGGCCGAGTAGGGCGGAACCTAAAAAGACGATACAATAACCGGTCAAAACATAGGTTTGCCCGAGCAGGACCCAGGAGCGCATGTGTTCGGAAGCGCCTAAAACACCGCCTACACCCGCTAAAAGGCCCGCTAAAACATATCCCCAAAACCTGATCTTACGCACATTAATACCCGAGTAATAGGCTGCTTGCTCGTTACCGCCGGCAGCAAAAAAGGATCTGCCCCAGGCGGAGCGGTGCAAGATAAAATGGAAAATTAGGTAGAGCCCCGCAACCAAACAGAAAACAAAGGGTACTGGCCCTAGATACCCGCTAAAAAGAAAGGCAAAAGAGGGGCCCAAATTTTTGTAAATCTCATAACCGCCGGCGAAAAGATAACTGGCACCCAGCATTAAAGCGCTGGTGGCCACCGTGGTTACCATATCCTGGAACTCGGCATAAGAAATCAGTAAACCATTAGCCACCCCACAGACCAAAGCAACTATAAACCCCACGCTAATTCCCAATAAAGTATTACCACCGGAGACGGAAATCACATAACAAGTAGCAGTGCCCACCAGCCCCGCTACTGAACCGATAGACATGTCCCACTTGCCCGTGATCACTACGCATAAAAGGCCTAAAGATACAACGGCGGGCACAATCGCGGACTTCAGGACGTTCACCATGGTAATCCAAGAAAACATACCGGGAGTAAAAGCGATAAATACTAAAAATAGAAGAAGGCCGATACGGGGCACATTGTTCTTTACAACCTGGGCGAGAAAACGCCGCTTTTTTAAAATTTCCTTGGGAACTCCCATTAGTTAACCTCCCCGGAGCTGATTAGACGTATCTCTTTTTCCGTTGCTTCGCCTGCTTCTAATTCTGAAACAATCCTTCCTTCTTTTAGGACTAACACCCTAGAGCTGACATCGAGGACTTCCCGCACATCAGTAGAAATGAGAATAATTGCTTTGCCCTCATTTGCCATTTGCCGAATAAGATTGGCAATTTCGTGCCTCGCGCCCACATCAACGCCTTCGGTGGGTTGGTGAAAGATTTGGACCTGGGAATCGGCCAATAATGATTTTGCAATGACCACTTTTTGCTGGTTACCCCCGCTTAGCAGTTTTGTGCCGAACTGCTGGGAGGGTGTGGCAATCCTTAGTTGCTTAATCATCTCCGTTATTTTCGCGGTTTCCAATTCTCTTTTGATTAGCCTGATTTTATTGCTGAACTTTTGCAAAGAGCTAAGCGTCGCGTTTTCTTTAACCGACATCTCTAAAACCAAGCCTTTCAGCCGGCGATCTTCAGGGACCATACTTACCCCGGCCCTGAGTGCATCCTTCGGCGATTGGAAAATAAAGCGCCGTTCGCCCACAAATAATGATCCTTCTGTGGGCTGCTCCACCCCGTAGAGGATGGCGGCCAACTCCTCCAAGCCGGATCCGGGCAAGCCTGTAAAACCCAGAATTTCACCTTGTTTAGCTGTAAAAGAGACATTCGCCAACTGCCCGGCAAAAAGGTTTTCTACCCTTAAACGGGAAACGCCCCCTTCATACTCCACTTGGGCAACCGCGGATGTTTCCCTCGCCCCCGTAATGGCGTTAATCACATCTTCCAAACAAGTTTCTTCTTTAGGCGAACTAAAACAGACAACCCCATCTCTTAAGACTGTAATGCGATCCGCAAGTTCAAAAACTTCATCAAGGCGGTGTGAAATGTACATCAAAGAACAGCCTTCTGCGCGTAACCTTTTAAAGATAGGGAAAAGGCGCTTGGTTTCCCCAAGAGCAATTGCACTGGTGGGTTCGTCCAATAAAAATATGGTCGTTTGGCGCATCAGCGCCCTGAGGATACAGATCATCTGTTGTTCTGTCAAGGAAAGCCTGCTGGCGGGGACATCAAAAGGGACTTCAATGCCGCTGGCGGCAGCGAGTTTCTCTACCTCTTTGGTCATTGCCTTCCAATCGGGCACACCCAAGCGGCCCTTAAGTTCACGGCCTAGCCATATATTTTGCATTCCCGTAAAACCCTGCACTAAGGTTACGTCCTGATGCACAACGCCGATTCCTTGCCTTTCCGCTTCCCAGGGCGATAGAATCTCCGTTTCTTTGCCGTTGATCTGGATTGACCCCGCATCTTTTTTATAAACCCCTGTCAGTATTTTGACCAATGTTGATTTACCGGCACCGTTTTCCCCCAACAAAGCATGTATTTCGCCTTTTTGCAGATCCAGATCAATACCGCGCAAAACCTCCGCCCGGCCAAATGATTTTCTCAAGTTTCTCAACTGCAACGGATGTGTGTTCTTCACAATATTTCCACCCCATTCCCTCTTGCAGGCTTATGTGCGGCAGGTGCCCGCACATTGGGGCGGGCACCCACTGATTTGCTAACGGTTTAAAGGACTCTTTGCATGATCTCCGGATGTCCGCTTATAAACTGAGGATCATCATAGCCAAAGGGCCCCAAATCCGCCGGTGGAACGCTATCTCGCGTAAAACGGTAAACTGGTGTAATAACCATGCTCGGAATATTTCTGTTTTCGAAATATTCGCCGGCATATTTCACAAGCACACGGGCCATTTCCCTGGGGGATTGCCCCATAATAGAGGCCACCGCCGTCTCTTCCCGGACGTAATCTAGTGCCTGCTCAAAACCATCTATACCGGTAACGAAGATATCATCCCGTTTAGCTTCTTTTAAGGCATCGGCCACTTCAGTAGAGGCTCCGTCCCAGGAGCACCAAACTGCATCGATTTGGCCCGCTTTGGGGAATTTTACTAAAATGTTTTTGAAGACTTGTTTCGGGGTCAAAGCGCCCACGGCACCGGCAATGTATTCGTGTTCTGTCACAAGATTTACACCGGGATATTGGCTTAAGGCATGATAAAGGCCCAATGTCCGATCATACCAAGCGGAGTTTTCCGGTAGGTTAATGGCCACCACATTACCTTCGCCGTTTAGGCGATCGCAAATATATTTACCCTGCGAATAGCCCATGGCAAAGTTGCTGGACATGGCTGTACAGGTAATGGGTACACCCACCGGCATGGAATCGCCACAAAAAATGGGGATTCCCGCTTTGGCCACTTTTTCCAAAGCAGGGACCAAAGCAATTGGATCAGCGGGGCTGACAAAAATAGCATCCACTTTCGCTTGTACGAATCTTTCAATCTGGTTAGCCTGTTCCATGGGATCGTATTGCGCAGTTGCTAACAGAATTTCGCATCCCGGAAAGTTCTCTTTTAGCTCTGCCAACACGCTATCGCGGAAAGCAACACCAAAGTCATTAACATCCCAACCGATGGCTACACCGAATTTCCTCTGCGGCGCCGCCTGGGCCCCTGCAAAGGCCAAACCAAGGACTAACAAGGAAATCAGAAGAAATACGCTTTTACGAAACTTCATAATCAATCATCTCTCCTTTTTTAATTTTCCAATCCGTCCGTCCAATCCTCATCACTCTACCTTCTTTTCCCCCCTGACCTTATAAAGAAGCTAATTGATCGTACATGGGCTTCAGTGCTTGGTAAGCCATTGTAAACAGTTGATACCGTTTTTGGTAATCAGCGATTAATTGGGGGGTGGGATCAACAAATGTATCGGTACCTACAAGGTCGTCAATCTTATCGAAACTAGCAAATAACCCTACACCTACTCCCCCCGTAATCGCTGCGCCCAAAGCCGCCACTTCTTGTAAAAGCCGCGGCCTGGTCACTCGCATGCCATAAACATTGGCAAAAATAGAACGCCAAAAAGCGCTTTGGGCACCGCCACCCACCATCCGCATTTCTTGCGGATCAGCGCCCAATTCCTTTAGTATGTTTAAAGCGGAGTTTAACTCCAAAGCTACCCCTTCCATTGCCGCTCGAATGAAATGCCTTGTTTCGTGCCGGGGGTGTAAGCCTACGAAGGCACCCAAGACATTGCTGTTGCCACAGCCTGTCCCTCCCCCCATCATACTGGGTAAGAAGAACAAATCATTGGCGCCCAACTCCACATCGTTGGCCAACAAGTCCGCAAGTTCATAGACGGAAACGCCGGCCTGGGCCGCGGGAAGAAGCAGATGGCTGCAGACCTTTTCCAAAACCCATTGGTAGGAAGCACCCGCAGAATACGTAGCTGTTTGCGAGGCATAATGGTCCGGCACCAGATGGCAAAAGACATAGGTATGTTTAACCGTATCTAGTAGTGGTTTTCTGGTGGCACCGGAGATCCAAGCGGAAGAACCTATATAATTGTAAAGCACGCCTTCCCGGACCGCCCCGGCCCCCACGCCCGTTGCCGGTACATCGCAGCCACCCATGACCACGGGTGTACCCTGTTGTAAACCTAGTTCTTCTGCTGCCGATTTCGTTAAGCCGCCGGCCTTATGGGTGCTGGGATAAATATCAGGCAGCTTTTCCCGGTCAATCCCCACGAATTGCAATAGTTCTTGATCCCATTTTCGCAAATGAATGTCCAGTAAACCGGTACCGGATGCATCGGAAAAATCTGTAGCAATCACGCCGGTTAGTTTCATAATTATAAAGTCTTTAGAACCGATAAATTTGTGGGCCGCTGCAAAAACATCCGGTTCATTTTCTTTCATCCACATAATCTTGGAACAAGGATAGTTTTCCAGCCGTAGGCCACAACCTGTTTTTTCGTAGTGGCGATCGGCGCCGTAATCTTGCCTAATCTGTTCTGCCTGTTTTACGGCCCTCCCGTCAGACCAAAGTAGGGTTGTTTTCTTTACTAACTGGCCGTTCCCATCGATGGGGATGCAACCCAACCCCGTAGCGCTAAACGAAATGCAAGCAATCTCTGCGGGGGGAATCCGCACCTTCGCCATTAGCTCATGTGTTGTGCGCACGATGGCTTCCCACCATGACTGTGGAGACTGTTCAACCCACCCGGGGGCGGGATAAAAAGTATCGTAATCTTGAAAGGTACTGGTTATCAAAACCCCGTTTTCGTTAAAAAGACAGGCTTTATTGCCGCTACTGCCTAAATCGTGGGCTAAAACATACTGCATTCTTGCCGACCTCCTTTAAGTACGAATGACTTTTCAAAAATCGTTTCAGCTGCCCGGTTCTTGTTTTGTTAGCTGTGATTTCAACACACAACGGCTGCCTTTTAAAATGGAATCGAAAAATTCCACCGGTTGTTCATCAGCGGAATAGGAAATCCCTTGCAGCCTCAAACAAGGCTCCCAGACAGGCACTTGGAGTAAATTCGCATCTTGGGGTGATATCCAGCTAGCCATCACCTCCCGCTCAGCCCTTTTTACTTCCGTGCCGTCGTATTCTTTAATTAGCCGCAGCAAATCCGTGGCGAATTCTTCTTTTGGTATCTCAATCAATTTCTGAAAGCGGCTTGGTAAAAATGAGTTTACAATGATAATGGGTTCCTTGTTTACGTAACGCAGCCTCCGCAAAAACAAAACGGGTTCGCGCTTAGGTACACCTAAAAGTTCCCTGACACTTTCAGGCGGATCCTTATCAATAGACCGCTCCAAAAGGACGGTCTCGTAATGTTTACCAAGCCTGGTAAGCATCTCGCCGAAACTCAAGAGCTCCCCCATAAACACCATGGGTACTTTCTGTGGCGCACTAACCCGCGCTCTTTTGCCCCGTTCCCGCGTTAGGTAGCCCTCTTCAATTAAGGCGGTAATGGCGCGGCTTACCGTAGGGCGGCTAATGCCCAGCTGTTCGGCTACCTCCTCTTCTGTGTAGAAGGAGCGGCCCTTTTTAATTTCTTCAGTCTCAATGAGCGACTGCAGGATCAGCTGAACCTGGTAGTAAAGGGGCAATGCAGAATCATCTTTTATCACATTTCGGTAAGACGATAAACTTAAATTCGGTGATGGCATAAGTCAAACTCCTCGCAATGTTGTAATGGTATGTTTACATCATATCACCCTTATATCATGTTGTCAACTACCTATTACCCCATTTTCAGACTTATTTGCGCGGATAGTTTAGCCACGCTAATGATGTAGTATGATATAATCTACCGAGAAGAAAGGGAGGTGTAGTGCATGTTTCTAGGGGTTACCAAACAAAGGAACGGGCAAATTAACCGGTACTTTTACAGTTGCCTAGGAATTGAGGATGCTAATTTTACACATTGGAACGCCACTCTTGGCGGTTTTTTTGTGTCAAATTTAATACATTTTATAG